>Ga0126342_10002876_pt1 | contig 27652 bp, 27 predicted proteins | sample Cyp1metagenome_FD_92528 | JGI IMG/M metagenome (GOLD analysis project Ga0126342, IMG submission 92528) | Coral microbial communities from Lord Howe Island, Old Settlement Bay, Australia - Cyphastrea 1 metagenome | ecosystem: Host-associated > Invertebrates > Cnidaria > Coral ... | reverse complement strand
GAGAGGTGAAATGTGAAATGCTGAATCAGAATGAATCAATGAGGCAGTCTTCTCTGTTTAAAGAGCTGCTGCAAGAATCTGCAAAAGGACATGTTCCATGGGTTGCATGGCATGCAATCAACATATACAATTATTTTACTATATACATACATTTCATATTTCAATTTAGAGCCCTCCGTTCGCTATTAAGAGTTTTCCGACCACACGATAGGGAATTACATGGAATTACCAATCTTCTGGTGTTTGAAAATCCTTAGTACATATACCGACGCTCCCAAATGGCAATTTGTGGGGGCTTCCATAAAAAAGGTCGGAAGTTTTGGGGAAAAAATGATGAGAGTCCCCTTTTTTTTTTCAGTGTTTTCCCATGTTTTCGACCACCGGCGGAAGATAAAAAAGGATGCAGCCTCTCGTCGCTTCTCGAAACAACAGATGAGGGAAGCCCGCCGTGAGGCCCGGGAGCGGTGGTGTTTTCTGTGCAGTTTCTGTCAGCCAACCATGACAACTTACTACAACTTACCACAACTTGTTGTCTTAAAAACATGTTGATTCACACTGATTTGGAACTCAGGATGCAAGTTGGGTTGGTCCGAAAAATGCGTGCATCTAGTTTTCATAGGGCAACATGGGAAGACATTCGAAGAATTCACATGGATTGAAACAGAAGAGCCACTGAGATCGTATAGCTTCATTTTTTTTTTCGAATCTTGCAACAGACTTTCACAGTCCAAGTCATTTTGCCAGGCAGACATCCTCCGTCGAATCGATGTTTTGCTTTCCAGGTGGCAGTCTTGGCCTCGGCAAAATTTGCAAATCGCACGCAGTCTTTGAGAGTTTCTGCGATTTGCAAAGCCATGGCAATATGTATATATATATATATGTATATATATATACGCATTATATTATATACACTATACTATATATAATATTATATTGTGTATATATATACATATATTATTATTGTTATTATTATTATTATATATATATATATATATGTGCAGGACGGGTAAACTGTCAGGTGTTTGATCTCCAATAGGAAAGAGATTGGCGATTCTTCTTGCGTTGAGAACCCTGCACCCTTTTGTCTTTTTTGTCTCAGGCCGCAGTCGCTTTGACTGCCGTGAGCTCATAAAAAAAATCAACTTCATCATCGATGCTCTTTCAGAGCCTTCGGGCTTTGAGCAGCATGTCTGCTATGTCTCTATGTCTGAGACATGTGACATGTGGAATCAGATTTATCCACAGTCTCTCGGGAGCACGTCCTGCGGATGCCTCGGCTGCGTCGCTGCCCTGGCGGCTGAACAGCCTTGAACAGCCTTGAGCTGCAGAGCGCAACGCCGTGAAAAGTGACAACTTGGGTGCTGCCAAACAGTGAGGTTGATAGATGCCAACAGACATCAACAGACCTTTAACAGATGCAATGCCAAAAGATGTTTTGCAGATGCTAATAGATGTCAACAAATATTAATAGCACTTTGTCTTGCCATCTGCAATCTTTGAGTAGCATCCTTTTCTGCAGTTGCAGGCTGCTTTTCATGCATGAAACCGCAGCAATTGAGTGATTTAGTATGGCCATATCCGCAGCAATTGTAGTGTTATCACTGAATCATACTCAATCATTCATGGAGAGACATCCGTTACCAGCATGTTTTTCACGGTGATTCCAGAGATTTCCAGTGCCAGCCGTGCTGACTTCTCCATGTCGTTGATATCGCTGTGAGAAAAGCACCATGGGCTGAAGCCGATTCTTTGGGCCGCGGAGCGGCCCGGGGCCCGGTTGATCCATGGTTTCTCCAGCAGAATTTCCCAAGTTATGGCTGCAAAGATTCTAGGAGGAACCTGAGGAACTGATTCCATGAAATCTATTGGTGGCCTATTTTGACGGCCAAGGCCATGGTTGGAGATTTCGCCCATGAGGTGCATGGTCCAATCAGCTTGGCATGGCATTCTGCTGTGACCTTTCTGCCCAGCATGTTGCATTTTCCAATAACAGTTAAAACGCTACAAGACATTCTGATTACATTCTGATCAAAAATCCTGCGCATTATCCGCACATTTCGCTTCCATGTCTTGCCCGTGGCGGCCCTTCGCGCGGTGAGGCGTGCTGCTGTGTGCCTGACGGGCCACTTACGCACCGCCATCTTGGATCCCATCCACCTTTTCATCGAACCCCTCCAGCACTCCGTGCTCCGTGGCGTGGCGTTAAAAGACTCTGAAGACTCTGAACCTAGAGCAGCGATATTACATCATTATGTATATATAATTGTATATATATAGATAATATGTATTATATAATTTTTATGTGTATATATATATGTAATATTCAGCGTAATATTATCTATATAATATTAAGTATTATACGTATATACATCATATATATATAGACAAAGATTGCATATATATATATATACATACACGTAATATTGTATATATATATTATATATACACACACACACATATATATATATATGATATTCATAATTTGTACACTTCGTATGTGTGTAACTGCAAATGTGCATCTATATTCTGTGTACAATAGATATGCACAGAATTGTCTTCAAACGTTCCAGATGCAATTTGGACACCTCTGAGGTGCTTTCAGCAACTCCGGATATGAGGTGGATGTGTTTGCGGTCACTGATGCTGGAGAGGACTGGCCAGTTGACCAACCAGCGGATGAAAGTTACTTGGGCCCCCATATCTGCTTTTGTGCTTAATGGGTATTGCAATCCGTTCAATCTCAGTCTCACCCAACCAGTCGAACCTAATCTACATATCATTTATATATCTAAATCATGTGAGTGAACTCGCAACATTTTGGGGCGATATCCTCGTTTTGCAGCTCAAATGATCTTGAACCCACACACATCCCTATTTGGGCTGATCATTGGGATCATTTTCTGAATGGATTAGGAAACTGTTGAGCTTAATTTCCATGTCAGGACTGCGAAAGAACCCGGGTGGTTCTTGAGCCACTGAATCTGAAGGCATTGCAATGCATCGCTGCAGTCGAAGAAGATCCTGTACAGAGGCAAGTGGCTCCAACTTCACCTGCTATAGTCCTATATCAGAATGGCAAAAGTCATTGGAAAATGGGTAGGAAACTTCGTTTTTTTACCGAAGGTGGAGTTTCCTGTGAATTTGCCCTTCATCCAGTTGCGGCAGAAAAAATAATTTGTTGCCAGCAGCCACCGTTGGGCACTAGTCCAGTAGTTGGGAATTCCGTGACCTCTGATCATCGGTTTGGGATGGTCCACACACACAGAGTCAGGTGATGGTGATCAATATTGGGTACCGAAAAATCCCGTTGATAAGGTTGATAGATATTTTGTCACAAGTTTTTCTGCGTGCAGAAAATGGGACTTTGAGTGGGATCCTTATTCCGAGACAAAGCCATTTCCGAAAAATTGTGGCAACCGACCAATGTTGCAAATGTGTCAGGCAACACGAAGAGCAGTGGTTGCAACATGGCGCCAAGACCATTTGGAATCGAGCTGCTTTTCTGGGACAATTGAAGAAGGCCGGTGTGACTTCTGCTCCATTGATCTGCGCGTCGGGTCTTTAGCTGGAAACCAGCTGAGTCTGAAAGCAGGGGCAGAAACACAATCTATGACCTATGATTTCTGTGAGAAGGTAGCAATGATCAGAGATTTCTATAGATTTCTATGGATAAATAATGATAAATATATAATATTAATCATTACCAATAACTTGCTCAAAGATTATTGGTCTCTCCAATAACCCAGCCAATCTTTGGTGTTCCTTGGTGATTTTTCAGATCCCTCCTGCGAGGTCCAAGCATGCGATCTGTTGATGAGCGCAACGGGCGAACGCTATGACTTGGTGGCCCGGTCACGCCTTGACGTACGTGACCTGGACCGAAAAGCGAGCGATCCCAGAATCTCATGGTTGATATTGGTTGATCATCATTTTTCCATATTTTTCCCATGAAAATCAGACTGTAAATGATTTAGGATGATTTAGGTATGGCAAAAGTTGGGGTATTCATCATTTTTGGAGCCACTTTGGGTGTAAAATGTTCATAGGATGAGATCGAGATCGTCGGAGTTTCTCCCAGAAAACTCACCAGAGACACAGCAACAGAATCTGCCAAGGCTGGCATCAATTTCCTGCAGATGTGAGCAAATTAGAAGTGCCTGGTGGGAGCCTTATCCACTTACCCTCTGGTAAACTAACATAACTATGGAAAGATCCACCATTTTTAATGGGAAAATCCACTATTTCTATGGTCATTTTCAATAGCTATGTTAAATTACCAGAGGGTATCCATCACAGAGGCATATCTCATAGAATTGGATGATGGGAAAATTTTAACCGGAAACCCCTATATTTGATGGTAAAAACCATGGTTTCCGGTTAAGATTTTCCCTTAAACCAATCCATTGAATATCCGACTGGTAGTCATGCCAAGTTCCTGTTTGGTTGAGAGATTGCGCCGTTCCCAGGAATCATTTGGTTGGCACTTCGATCAACGGAATATGCGAACTCGTACATGAGTGATCTTTTTGCCATTGGCGGGCATTTGGAAATGCTTCCCGTCTCATTACCGTGTAGCTTTTTCATCATTTTTCATCATTTTTCATCATTTTTCATCATTTTTACATGTCATGTGCCTGGATTCTCTTGTGTCATCTTGTGTCATCTTGTGTCGAATTTGAATTCTGAAGTGCCAGTCCAGTGTGGACACGAAACCAAGGAAACCATACATGCACGTCTACGATGAATTGCTTGACAGAGGCCTATCGGGCCAAATCGCCGGGTGCCTATCCGATAGGCTGCCTATCCAAGTCATGGGGTGTCACGGTGTTCCTTCGATGCTCCTGGAGGCAACTGGGAACTTCACAAATCCTTCGAAGACTCACCAGATGGTTTGGACACTGAAGAACTGTGGCAGGCACGCAGATCAGCACGCAGATCAGCACGCAGATCAGCACGCAGATCAGCACGCAGATCAGCACGCAGATTATAATTTGTTGCATATAGGCTACCTGAAGCAACTTGATGGAAATGGAAGCCTTGACTCCCATTCCTGTGTATGATCCTGTATGATGTTCCGATTGAACATAAGAAATTCCAATTCGTTTGGGTTGTCACAGAGTGGCCATACCCAATGACAGTCACTCACAAACTTATGAAGTGCAGGTGACTTTGTTGAAGGCTGGTGTCCTGGCAAGGCAACACCCAGACATTTGCTTCAATTTGCTACTCGGCCCATCGGTGTCTTGGGTGATTGTTTGTTTTAACTGCTTGGAAAATCGGACAGTTATCCAATATTATCCATTTAAGTCACATATTTGTGACATATAAATCATATAAATTCCACTTGGAACATTTAAATCATTTCAAGCCGGCAGCTTATGGCATCGTGTTTCTTTTTTTTTTTCGGACGGCAGAGACAGTGCTGATTCGCTGAGGTTATCTCGCAAGGCGTCCGATCCTTCTTCTGAGCGCGAAGACAACTGCCGTCGGAATCCACCGAGACATCCCAACGGTTTTTGGACGGATACCGAATGGCGACTTGGTCGACTTGGTCGACTTGTTCTGATGGCGAATTCTTAAGGCTTACCCTCTGGTTATGTCAAAATAGCTATTGAAAATGGCCATAGAAATAGTGGATTTACCCATTAAAAATGGTGGATCTTTCCATAGTTATGTTAGTTTACCAGAGGGTAAGGTGTCAGATGGTGTCAGATGGTGTCAGAATTGTCAGAGCAGAGAGTCAGAGATGTTGAGAGATCTTGACCTATCTTGGTGGTCCACGTTCGGATGACTTGTCAGACATTTTTTTTGAGTTGGCAAATGTTGGCAAAAGTCTATGCCAGTAAGATGTACAAATTCTTGAAGTTCCTTGCGCCAAACAAAGCAACAGGAGGCAATACAAATAGCAAGATAAAAGATGATATACATATGTAGATGATTGTAGATGTATATAAATTATATATATAATATACATTATATATAATATATTATAATGCATAAATATATATCAATTTAAGATAAACCTGTCAGTTCCAATCGTTCCAGTCGTGCCATGTTCCCCATGTTCCAACTCTGGACCCCTGAGGTCAGGTGCGCCTGTGGACACAATGTCTGGCATCTTTTCCTACGACGCTCTGCTCACGATGAGGTCCCCCGAAATGTTGGGAATGGTAATGGGGTAATGGTCAAGTCAAGCAAGTCAAGCTAGCAACTACTGGTAATCTGTATACTAATCATATACTAATCATTAATACCAATCATATAGCAATCATACTGTGATTATACATTTATATACTGCATACGAATCATGCTCGTACTATCTCGTACAAAAAACATGGGAAGTTTCGGGTTGCCCCCAGTGCCACTGTGGATTCATAGTGAATCCGTTCAACTGGTTGAATTGGTGTTGGGAGCGTTGGGTGTGCCCGGATAATGCTCCGTGAATGCCAGTGGTTTCGAGAATTTTCAATCTTTTCACCAAACTTCCTTTTACGAAAGGCACTTTGGGCGTGGATGTTTTCTAGAACCACCTGAAAATACCTGAAAATGAAAGGGCATTTCCAAAAAGGTCAAGTAAATGCTAGTAGACTTTTCAGGGCGCCCCGGGCTGAGAGCTTTCTCTTTCGCTGGATCACTGGAGCCAGGTTGTTGCACTTCTTTTATGCGGAATGGGCTCGAGTCGGCAGACCGGCCAAAGTGACACTTTTCTGCAACGAGATCACAACTGTTTCATCGTGCGAGATCAAGCACGAGATCACATCCATTGCGTGGTTCCAGTGCGTTCCAAAAACGATCATTGTTGGTTTCATGATGTTAAACCGTGTTTCATGTGTGACAGTTTTTGGACTTTTTGGCAGCTTCTAATGATAATTTAGCAGCCTCAGGCTGGATTTGGGATGTGGCCGTGGCAGCATGATCGAACGGTGGCTAGGCTTCCATCCCCCTAGCTTCGCCTGCATCGACAAATTGCCAGGAAACTGGGCTGCAGATCTTTGAATATTTTGAATCCAAGTTCCTCAGTCAGAAAGATGTAAAAAACGGGATATTTCGGGTTTGAACATGGGGTGATAACCTAACGGTTAACCAAATTGTGGTGATTTCCAGCATTTTGATGCACTTTTGGGTCCCCGGGGAATTCTCATGGGTTTTTCTGAACTGAGGGCTTCGGCAGCTTTTGGGGCACGACTTGATCGATTGGGATCTATCTCAAAAAGCTGACCTCAGGAGTGAAAAAAGAGCCCAGATGCGAACCATGGTGCTGGAATGTTTACCTTAAAAAAACTGGGTCATAAATATGGGGTTTTTATGTAGGTGAATATACAAAAGCACCATGGTTCCCATTTGGGTACCAAACAAAAACTCCAGCTGCTGCAGCTTGGTTTTTTCATCCCTTCGCAGGCGGTTCTTAAAGGATCACTTGGTACAGGTCTTGCAGTGCCTATAGCAGGCTGCCCCATTTAGATCTCAGATCTCATCTCAATTAGTTTGGAGTTAGGATGGGAAGACTTTGGTCCAGGTTGATTTGTTTATGTCAAGTTGACTCAGTTGCCGATAGTGTTGTGCTGTGGTTCCAAGAATGGCGGTTGATGTTTTGGAGGCAAGCCAATATTCAAATTCGGTAGCACGCAATATTTGCTGTATTACTATGCTTTCAGAGTGTGGTAGCGTGAGCTTTTATCTCTATCCAAGGAGCATGAACTAACTCGAAGGTTGTCGGCCCAGCCCTGCATTTGTAAGATTGTTTCACCAATGACATCGACATTTAGCAGCTGCCTTCATGGAACCAACCAATGTTTTCACCCGTCCAATTTTTGGTTCCGAGGGTTTCCCATTTTTGCAGGAGAATCTTGTCCAGCCGTCAATGCGATTTGATTGGAGGGATCGAGTCTATAGATCGATATCTTAGCAGAGCTGCAGATCAGGGAATGTCCCGGGCAATGGCTTTCAAGATTCTTGGCATTTCTTGGCTTTTCACCAACAGAAACAGGTGATGTTGGGTTGCAGACATGAAGATTTGACATGGGGGTTTTCTTGGGTTAAAAGCATGGCCCGACCTTTTGAAACCGCTTCCAGCACAGGAATCTTCTGAACTGTTGCTTCGCAGCCAAGTGCGTGGGCTTTAGCTCGCGACACATGGCAGCAATGGCCCGTGGATCAAGTTGCCAGGTCCCAATCATCCATATTTATAAATAAATTTCCATGACAACCTCCATTTAGTTCGGGGATTTTGGGGATTTTCCAGATAGCCAGCCACGTTTGATGAAGGAAAAACCAGTTGGGGTATCCCTTAGTGAAAGCATGACCAGTACCAGTTTCAGTACCCCAGTGGTGCCAGGTCCAGAATCTGAAGATGAAGAAGTCTTGTTAGTCTTCGATCCAGAGCCAGACACTGAGAGACATTTTTGTTTCAGATGCCTGGCAGATTTGTCGCAGATCTTGGCCGCCTTGTTTTAAGGGTACCTTTTGATAGCATTCCCATACCAATCATACCATCAATCATAGAAATGATATCGTTAAACGTTCTCTTGACACTTTGTATCACTTTGTACTTTGTCATGTCAACCCTGGATTAATAAACCCCTAAGCTGTTTAATTGGGAGGGTACCATAAAAAAGTATCAGATTGTGATTATTGGAGGAGTACCCCCCTAAATAATAGCCCATGGTTTATTAATCCGGGGTTGACATTATCTTGAAACAGTGCTTTTTTCACCTAAGCCAAAAGTTGATATAGTTGATCCCGCCAAAGATCCAGTAACAGAGCTGAGGGGTTTGGACAGCAGCCGCACGCTTTGGATGTCGCGCCGGAACGTCTCTGAAGTGAACAAGCTCTCCTGGGCCACGCCTGCCGATTGGGCCACTGGGAGCATCACCTGTGAGATTTCATGGTGAGCCCTTGCCCAGGTGATGTAAAGGAAGTACGTCGGAAGCTATTAAACATACATATATATATACATGTTTGTACAACACAATGGTCCAAAACCCATTAACATCCACTAATCATGAATATGACCATTGTAAACATGATGTTCCTGAAGGAAGCGTCACAAACGTTTCTCTGAGGCGTTGCTCCTGGATGTGGCACAAGACGTGCCGCAACTGGAAAGCTTGGTGGTAAACGTCAATCACCTCGCAACGGAAGGCTCCCGGGCATTGCAGACAGGTAAACTTGGAGAAGGGTTTTTACATACTACCCTCTGATAAATTAACATAGACCCTGAAAATGACCTAGTTTTAATGGAAACTAGTCTTCCAACCCCGACAACTGCCAGGGTCTATGTTAATTTACCAGAGGGTATAAATTGGCAAATTGTGATGTCTTCTGGCAGATTGAAGCAGATTGCATCAAATACTGTAAACCACTGTATGTTTTGTCGCGGTGTGGCCAACATGCATCAAAATACCTGGTAAATTACAGTGTCTTGCTCATTTAGGCTCTGGACGTCAAAAAAAGTGCGGATATCTGCTGCCAAGAGCATGACACATAGCATTAAAAACCTTGTTTTGGTGCTCTCAGTTGTTTTTTTTCGATCTTGGACGCCACAAGTAGATACAAGTAGTAATAGGACTGTCTTTTGCAATGTCAGGGTTCTTGATCAGTTTGCAAGGTCGTTTTGGAATTTCTAAAAGGCAGCACATGTCGGAAATTGCGATGGTTTTTTAAGGGCAGATCGGCAGATTGCTCGAAACTCATGTTGATTTCCTCCTTCGAAAGTGCTGCCCCGCGGCAGGTACCAGTGGTATTCTGGTTTTTGATCCCCACATTTGAGATCAAAAATGCGTCGCTTTGGAATCTTTCGTCGCAGATTGTTGCGCCAGGTGTGATCGTAACATCTCCACCACGCGTGCTGGCAAGATTGCAGCGGCTCTTGTACAAGTCTTCCTTTGTTCGTGACAGGTGTGGCGGCCGCGGCCGACAGATGCCGACAGAACATGGCTAGGTTCCATGGATCAAACATGGATTCTGGATCAAACCATTGTTCAATTCCTTGGTGTGACAACATGTGGGGGTCGGCACTTCAGCATGGCTACTCGTATTTGGTGGGTTTGACTTTACTCAAAATCCGGATTGTGTTTACTACGGATTGTGTTTACTATACCATATATATATACACATTATATTGTATTCAATCATGTTTTTGTGCGCAAACATATTCAATCATGTATTCAAACAGACTTTTCCATTCAACATACCAGTGTAGTTCAACAATTTAACATGTCCAACATCTATTGCAATTCTGAATATATTGCTAGTATGTTATTAGTATATACTATTATACTATTAGTATATTCTATTATTGGTATATTAAATATATTAGCATTTTTTGGCCCTGAAGTTGGGGAATTCGGACTCGTTTGCGCAGTCAGAGCGAAGTGCTGCTCCAGCCCTATGCCCTGCTCCGTGGCCTGAGAGAAGGACAAGAACTGCAGGCCTTGGAACGACGTCTGGGACGACGTCCGGGACGACGTGGAAGCGGGGATTTGGACCATTTGGATCCATTCGGAGACTGTTTCATCCCAAATGGGCCCCAAAACAATCCACATTTGAGTCACATCACTAGACAATCCACACTGAGATTTGCGATGTTTATCTTCTGTCGTACCCATGTGCACGACCCCACATTAATTTGGAGGCGTTGTGGTGCTCTTAAGTCATGACACTGATTAGCAATTCTGGAGAATCCTAGGATATCCCCCATTAATCTCCCCATTTTGAACTGAAATAGTCGACCACCTTGGGAGACCGGTGATCCACAGTTGCAGGTCTATCGACGAGGTGGTAGGACCGCATGTTGCAATGTTTTGCTGGTTTCTGGTGGCCTCATAAGCAGAGCTGACCGCTGTGCATGCTGTGCGGACTCCGTGACAGAGCTGATCACCTGCGAGTGGATTTTCGCTGGCAGATTTCATCCTTGGAGCTTTCCAACGCCTTTGGCATGCACTTTGGAGCTCGAGTTGCGCCCCCAGTAAACCAACGCCGAGAGCGTCGGTTTCAGATGGTTTCAGATATTTCCATTCCTATTTTCAACATGTTCAACCATATTTGGGTTGATGACCCGCAATGACTATCATTTATCTGATTTTTTTTGGATGTGTTGAAATATGTTGAAACCCTCAGATAATCTAGAGTGCCCCGGGCGCTCTTTAGTTTTTTTTCAGGTCTGAAATCCATGAAGGGAGCTGCGTTATGGGCATCACCATGGGGTTTCTTGGCATCTATTCGCAGGTTTGTTGATGAAACAATGCCTTTTTCAGACTATTGACAGAAAATAACCTACGAATGTTGTTCTGTCAGCTCAGCACCTTGTTGCGGCAGTGACTCTTGAAGATGGACAGAATCTGCGAGATGAATTGTACATAATTGTACCTTTGGTATCCTTTGGCCTGATATCATCTGATATCATCTGATATCTTTTTGATCTGTTTCCAAGGTGCTCAGATGATGAATACATTTGGGTGAGCGAGTACTGCTTGGGTTGGTTCCGTCGGGGCAAGAGTCAGGGCGCTTGCTTGTCAGATGCTGGGCCCACGGTGCAGCGGAGCGCTTGGGCCTACGATGAGGCCGGAAGAATGTCAAAGCTAAGCTACCTGGGTTTGTCCCAAAAAATGGCAAATGACATGTAGTGACATGTGGTATTTCTATGTATGTGATGGGCATTTGCCCAACAATGGTTTCTTTTCCATCGACTGTTGGGGTGGTGGTGATACATTCGCGATTGAAGGGAGCGAATCTGGGTATTTTGCTCACCTTTTGGGCATTTTGTCGGCATGAACCAAGCTTGAAGCTGAAAGCCAGAGTTTTTGGTGACATGGGAAGCATATGGAAGCATCACTGGAAACATCACTGTTCGCCATCACTTAGCCATCCTGTTTTTGTTGTTTTGGGAAGCCATTTTTCTTTTCGTATTCCACGACAGATTCCGACAGATTCCGACAGTTTCCGTTCAGAAGCCCCGTGATTTCGCCAGGTGAAGTCTCGGCAACTTGTCGAGTGCCTCGCCCAAGAAAGCTTGGGAGTGAAAAGTGACCCAGAAAGCCACTTAAATGGTGCTTAAATGGTGCTTATATCTGTTGACTTTGTTATATTTTTTTGATGAATGTTTGTTGAATGTTTAAGTGGTGAAAATTCACCCTTAATAATTGTTAATATATATATATTTCTTAAGGTATATTTTGCCATGTATTGATGTATTGGAACAAACATGGTATCCATACCGAGCTGTCTCCCGGACTCCCAGGTGCTACCTGCCTGAGATCCCAGATCCAGAGGCTTAAAGTTCGGCCTCGTTCGGCATCCGATGTTCCGGAGATCATGATATGAATTATGAATGAATTAATATATATACATATATATATATAACATGATTAATGACATATTATAATATGATTAATGAAGTATTGTTGTGATTCATACATACACACACATATATATAATTATATATATAATGATATCAATGGATCATGAATAGATTATGAATAGATTAATATGACATTAATGGATCATATGAATATGAATGTGATTCATATATAGATTGTATATCTGATTGTATGGTAAGTTCATGAACAGTAGCATTTGGAACATCTGGGGGTTGAAAAGTATATATAGCCTGTGAGTCACAACTCCGATGCAGGCTGCAGAGCAGCTCAACGAGGCCCTGCAGTTCCTGCAGTTGTGGATTCACAGAAGATCAATGGGTCAAATACCCGGTAAACTCACATAGCTATGGAAAATGGTCATATATATATATGATATACCGATTAAACACGGTGATTTTCAATAGCTATGTTAAAATACCAGAGGGTCAACATGGTGATTATAGATGATAACATGGCGGTTTCAAGGGCCAGGATTTTCCATGGAAATCCCATGAGTATGCCATGGTGTCCTGGTGGATCCAGCATCCATGGACGCCAAAGGAAACAATGACGTTCTGTGAAGACTCCTTGATGCAGGTGCCGCGGCGACAGGGCTGGGTAAGTCCTGCATTTTTGCTGTATTTTTGCAGGAAGAAAGTGGCTACTGATGCTACTGTAGTCAAAGTAAACTTGCAATTAGTCGCCCTGCAGCCGTGCCGGCTGGACGGGGTGACAAATGTGAGGCACCACCAGATGTCATGTCACTGGGGCCGTGTTTTCACGTCACCAGATGAACATCCCCCAATGAAAATTCTAGTGTGTTTCTTGACTGCGATTGCCAAAATTCGCTGGGTGAATGTCAGTGTGCAGACCATCTAGTTTCCGTGAAACAGTGTTGCTGATGGTTGATGGCTGCCTAGACAAAACGTGCACAGTTTCAGCGAGGTGGCTGTCTTGCTTAATTAGTCATGATAGCACTGTAGAGCTACACAGAAAAGCATTGTCTTGAAGCGATTCCCAATGTTTCATTTCTGCGCAACAAACATGTTGGTCATAATAAAAAAGAGGATTGTTTGGCTAGGGTGGCTGTGAGGAACTTGCGTCCCAGTGTCATCATGCAAATCTCCCGCGCTGGTAGAGACACGCAGAAAAGTATAGAAAAGCGCTCTCTTGAAGCCAGTTCTGTTGCAACTTTTTTGATGCTGGTTGCTAGATTCTGCTAGATCAGATGGATCAGATGAGCACTTGATAAATGATGCCTGGAAGTCCTCAGGAACCTCTCCCGCTGTACTTCCAAGAAGGTGCTTGGCACTCCGCGGAGATGCTGTGTACTGTCCTCGGTCTGGAGATCTTGCGGGCTGCACAACCAACGACTTCGATGCACCAGACATATCCAGTGATCTTCACGTGTAAATCACATGTGCACTAACTGTGCTCTAATGATACATATACTTATCTAATGTATAATTGTATAACAATATGTATATGATACATATATATATATGTATATAATTACAATATATATATAATTATATATATAGAGTTATATATGTATATTATTATATATGTATATGATACCCAATGATACACAAAAAATATGCATGTTTTTCGTAATTCAACATCCAAAAAAGCGGTTCTGAGGTCAACATATGGTTCTGAGCGTTCGCCTGGCCTTTGATGCAGTGGTGGAGATCAACGGCTACAGCCAGATGCTGAAGGGTTCAGGCTATAGCTGGGCCGGTGTGAAACGTGGGGGAAGTCAAGGGGAAGACGTTATTTATCTGATTTATTTACCTGAATAGGAATGGATAATAATGGTTGATAATGGTTGATAATGGATTATAATGGATTATAATGGAAAATAATGGATACTAATAATGGATATTACATGATATAATGGTTAACAATGGCTAATAATGGCTAATAATGGAAAATAATGGATAATAATAATGGATATTACATAATATAATGGCTAATAATGGATTATAATGGATTATAATGGAAAATAATGGCTACTAATATTGGATATTACATGATATAATGGCTAATAATGGCTAATAATGGATGATAATGGAAAATAATGGATACTAATAATGGATATTACATAAGATAATATAACTCTGGTTGGTGGTTTGGAACATTTGGATTATTTTTCCATATATTGGGAATGTCATAATCCCAACTGACGAACTCATATTTTTCAGAGGGGTTGAAACCACCAACCAGTATTTTACTGTACCTATTTTTACCATATTCTTTACCTATCTTTACCTTTTCAAGGAGAAAAAGACAATCTCCCTCATATTAAAATATATAAAAACCAGCCCAAAGCATAAAGCATGGTGGATCGAGGGGATCAAATATTAGGGGGATGGGTGATTACTTTGCATTTTCAATCAGAAAATTTATTGGTTTTCATTGTTACGAATTTCGCACAGAAAGCTGAGTACAGCCAATTCTGATCCAATTCTGATGTTTCTCCACTGGTAGCTATAGCACCTTGGTACCATTTAGTACCTGGATCTCCCAGATATGTATATGTTTGTTATTGTTTGGTCCAATTTTCTGAATTGCCAGAGGTTTTTTCGTGTTTGGTCCAAAACACCCAGTGAATCCAAAAATGAATTCCGGCTGCTTTCGCGTTCGGCCAGGTTGGCCAACCAGAATCGCTCTCCGAGCTGGGCAATGCTATGCCTGGAATGTGGCCCCTCTGTGGGGGGTGGTAATGAGCCAAGTCCTTAGCAGCCTTAGCAGCCTTAGCAGCCTTAGCACTGGTGTTTCATGGCCCATCAAGATTCTCCAAGCTATGAAAACTGGGAGGTTTTGATATATGGAAGACATCAACGCCGGAGGGTATGGAGAAACTGCAGGAAATGAGGAGCCGAAAAAAAGTGTGTCACAACCTTTAGTAACTTTAGTCAGCGCCAATCTCTGATGGTGCAGGACAGCGGAAGTCCGAAAATCAAAACCAGGGCCTCCAAGTGGTTTACCGTTGGCCTGGGTGATAGCAGACTTGCAAGTCCAGCCCTGAGTCACGACGCATTGGGTTCCTGAGAGATGGCTAAACAAAAATCGGCATGTCATCGATATTTTTTGGGTTCACGAAGATAATTACAGAATGTTATTATTGACATCATCATTGTTCAAATAGGATACACCATGGATATTTGTCATATATCATATATCACACACACATATGATATAATATATGTGTAATGCATATATCATATATATTCATTGGTTCATTAATAGATTGTCTTTTTGATTGGCCAGCTGAACCCGAGGTCCGAGCTGCATCCAACAACTCCGGCAGCTTCGGGATCTTGGGGCTGTACGATTACCTGGACCCGGCTTCGGCCTGGGGCAATGGCTCTCGATTTTGGCGGGCCGCAGGCGGAGATTTTGACCACACAACCACCTGAATGTGGCAAAGCCGGGTATAAACAAGACCCCATTTTTTAACAGCGTTCTAGTTTAACATGTTGTACATCTCTCTCTCTCTATATATATACACATATATATATATAGCATATCTTGGTAGTTTTACCGACCATTTCGATAAAGGGGTCAACCTCCCACATGACTCCTTATGACTTCCTCCCCATGACTCCCCCCTGACCAGGAAACGTCACGGAGACCGGGGAAGGCCAGGGCGGCCAAAGTTCCAAAATGTTTCCGTCCATCAAATATCAGGTCGTGAAAAAAATCTGGTCCATTAATTACCATCAAATAGTATCAAATAGTTGGATTACCAAGATTTGAACTCATATTAAAATCTATTAAATCTATACGTTTCTATATATATATAATATAATATATACACATATCATATATATATATATATAGAAACATTAAACACATTACACATATCATTGGGCCCGGTGCCTACTAAAATCGGCCATGATCCATCAGGCGGATCCTTGGCGAACCCGGGCGGCTCGTTCCAAGACGTGGACGGTCTGGCCTCACTGCTGTTGGCCGTGCGCCTGGCGGCAGCCAAAGTGCTGTCAGAGGAGGTTCGGAGTAACGTTGGACCTGTGTGAAAAGAAACCAAGAAAAACATCTATTAACTATAGTATTTAACTATAGTATGAAAAACTAGTCCACTATAGTTTTTTAAACTATAGTATTTAACTATAGTTGAATATTGTTGAATTCTAGTGGAATCTGTTTGATATCTTGATTTGAGAATGATATGACAGGATATGATTCAATTTCGACACTGATTGAACTTGATTTGAAGGAAAAAAATAATTGCAGCATCCGTTCCGGAAGTTCAGAAGCTCGTGATGTTCAACCGCTCATGTCACTACAGCACCAACCGTATCTGGAGGTGCCTGAGCTGATGCTTCGTGCTGCCCGTGATGCGCTTGCCATGTCCAATGGGCCATTCAAAGACTATGCGTATCAGTTGCTGTTCTCCTTGACTGGTGAAACTGCAGAGATGGATGGTGCCTTTGCTCAAAGCCCTGCGAAAAAGTGGATGTTTGGCTTCTCTAAATTTCAACCAGCGCCGTTTCTAAAACTGAGTATACCCCCACAAATTGGATGGTGGATGGATGGTCAAGCTATGAAACATGACGAAAATCTGCAGTTTGCTGGGCCTAAAAAGATTGAACCATACCCACGCGCAAGCGCGTGACAGAGCGTGACCAGGTGATGAGCCTCCAGCCAGGGTGGTATTCACTGATGATGGTCCTAGACTACGCTTCAGACGCTTGAAGCACTTGCAACAGCGGAGTGTTGAAACTTGGGAAGAAAGCCACAATTGCAATGTTTAAAAAGCGAAAATGATGACACACTGAATTCAGAGGTAGCCAAGTTTTGGACAAATCAGCATTTCCTTGTCGAGATGTTGCAAGATTGTCCCCCAAAGACATTAGTTTCAAGTTTGAAGAATTTGGACATATTTGGACTGGCAGTTCTTGGATCATATTGGATCCCTAGCTCCTTACGGCAGCGGCTTGCCGTTGCCAATGGCGGCGCGGGCTGAGGTAACAGCCCTGTTGGGCGCTACCTCCACCATACAGCGACCTTCGCCAGCATCAACACGACGAAAAGCGCGAACCAATCGGATTTTTCCATAACTCCAATAACTATGGTTTATGGTAGATATAACTATAGTTAATGGGGCTTATAAACCAACTTATAATGGATTTTTCCGATTCAAAGGACTCAAGTTGTCTAAGCTGTGATTACACACTCTTACAGGGAAAGTGCATGTTAAGTCACTCATCGTTCTCATGGACCATGTTTGAGGACATGTTTGGCCCCAGTGACATGGCATTGTTCTCTCGCGCGTTCTCACGAGAGGCAATTGTTCTCAAGAGAGCAATCGTTCTCACTAGACATTTCTCTGTGGAAATTGCAAAACAGTTTTTCACCAAAAAATATCCCGGCAAGAGACCCCAAACAGTGGGTGTGTGTGTGGGAGGACATTGTATGATAATGTTGATGTTGTTGATGATGATGATGATGATGATGATGATGATGGTGACGATGACGATGACGACGACGACGAAGACGACGACGACGACGACGACGACGACGACGACGATGATGATGGTGACGATAAGATTGATGACGGTGATGTTGAGGATGATGATGTTGAGGATGATAATGTTTAGGATGATGAGGGGCAGGATGATGAGGGGCAGGATGATGATGTTGAGGATGGTAATGTTGAGGAGGATGAGGATGAGGATGATAACGCGGAAGATGAGGTGGAGGATGATGATGTTGAGGAGGAGGAAGATGATGATGTTGAGGAGGATGATGAAAAGGACGATCATGCTGCGGAAGAGGAGGGGGAGGAGGAGGAGGACCAATCCCAAGACCGCGACCACCGTTTTGTGAGAGCCTGCACAGTCGAAATGCACATGGACATGTCACAAGAGCCATTTTGTGCGAGAATTTTCAGGTAAAATGCCGTAGACCAGATGGATCCCATGACCGCGAACCACACTGTGCGCAACCCACAGGCACAAATAGACATGATTCTCCAGAATTCCAGCCGCTCTCCGTTGGCTAGATTTATTGAATTTCCAAATGAACTGTATATCTTATCCAACCCTGCCCATTCCGAACCTGTTTCGATTTCTGTTTTTTTTGATCAAACGTTGAGATCCAAAGTCTTATGGTGTCAGATGCTTTCAACAGTTTTACTCATTGGATATTGACCTTGCCCAAAGGAACTGCAGAGAAAATTAGGGCATTAATTGATGGATAGTTGATGGAGGATTGACAGATATTCATGGATAGTGGGTGCTGCATCCAAATCTTTGACCGTAGAAGTTCCCCAACGAATCAACCCATTGCAGGGTAAATTGGGAAAATCGAGGGTATGCAATGCTGAGCATAGACCAACATCGCCTGGCACAGCTCCAACACCCAAGAAAAAATGTTTGAGATTAGCTAGCATAAGTCCCAACAAGTTGAACCATCATTCATCATTTACCAGTTATATAAATTTATATCATAATATATATATATACATACATACGTAATTATAAATATATACCCTTTGGTAATTTAGCATAGCCATTGAACATGGCTCATTATCAGTTGATTTACCTATTCCAAATGATGATTTTCCATAGCTATCTTAGTTTACCAGAGGGTTACATATATATATATATATATGATAGTTATATAAAGTTAGATGACCAACATTCCAGCCTCCCGCACCAGAGAGAGACCTTCGGGACCACGAAAAGTGCTTAATAAACTTGAACTGGGTAACTGGGCAACAAATCCTTAGACCCTAACTTTGGAACTCTATGGATTTTTCCAATGAAACAAATTGAGAATCATTTTTTTTTTGCGCATCCTGAAGTTTCGCACATGGCTACCTGGTCAAATCGGAAATGACTCTGTACCTGGCAGTTGCTCAGCAGTTTGGCTCAGGTCTTTCCATGATCTGAGAATACCCATGAAGAACAAATCGAGATCCAAGGAGGCTGAAGTCGTGCAAATTTCAGAACGACATAGAACGACATAATTCTGGAAAACAATAGTTGGCCACATCTTGCAGGGCATCACGCAACAGCACCAAAGAAACGAACACCATGTTTTCAGCATAAGAAACAACCACTGGAATCACTGGAACTGGGGATGGACAAATTCTTGTGAGCAAACATAGCAAACATCTCAATTTTTTTTTTTTTTGTGACCACATGCAACTCTTTCCGCGGGGCGCCGGCATCCATGGGATCCCACTGCCTGAAGCTGGCGAATGCATCAATGATGTGGTCTTCGACTCGTATGGAACTAGGTGCTTTCTGTTGAGTTATATGATGTAACATGCATTTACAATAGTTATAGAATGTTATAGGTTTGTAATTACAGATAATTTATATTATAAAGTTTATATGGATAGTTTATAGATGCCCTTGCAGTATCAGACATGTTTGGTCGTTGATTGAAGCCTCATGTTTCGATTTTTTGCATCAACGCAAACAGGAATCAGTCACTCGAAGTCACTTGCAGGCTGGCAGTGTGCACGAACAGCTGCATTTTGATCTATGGTGCGGCCTGCAGTTTGCTTCAAGCATGGCATTGCTGTTTGAATCAAGTGGGTCAACTTTGTTTCAAACATTCAATTTCCTCTCTCTTCATTTGCCAGGAACATGATGGATATGATGGATATGATGGATATAAGAAAAATATGTCCAATGCTAATCTTAGATTTGATCCATGCAGATATCCATCGAGGTGCACAGGAAGACTGGCCTCAGCTGGCTCGAATTGATGGGGCTTCTTGGTGACGATGTCACGATGTCAGTGCCGAGACGAGATGAGGGTGTACCATGAGCAAATAAATTATGACATGATTGATATGTACAGAACTGTAAATGAAGAAATATATCAGGAACAAAACAGATAGAACAGTAACGCTTTGCCACTCGTTTAGTTTCTATCTATTTAGGGGTTGTCATATTATATATATATGGCCCAGCACGAGACACGGGACCGTATATATAAATATATGTATATTTATATGTATATGTATATGTCTGGATTCCTGAATTGCTGGATGCTTCAGACCTGCAGCATGTCATGTTCATATTCATTTCCAGCCGGAAGGGATGATCATCCACGGTGGGCCAGCTGTGGCATATCTTGCAAGGCTCACTATGATGCCATTTGGCGGTTGAGCTGGAGCCTGGAAACCCAGGCCACTTTGGCAAAGTCCTTCACAGGCAAAGGGCCAAACATTGGAAAATATATGAACATATAAAGGACATCTACCCGAGAAACCAGCAAACACATACAAAAATAAGATGATGGCATATATAGCTGTGTTTCATCAGGAAAGCCAATGGCTGTGGATGGCTATGGTGTGAATGGAACTCCTGCGCGAAGGTCATTCACAAAGAGGTGATCTGCTTGTGAGCTGTTCGGAGGCAGAATTCATCAGAATTGCTGTTTGCTCGACTTGGCTATGGCTGAAAGAAGGGTGGAAACTTGGTATAACTTGGTCATGTATGTCATGTTTAGTCTGAAACCATACAATTGAGTATGTAATTTTGAGCCAAAACCAATTCAGCATAGTTGAACTGATTTAGATACCAAGTAACAAAATCGAACGCGACTCCATGATGGTTCCATTCAAACTTGGTGAATTTGACGGCCATTTCAAACGCCTCGACAGGATCGGCAAGTCATTGTTTGGACGGAACAGGCAGATCTGGGGGTCCGTCGTTCAGATTGGATGGGAAAACTTCGATGGGAAAACCACACAGTCCTTGCTGATTTATATGTCGTAAGAATGACTGACATTTTTCTCCATTCCATGATTCCATGTCCAGTTTGTATCAGTTTTTGGTGATCCATGACCTGACCATCCAAAATGACGAGAACATGTGGCTTGGCTCAGGGCTTTGCCTGGAAGAAATGCTTTCAGAAGACCTTGGGAGCTCCAGTGAGATCCTCAGAGCTCGCTGTTTATTTTTTGTATCCGAAAATCACAGGGATGATTTGGGGGTACCCTCTGGTTATGTCAAAATAGCTATTGAAAATGGCCATTTATAGTGAGTTTTCCCATTAAAAATGGTGATTTTCCATAGTTATGTTAAATTACCAGAGGGTACCCCCCATTTTAGGACACCTCCACTTGGCTAAAAACGATTCGCTTCAAGATGTGGCTCCATTTGTTCTGGGTCCTGGTTTTACCAGGCCACATGCCATTGAGCAACGCATCAATGTTTCGCAGATTGGCTTGTCATTTTGAGCACACATCAACCATCTAGCTTTGACCCATAGATTGTAGATGCTATGGGCCATCACTAATAACGGCAGTCAGATCAGTCAGCTCAGCGTTTCTGCAGACGGAGAGGTTTTAGACGTGAGATTTGCTTCGCCTGCTTTGGGCATCAAGTTTGCAGCGATCACTGCAGAATCACAGGCGATGGCGATTAGGTTCTTTTTGGGATCACCTGCTGGTGTGGCACTGTGTTTGCCCATGAATCATTAGGATTTTGGAAGGAACATATGGGATATACCGGATGAATCTCCAACAGCACATTTTACACCTATATGTATATTATACATACCTACACTATGTATATGTATATACACGGATCGCAAACTTTCTACATATTTGATAGGCATAAAGATATGCAGGAGCGTGTCCCAAGATCCACTATCAATCACATATTGTTTAGCACATGCCATATATATATATACACACGTAAACACGACGTATATATACGCATAATACATGTATGTAAATGTACGAATACATGTAAACACACAAATAAATAAATAAATAAATAACTATATATATAATGCACACAGTATATACACATCAATAGTGCATATCAATACAAATACATGATATCCCCAGCCAGTGTGTACAGGGCCCCAGCCAGTTGGTTGCCAGAAACTCATTAGGTGAGCGTCTTCGAATGCACCACTCACACGACTCTCCAATGTTGGGAGTCGCAGGTGGAAGACTTAGTGTTCCACAGATTCACAGATTACATTAGATCTACATATAATATAGCGTGCTGTACTACCTGGTATAATATGTACATAACACACACACACATATATATATATACATATACATATATATATATAGATTTACATACACAAATGCAATGGATATTACACTATTTGTTAAACGAATGATGGAAGTGGAATTTTTCATCTGAGGATGTGATGATCCAGGGCAAGGCCGTGGCGTGATGAGTGGCCCAGAAAAATCAACGGTGACTCCAAACTTCTCTGTTTGCTTAAGGGATTTCACCATGATTTAATGGTGATTTAATGGGATTTACCTGGTAAACAAACAGTTTGCTATTGAAAATTGCCATAGAAACAGTGGATTTAACCAGCTATAAAATGGTGGATCTTTCCATAGTTATGTAAACGTTTACCAGAGGGTAAGAGGTTTGGTGAGGCTTGTGTTCAGCGAGCCTCAGGGGAAGCCTGGTGCTGTGGACTGGCAGCAGCCTTAGACAACTTGGCGCACAACGAAGCTGGAGACTTAAGCGGTCCTGTTCTTCAACTACCGTTTCTACAGCAAATCCTCCTTGTTTATGTTTTTTAATTTTTTGTTCAAGAGAAAATCTATGCTGCGAGGAAACCGGTGATGCCTCTTGCATCAAAGCAAGACCGGCTGGAGGTGCATCAAGCGCATCTCATTTCCCATCATTTCGCGAAAAACATCGAAATAGGGCTCTTTCAATAGGGGGGTACCCCCAATTCATGGCAATTTTCATGTTTTTTTGCATTTTGATGGGGAAAACAAGGATCAATCATGGAACAATCATTTGGAAAAAGGGGTTCCCAAGCCTTTTTCATGCAGGTCTTGGCCATTGGTCTTCATGATCGTCTTGTGATCGCCGTGGGGCCCCAATGCGATGAGTTGTGCAGTTGCGCAGCCAACAAGTTGCGAGTGACACGACTGTCTCAAACTCGAAGCAATTGTTGTGGTTCATACAGGTTCATACATCAACGATGGCATATGAGTATCAGAATTGCATAGCTGTGATTAAGCTGTATATGATTCATTGATATCAGTTGCACATAGTTGATATATCTATGGGAAATCCGCGATTTCTCTTCTTCCGTTTAGGCCAAGGGTGCACGGTGGGTGGAGCAAGCTTACCAGGAGATTGTTTTCAAAGTTTTTGTCTTCACTTTCTCGAGGCAGTTGGATGGCATGCAATCTGTGCGACTCAGCTTTGCGTTTCATGCGTTTCATGCCCCATAGGATGTATGGTATATATACTAACATTGGGGGTATATTGATGGTAAATGTTACCATATATACCATACATGGATCCTATGCATGCTATGATCCTTCTGGCTCTGCATCTTATTGATCTCATTGATCTCACGTGGCAAAGTATTTGGCACAGCCCGGCACAGCGGTCGAACGCGGCGCGTCCGCGAGGCCTGGTATGATTGTTGTGGGTTGAGGGTCAACTTGTGACAAGAAGACCGCTTGAAATCATGGAAGAAGTCTACATCTAGGAAGATTATATAGACATGATTGTTGTAGGCCTGTAGGCTGATTGCGGCAAATCAAACTAATTGCAGGGCCAACTCATTAGACCTTGGTCCTTCCGTCCATGATTTTCATGTTGGAGTCCTGTCGGAGCCCGTCTTGGTGAGGCCGATGTCGCCTCCACCAGAGGATGAGGTGCAGATTTTTGGACCCATGGCTTTGCCATTTGAGTTGCTACGCTGCTACTTGGGAGGCTTGCGAAGAAGATCAGGAGCATTTCCGTCGATTGCAACCTACTATTGGAGAGTTATCACGCTGACATCATAGCGATGTGCGTTATCCAAATTTTCCACTAGTCACTAGATATTCTTGATTGATCTGCAAGAAAAAATGCTGCCTTTCGGGTGGACTCAATCCTCCCCATCAAAAAAACCATGCGACGCGACGTGGGGTTCTGGCCTTGGGACAAGCGTTTGATCTATGTTGATCCAGCATCCGCTTTAAACTGTCCGACCTTCTGAGAGCAGATGTGGCTTTGTCCCAAAAAATGGAGGAGGGATTGAATACGCATCCAAAATTCAGATCTTTAGCAAAATCATTTTAGCCCTCAATTTTTCATCATTTTTCCAATCCCTGGAGCCATCATTTTCCAATCGCCAGAACTTGCAGGACTTGGACTCTGAAAACCTCTCAGAGGACTCGGAGCCTGGAGTTCTGTGGCCGCCCAGTTCAAATTCTGGCGGAGAAATGGGAGAAATGGATGGCAGACTGGGCCGCCCATCATGTTACATCCCTTTTATTTACATAATGTGAATATATATATACATATAATTATATATATATATATTTCATATATCTATATATTATATATGTGATATCTATATATATATGTATATATGTGATATGCCGGGCGATAAAGGATCTCAAAAAGCCCACTGGCCCAGTTTACATGTATCCCAGTGACACTGCTGAAAGTTCTGTAGCAACTTAGGCCAGACCCGTTTGACACTGGCACAGATGCTGATGAGGCTGGACGAGTTACTCATATTCACATATACAATCCAAAAAGATAGAAAGTAAAATCCTACTAAAATTAGGGTAAATTACTTTTGCATTTTTTCCTCCGCAATTGCCATACATGTACCTGACATGTATACATACTTTTTGCACACGTTCCTTGCCATCCCTTGTCTTCATGGCGTTGCGAGATGCTTTCAGGCGCCGCGTGTAAAATCGCAGACGCCCAGTGCTAGAGCCTGAGAAATCAGCGATTTTCTGAAATGACTCTGGTGTCTCACTTTCACATTCCAGGTATTGCAGGTGCATGTATCATCCAACTTGTCATAAATCATATATTACTCCACAACCATTCACATGTGTTCCATAATATAGATCATCCAACTGGAGTGCCTTCGGCCCTTAAATTTTTCGGAAGCATCAGCAGGGCGGCGACTCAGCTGATGTCAAGGTACCTCATCAGCCGGTTGCAGCATTGTCATTGGGGCCTGCAGCTCAATGGTGCGAAAAAAAACCACTGGATTCACAGATTTTCCTAAAATAATCCTCAGATTAGCATACAGTACACATATGATCAAACATCTATAGGTATATATGTATATATATATATATATGTAATTATATGTCTATATATATACATATGTAAGTATTGTATAAAACACTTTGCTGTTGGACATGGCCATTGTGTGGGTTTCTGTTTGAGTGAAGATTTTCAGGATTCAGAGACGCAACTCTCCGTGGCCGCCTTCAGAAAATGTGTGCGAATCTCAGAGCAATGACACTGCTAAATGGGCAAGTTCAACCACCATTGAAGCTATGTCAAGTTGTGAAGAATTGGATGTTTTATGCTTTTTATGATACCCCCTGGTAATTTGTTACAGTTCGCTATTGAACATAGCCCAGTCGAAATAGTGGATTTATGTGGATTTACCCTAATTTTACCCATTGATAGCATGTTGGATCTTTCCAGTTCGTTATGTGACAGTTTACCAGAGGGTAATGACTTATATACATATACATGTATATATATATATATACATATGATACTGGATATATTTTGGCAGATCTCCACAACTTCACCCTTAAGCGTCACACCGTCACATGGCCAAGGTGCAGAAACCGGGAACTGCCACCGTTCGCACCCGAATCCGCACCGCGATCCGCACGAGCCTCGCCTCGGGGAGCAAAGCGCAAAGGATGCAAAGGCCGGTTAACCCAGTGATTTCTTGACAATGGATTAACCATTGGAAAACCATGGAAAACCATTAACCACCATTATGCTGGTGAACCAGTGATTTCCAATGGTTAGTTTGTTAGTTTAATAATGGATTGATGGATTAAAGCAACAGAGACCATACCATAACCATTGGAAAAGTGCTGGTTCATGAATGGTTAGCTTGTGGTTATAGTTATATAAAATCAACCCTGGATTAATAAACCCTGTTTACGGCTGTTTCATTGGGGGGGGGTACCGTTTTTTTTTTTTGTTTTGGACTATTGGAAGAAATGAGTATTGGAGGTGTACCACCCTAATTAATAACCATGGTTTATTAATCCGGGGTTGACATTAGCAGTGATTCCAAAAGGCCGTGATACCAGTGATATCTCAAGCATCTGATGTGACATCTGCAGGTGCTGAGGGCCAAGACCAACAGCCCTCGTTGAAGTCAGGGGCTTGGAGTTGAGTCCATATCTGATTTAATTTATGGCAACGCGGCTTTTGCTCATGTACAGCATGCGGCTATGAGCATGTCCTGCAGTCTTTTGTTTGACATATATTTGACTGATACAAACACATGTTCGTTTCGGTTGGCTTTGCTGACGACTGCATGTTGTCTGCATGTTGTCTCAGTTGACCTGCAAGGAGTCGGAAAAAGTCTGGCCATATGGATGTGTCAAGCTGGCGACTTTTTGCTCCATGTTCAAGAGATAGTTTTTCAACGTGTTTCAACGAGGGTTTGTCCAAAAATTGGACCCCAATTCCAATGGTTTATCATTCTATTTTGTGGGAAGCTGCTTTTTGGCTGTCCAGCTGAGAAGACTCTGCGCACTTTCTCCTGTTCTGAGCCAGGGAGTCCCCTAGCTTTCAAAGAATGTCGTCAGTGGACCGATTTTTTGACGACATGTTTCGCACGACATGTTGTGATGCATGGATTCTTCAGAACGTACCGATCCATACAGTTTTTTTTTTAGACATGTGGAGACCACACGACTGCAGGAAATGAATCACTATGTCCGATTGTGGCGCAAGATGCACGCCAACTCCTAAGTTCGGAGTGTTGCTCTGGTGTTTTGGCGGAATCGCAAAGTCTTTTGAGCAACAGAAACGCTTCTAGGTTTCGTTTTTGTGTATAGCTTATGAAAGTGGCCGCGTATTCTACACCTTCCTGTCAGGTGCGTGAGAGACCCTGAGGATAATACTCCCTCATGCAACCAGCTGTCAGCTAAAGAGCCAGCGAAAAGGTATCACTGCAGCGACGCTTTGCAGACTTGCTGCATCTTGTCGAAAAGCAAGTATCACGTCATATCTACAAGCCTCATCTAGGCAATCGGGCAGAACAACTGAGAGTTTTCGCCAAATGTTCCTAGAATTTTTGTTGTCCCAGGAGCTGAAGAATGACAGCGCTATCCAGGACTCAACGCAACTCTACACTCTACAGCTACCTAGATGTTGCACTCCCCAACAGCATTAAAAGTGTTGGAGGATGTGGCGTGGTGCCCGAAGACTTGCAGAAGTTACGAGGTGCATGTTGACATGTTGGCTTCTCAAGCTGTAATAATCTGTAATAATCTGTAATATTCTGTAATGATACCCTCTGGT
>Ga0126342_10002875_pt1 | contig 27653 bp, 22 predicted proteins | sample Cyp1metagenome_FD_92528 | JGI IMG/M metagenome (GOLD analysis project Ga0126342, IMG submission 92528) | Coral microbial communities from Lord Howe Island, Old Settlement Bay, Australia - Cyphastrea 1 metagenome | ecosystem: Host-associated > Invertebrates > Cnidaria > Coral ... | reverse complement strand
TATCAAATCAACCAGCCCCCCTTGAACAATTACATTCATTGGTATCAAATCAACCAGCCCCCCTTGAACAAGTACATTCATTGCTATCAAATCAACCAGCCCCCCTTGAACAATTACATTCATTGGTATCATCATCGTCACCATCACCATCATCATCATCATCACCATCATCATCAACATCATCGTCACTTATGGGACCGGATAACCCCACTTGCCAACTTCTTCCAAAAGCAAAACACAACCAAGAAGATGGGAGGGGGAAGGTAGCAAAGGTAAAGGAGATGGTGGAAGACAGATTGTGTGAAAGAGCTGTGTGTGACAAAGTTGTATGTGACAAAGTTGTGTGTGTGACATCATCATCATCATCATCATCATCATCATCATTGTCATCATCACCATCATCACCATCATCACCATCATCACCATCATCATCACCATCACCATCATTACGATCATCCGTCATCATCAAAATCGTCACCATCATCATCACCATCATCATCATCGTCATCATCATCATCATCACCATCATCACCGTCATCATGATCATCATCATCATCATCACCATCATCATCATCATCACCATCCTCATGATCGTCCATCGTCGTCGTCATCATCATCATCATCATCATCATCATCATCATCATCATCATCATCATAATCACCATCTTCATCATCACCATCATCACCGTCCTCATGATCATCATCATCATCACCATCATCATCATCACCATCATCATGATCGTCCATCGTCATCATCATCATCATCATCATCACCATCATCATCATCATCATGATCATCATCATCTCCGGGGCCCTCTTTTCGCAACTAAAAACGCTACTTTCTCACATTCGACCCTACCCCAAAATGGGGGTAGGGTCATATGCGAAACCATTGGGGTAGGGTCAAATGCAAGGCGCGTACCCATTGTTCTGGGGGTTTTGAATTGATGAGTTGCCAAAACTGGCCATTGTCACGGTCTATGTGATAATTTTACTGGAGACTAGTCTTTTGGGAGGGTGAAGGTTGGGATCTATATATCCAATCCTGCTGAGTGGTTCGCAACTATGATCACACTGCGATACGGTGCCTTAGATATGAGCAAACATATCGTACACGGCTTTTGTTGGTAGATATGGCAATAATTATTCAAAGCTTTCCTGGTCCAAATATGAAAATTAACGAATCCCTTTTGTGTGAGCAAAACTCACGAGAGTTGAGAAATGTCATGAAAATTCCAATGTTTTGCTGCCGAGTGGCTCTTCGACGCCGATGTTTCATGGGTTTGCCATGCTGCGGCCTAGCGATTTTTTCGGACTTCAACTCGTTCCGAAAGGGAGACAAGAAGAGGAACATATAACGACGCATCTTACATTAAATGACATTACATTCTAATCATTCTACTACTATATTTACTATGGATCCTCGGTATGTTCTGGGAAAGTACGTATGATGCTCAGGGGGTCATACCGTATTTGCGGCTGTGAATCCAGCGGAAGCCAAGGAGGTGCACCGGTGCACCTCCTTGGCGACGAGGAGACGACCAAATTAAGACTAATTTTCTTTGGGTCAAATTAGTTCTAAAATGTTCTATATAAAAAGTAATTAGTTCTAAAAGGTTATATTACTTCAAATTAGTTCAACAATTCACAAACCTGAAGTAATGTGAAGTACGGTGAAGTAAGGTGAACATTTTGGAGATGAGATCCTGTAAACCTTACACAGTACACTGAGGTCGTAGCTCGTGACCACAAGATTTGGGGTCATCCTCGAGTCGTGACATCCGAGACTCCGGGCTGCAACACGTCCGAGAAGCAACGGATAAAGAGGCCCTGGGACAGTTTCATGTGTGGGTTGCTGTTGTTTATTGATGCCCAAAAAAGTGGTTTCCTAAAATAGAGGTACCCCAAATCATCCCAAACTTGACCATTTTAGCATTGAAACCTGTTATTTTGGGGTACCCCCCCATATTAGGAAACCTCCATATATACATATATATATATATATATAATTATATATATACACAATAAATATGCAATAATATATGTATTTATCATAGATTCTAACGACGACTACTACTACTACTACTACTACTACTACTACTACTATATGTATTTATCATAGATTCTAACGTGCATATGTGATACTAGACACCCAAGCTGTTGATCACAGAGGATGCATTTCGAATCCGTTTTCAGGTCCTTTTCCACGCGTTTTTGGATAGTCAACCCACCTTAGTCTTGGTCAAATCCCCATGATCAGTGAAATAAGTCGTCCGTATGCTGGGTGGTTGTCACAACTATCTCTGTGAAAATTGCAAGCAAACAAGCAAACAAAATCGCATGTATAATATTTCATAATAGGATGTTCGTCTGTACACATGTTTTTTTGTGATTAGTGGCTTAACCAATTCCATTTTTGCCTATTAAGGTGAACCCCCATGACCATTTGCAGTGAATCTCCCCCTGGCAATGTTGGGATAATTCCAATACGACAAAAAATCATCAATTCACCAGCTATGTTCATGTCACTTCAACAGGTGTTTTTTTTTGGTTTTGGAGAACATGGTCCTTCCACCATCTTCCACCCGTCCCAGCTGAGCTCCTGTAGTTCTGGCTCGATTTCAGCTTCAAAACGGCTAAAGCCAACTGCTGCGATCTGATTTCCTTTGGGCCACTGAGTCAGCACCTGGCCGCGGAGAGAAAGCCATTTTTTAGACAGCCACTGGGACGAAGGGATACACGGGACACAAAGTGGTTTAAGATCAACTATGAAAAAACCTTGTTAGATTAAGTTTTAATGTATATATATGATTATATATATATATGATTAAATTATATAAGTCCTTCTATCATTGAAACTGGCTACATCTAATAACAAGATTTCAACCAATCATTTAGATACCAATGACTTCCACTAGATCCTCCACGGAGGACTTTCGAGGGACTTAGTGGGGGAACAACACAGCAGCGATCATCTACAAAGCATCTCCATTCAAAATTGCTTCAACCGAATATACCCTGAATATACTTTGAAACCCCAAAACTGGATATATCAGGATTTCAACAGGAAAATTTCAACTGGAAGATTTTCATTTGATATTGACAGATTCTGTTTCTGTTGGAGTCATGTTCAGCTCGAATCTTGGGCGTATCATTAATGACACTGCAAATATATGATTTACCACCAGACAAACGGCTTGAACGATTGAGGACAAGTGTTTAATTTGTTTGTTGATATGATGGTGACAGAGTCAATTTTGGCAGAATCTGTCAGTTCTAAGGCACGACAATTATTGTCTTCCACTGCGAGCTGTGCCGGCCAAGCAAGATTGAACACCAGAGAATACCCTCTGGTAAACTAACATAGCTATTGAAAATGGTGATTTTCCATAGCTATGTTAAATTACCAGAGGGTAATCACAATTATGAAAAATGCATCAAAAGGAACAATAGGGATGTTGACGCTTAAGTCATCAATTCTATTCAATTCTGCATTTTGGATCCACTTATCTTAGACCCACACCACACCTGTATCCACTGGCAGCTGCTAACGATTTTGACAGGTCGCCCTCGCATCCTGTTAGCCCATCTGGGCATCTCTAGAAGCGGGACAGCAGTAGGGGCAGACTACCACTGGTGGCGAAAAGTGGCAAATATTGCCTGGTTGCCAGCATGTTTGGGTGACGGCAATCAACCTGCAATTGATATTTCAGCGAATGAAGCTCTGATCACTTCCTTTGGAACCTTGCATGTGTTGATATCCAATATTCATCAGACATCGAAATGGTTTGCATGAAAAAGAGAACACGGTGGAACTCAATGTGGTTTGTGGTTTCATCGCATCGCAAGAATATTGGTCACGATGGTGGTTCCAAAACATGAAGGACTTGCTGTCCATCCCCAAACATCGGCTCTCGCTCTACGCCCTGTCCACAACGCCGCTCCGACGGCAGCCGTCTTGGACGGCAGGGGTCGGAGAAAAAAAAAGCGCCACCATCTGTGGTGCATCTCAAAGATGATCCACAAAATGCAGTAGAAAGGTGGAAGCCATACCATGAATGTCTACAGGTTGAATGGAGAAAAGTAGCAAGTAATATTTCAGGGTGAAATGGGAAAGTAATGGAAAGTATGCACAAAGAGACATCTAATAGCATGGGAGTTTCCGTTTGTCTGAATCTTGAGGCTGAGAGCCTGCGATTTCAAAATGAACAATATGCTTGGTATGTGCAGTGGATGCAATAACAACAATGAATGGGCTTACTTTTCTCAACATTCTGTATTGATTAAAGCAAATCGTTTGTCAACAGTCTTTTCTTATCTTGTCAACCATCAAACACTGTGAATGGAGTACACACCTTGTCGGAACTTGCGCTGAATAGCTTGGAACTTGAAACATCATAAAACAGTACGAAACACTCAACATCCATCATATCTAAGACCTCGTAGATCAACACATAGCAGAATGTAGCCTGCATAGCCTGCTTTGAGATGCACCTGTCATGTCATCTTTCATCTCTCGTCCCTGCATTGTTGCAGCTAGAAATTCGGAATCTTGCCCTTCAGTTCTTGCAAAACTTCTTGCACCTCGTCGAGCACACAAAACCCGCAGGATCTGTGACGTGGACTGGTTGTAACCCACGCTTTCAATGGAAAACATCCATGTCTACTGGGAAAAGGTCATCAACAAATCGGTATAAAAAGGGCGCATCATGGGGTGATTAGCCATCCATCACACAGCTGAAAATATGAATAGGAAGTAAATACCCTTTTTGCAACAAAGCCACGCGACGATTTTGCCCCGGAATCATGTACAATCATTATACCAGAACCCACTCAAATTATTGTCCGACTTTGTCCGATAGTATGTGTTTCGGTCAAAATATGCTGTATGGTTTACGGTCATGCATCCCATATGCATCCCATAAAGGCTAAGGGAATCCTTGACCAATGGGTGTTAATGGATTCATCACCATTCCCTTTCATGGAAAACAACCCATGTTTGACCATGGCACACATGTTCCCTTCAATCATATATGTTCCCATTCAAAACATTGATTGTCCCATTCTACATGTCCATGTTCTGATTTGATCTCATCTTCGCATATCTTCGCACATATTGATGTTCCTTGACCTTGATTGATTTTTCCTATATCTTCTTAACTCTTCTTATACTTTCCTAAGAAAATCATCAAACATCCCCCAGCTACTGTACCCCCTGAAACCCGGCTCACTTGGCATCTCACCGTCTGCGGCTCCTTGTGGGTGGCCCGATAGCCAACTGCATCCAGAGCATCCTTGGTCTTGTGCGGCGGACCTCAGTACAACATGACCTGGGATCTATAGTTAAATGGGTTTTGAGGGGCACCACCTAGCATGGATCTATAGATGGGTCTACATGGATTTACTTGATGACTTTTCAATGCTGATCTACGTTTTTAATCGTGTTTTGTTAACATGGTTCAATTGTTTTGTTTTGTTGGATCTAGAATCTATATGGATCTTCTGTGTTTTCTTTGAGTTTGATGGACTTTGATGATCATGGGTTTGGGGACTAATCGAAAACTATGAGTTTCCGGTTGTTTCCGTCTTGAAAGACTACTGGATTCCAATCCACCAAACAACATCAAACAACCAGTAGTTGCTGGCGGTCAACCAATAAGTTAATAAGATGATAGTCATCATGGCTGTAAAACCCAAAATCGTGTGGTTCTTTGACGTTGTCATGGACGTGGTTTCTCAAACAAACGTGTCAGAGATTGTCAGAGGCAATGAGCAGGCGGAACCAGGAAGAAGGTGTGTAGACTCCGCAAAACATGTAACCATCCTGGAGTTGAACAGAAACAGGATGTCAACCAACCCTCTGATGAAAACAGCTGGAACTTCAAAGAGTGGCTTTTCGGGTTGTCATCCCATGGTTTGTCATCGATCGTGTTCCATAAATATGTTGGGGCTAGCTGCTGTATTCTCCGTTGAAATAAAAAGTAATAAATCATAAAGCTAGTAAAACAATAAGAAACCACCCGAAAACCACCCATACGGATTGATGGTTTGAATCCCAGCCATAAAAATGGCAAAATTGGGAATGGTGGTTCCTGTTGCTTTACATTTCATTAAACCAATTTGGTGGATGGTGTCGCGGTCCAACTCATTCGATAACGTTTCATTTGGTCCTGCGGCATATGGATTATAGTTCATTGATTTTTTTTTCCATCCATCTGTAGATTCTTTAGCAATCCATCTGGCAGGAATGCTCTATTGCTAGGTGAGTAGTGCTCAAAACTGTTTGCATTCCTTCGTATTGGATGGTTGATAGAGATTCTCACGATATGTTCTTCGATATTACATGGTTCAATAATATCATCTCCAATAATTAATATTCTGTTCAATCATATGTTGTTCAACAATCGCCAATAAACATCAACAAAACAGGTAGTATACTCCCCTATCCTAAATAACAAAGGTCAACCAGTCACTGCGAAGTTTTGTCCACGCCCGGTGGTTCCAGCCCGGTCACAAATCAAGCGATGTCGACCAATTTCGGGATCCTCAATGCCTCAGATGGAAAGATCATAGGAAAATGGCAGGTGTTCGGATGGTTTTGCCCTCCAATTGCTTTGGGTTCTAAATTTACTAATTGGTGGTTTCAACCCCCCTGAAAAATATGAAAGTCAGATTGGATCATCATCCCAACTATTGAGGAAAATAAAAGATGTTTCAAACCACCAACCAGTTTAGAAATCCAATTGAGGAGGCATGAAATAATCCCATTGTGGATAATAAAAATATGGATGAATCCAGTTCGGCAATCCATCCATGGAATCATCAATTTTGGGGACTTCGTCGCTCCAGGTGATGTTGCTAAAACTTATCAGTAGCAAACACCTCTGAAGGGTTCCATAGCGTAACGCACTGAAACTCTCAACACTTTAGACCTCAAAAAAACTCACCCAAATCACCTTGTCCGGCGGTCTTTGAATCTAGTTGGTGCATTCAATCCATCCCAAACGTATTGGAAGTAATCATGTCATCATGACCGCGTCTGTCAGGAACGCACAAGTAATTGAGGTTTGAAACCACCCACCAACAAAATTCCCCTACAGGGGGGTGGTTCCTGAATTACAGCAAAGCCCTGGTAAAAATTGATGTGTGACATCAAATCCATCCCACTCTTTTGTCAAATCCATCCCATTTATGGCATTCACCCCTTACCAAAATCAACATCAACCCGGCTGTCATTAGTGAAGTTTGTAGTGAAGTTGTTTGTTCAATTTATTTTCATATATATGAAAACCCTAATTGATGTTGATTTATATATGAAAATAAATTGAACAAACTACAAACTTCAATCAATTGATGTGGCCCACTATTTTCCCATTTTAAAAACCCAATTGATGTTGATGTCGGCGGTGTAACGGTGTATCATTCGAACCGGGAAGCGTTTTTGCGTCGCCTTCTTGGCACACGAGTTGATGGCACAGCGTGAAGCCTCCAGATGGCAAGGGTCTGCCACGCACAGGGCTTTTCTAAAATGCGGATACCCCAATGGCTGGATGGTTACTATATATATATAATAATATAATATAATATAATATAATATAATTAATATAATATAATATAATATAACATAATAAAATATCATATAATATAATATAATATAGTATAGTATAGTATAATAATATAATATAATATAATGTAATATAATACAATGTAATACAATATAATATAATCTATATAATATAATATAATATAATATAATATAATATACTATAATATAATATAATATAATATGATTTTATATAATATAATATGATATAATATAATATGATATAATATAATATAATACAATATAATATAATATAACATAATAAAATATAATATAATATAATATAATTTAGTAATATATATATATACTGATGGTTTATAATGGAAAATCCGAAAATAGAATGGATGATCTGGGGCTACCCCCATGGATTGGAAACCTCCTGTATATCCCCAACCAGAAAAGTTACTGATATGAGAACAAAAATATCTGATGACATCTGACAGTTGACGGATGATAAATGTTGATGACATATCGAATTCGATTGATTTAGTTGACCTATATTGTGTTGTGACATATATAGCCTGACATGTGTATAGATGTATTTGTTGGATTTTGTCATGAGTACTACGTAGCTGGACTAACGTATATTTTTGTTCATGCATTCTGGGTATTGGGATGATGGGAATCAACCTTATAGGTCTGTCAAGACCATCGGGGCTCCCTGATTCTGGTAGAGAATGCCGATTATATTAATTGAGGTATACAAGTCGAAGGTGTGACTTATGGTTCCGGCGACCCCCATGGGTTTGGCTCAAGAATTTCCAATTGTTTCATGTTCCTTTTCCAAGAATTCAAAGCTCACGTAGGAGCTTACCTTCGCTTAGGTTTTACAAGGTTTTGCTTACGTCAAAACAATTTCAACGAATTAGCCTACGCATCTCTCATGGCAAACCATTTTTGAGGACATGGAATGATCCAATTATTTGCAAAGGAACCACAATGGGACCGGGGTCAGTGAATGCAACCTTCGCTTATCACTACCTTAATGATTGCTTACGCCGAGCTTACGGCAAATTCGGATCTTTTTTTCACTACTAGGTGAAGAATCCGTGGCATTCATTCAATTCATTCTGGCCTGGGAATTTCCCTATAATATTCATATGGCAGCATCCTCAACATTCATAACATGCAATGAGTCACACAAGCTGAATCCCCTCAGCTCTCATGGGCCGGCCTCAGTCTTGAAGGGTGGCGGTGGCAGCTCTCCGGGGCGACACACTACCTGAGGATGATGCCCCGGTCCCAAAAAAAAAAAAGATTCAATATGATTCAATATTTGGACAAGGATGGAAAAGGGATTCTAGAGGGGCAAGTTAATATTTCGCGGATCAAAAGAAATAACTATAGTGGGGGCAAGTTAAGATAATTTAATATTTCGCGGATCAAAAGAAATAATTATAGTGGATATTAATGGATATTAGGTATTACTGGCTACTCAGCAAAACCCAACGCTATTGGTCGATGTAACGTATCAGCATTTTCTCGGGATGTGCGTATGTGCGTAGCCCTGAACTTCATAAATTCATGAGTCACGAGAATCATTGACAGCTTTTTTTTATGTTCTTCCGCTCCAGTCAATTCGATATTGAGTGCATTCAGTACCCTCTGGTAAACTAACATAACTATGGAAAATCACCATCTTTAATAGGTAAATCACCTATAACTGGGCCATTTTCAATCGCTATTTTGACATCACCAGAGGGTAAATTCAACAAATATAGCCGACATGAGGATCCCTGGACCATCCAAGTCGCCACCCCATGAGCTGTGCGTTGCATTGCCTGGCCCCATGAAAGCACCAGGGAAATTTGTGCCAGGATTGTGATGTGTTTTATCTTCTTGGTCTCATCTATCTATAAACTAGAAGAAACTATATAATATTTATAATATAGTATATAATATAGTATATAATATAGTATATAATATAGTATATAATATAGTATATAATATAGTATATAATATAGTATATAATATCTTAAAACACGATGCTTTGCTTAAGCTTTTTGATCTCAACAAAAAACATCAAAAAACTATGGTAATCTGACGAAGCTATGGAAACCCTACCATCTTTAACAGGTACACCATCTATAAACGGTCATTGTTCATAGCTATCTTATCAGAAAATTACGGCCCCACCTGAGTCGACCGAGACTGCGACAGACTTGGCAAGTGCCCTGACGCAGCGAGAGCAGAATATTCCATTGAGGGCTTAGATATGTACGGATATGAGATATGTTCAGCTGGCAACTGCCTGAGTGTTTTTGTTGATACCTACACTACAATATATATATATATATATATGTATATATACAGTTAATATTGTAACAATGGGATCCGGAAGAGATGCTATCATCTTCCATTTTATGCGCCAAAATCGATGAAGCCGTTGGAAGCCAGAGGGTCACATTACTAATTACAGGCACCAATTCTTCTTTTTGGGTTGAGGAAAACACATCACATCTTCAAGTTTCTTCAAATGTTTTTGGACACACCAAATTTTATATATGGAGGTGTCCTAAAACGCGGGGTAGCCATAAATCATCCATTGTAATAGGGTTGTCCATTATAAACCATCAAGCCATTGGAGTGCCCCCATTTATGGACATCCCATATAAAAACAGTACAAATGGAGAGATATGGCTGGTAGTAGTACTCCATATACGCATATATAATTATATATACTATATATTAATTATTATTCACGGTGAACCTTAGATACCTGTCAAACATCTAATTTTCAGCTGGTTGCAAAATTTCACAATTGAGAGTAAAAGATTAAAGTACTAAAGTATACTAAAGTATCTAACCAAGGTTGACCTACTATTTGGGTTTATCATCGACATTCGGGCTCGGATCAAGCCCGATCAACCTCAGCTAGGTGGTGACTCTGGCCTCTCAAACGCTCCTCCTGGCGGCAATCGTTGGTTATATCGAGATGGCACAAATCATCCTTAAGATCTTAAGGAATATTCCAATAAGTACAACTGTAAAACCACCAACCATGACTATTGAATTCAGACATTTGGCAGTTCGGTAGTGTTTGATGTGACATTCGCACATTCGCTAGGGGGTCCTATCATGGTGACGGGTCAAATAAATGAAGCCTGGGGGGTGTAGATTTCTGGTAGTCGTATAACTTCAAGCATGCCATGTTTAGAGGTAGCCTCAGCCCTCCGGTATTCATGGCGACGGAAAATCCACTATACATGGGCATTTGAATTGGAAAAACATATATAATTAAACACTACCATATGTAATCATAGATATATATATATATATATTTGTTAATCTGATTACCATAGGGACCATTCTATATATTACCAATTAATTAATCAGAGATTCTTCAATGCCATGTTTGATTACCATAGGGACCTGAGGGACCTGATCATTTTTTGGGATCATCTTGGATCATCGTCTTAAGCAATTGGGGGTTGACTCACAAAGACAAGCTGCGTTACTTGGAGGATCCTATCTATATACCGATTATATACCCACCAAGCAACAACCCTCAGCAAGTCCGATAAGGCACATGGATGCACATGGCACATGTCTGGCTCAGAACCATGATTCGTAACGCGTGCTGACTGATAGGCAGGTCAAAAACCTGCTTGGCAAGTTCCCTAATCCCAGGGTTATATAGGGTTATTGGATTTATAACTTATAACTGGGTTGTCTCCGTAGGTATCAAAAGTTATCAAACAATTTCCACCTTGGATGATGCAAGTGAAGCTCACAAAACAAGTTGGTAGCCGGGCACACCCGACCCCCAATAAAGCAACTAGATATAAGATGATATAAACCTGTGCTAATCTACAGAAAATTGCTGGATGTCCACCATGGTACCCGGAGCAGGGCTTCAGAACGGCTGCCCTCCATGAAGCTGGCGCCGTAACCTGGGGATCAACCCGAAAATCCGATGGTTTATCATGGTGATTATATAGTCAATATTGGGGGATATCCCATGTGTTAACAGGAAAAAAGTGTGAGCTGTAGAAATGTCATGAAATGTCGACATCAAAATCATCGGAACAGTTTTTTAATGACCTGTTTTGGGGACTCCTTTCTTCGAGAAACTCATTGGAAAAGCCATCAGAAAGCCATCAGAGCGTCGACTAAACGCAACTCAGTTGCGGCTCAGGGCACCAGGCTTCCTGGGCACCACCACACGATGCTAGCTGTCACAACATGATTCTTTATCAAGTATATGTGTGCATATAATATTATATGTATAACTGTATAAATTATAATTAAATTATATATATATATATATAATTATAATATTAATTAAATTATAGTACGGTGTGTATATATATAAATATAATATTAATTAAATATTTATATATATAATAATTATAATATTAATTAAATATTTATATATATGTATATATTAAATTATAATATTAATTAAATATTTATATATATATATATAATTATAATTAAATTATAGTACGGTGTGTATATATATATTATTATTATATAATATGTATATAATATATTGACATATGTGGGTTCTCTTGTTGTTGTGCTTCGCCCAAAGATTCTACCAGTGACTTTGGAAAACGTTAAGATACGCCGCTGCAGCTTTGCGTGGCACTGTTGGAAAGCAGTTTTACTGTTTAAATGGTATCTGCACAAACTAAGAGATTAATAGAGATTATGGTTTGTTGGATGGGTCGATTCCTTTGTCATGGACTATATCTTCATCTGCATTCCCAGGTCCACTTGTTGATTCTTACATCCCAGTTTAGGGGGTCTTGAATCCAAAAAAGTCATACTATCTTACATCTTCTTTGCAAATGTGGTTTTGTCCAAACATGGTGTAAATTCCACATGTGAGGTCTTGTAAAAACCCCGAGCCCTTTCAAATGGTTTTTCCAGATGTTATCTTTTTGTTTTCCTCTTATCGTTTTTCCAAGCGCTGGCTTCACACCTTGACCAAAGAATTCACATGAGCGAGGAAAGGGAAAAGGAAAAGGAATAGTAAAGGAAGGGAAAGGAAAGAATAGGAAAGGGAGAGGAAAAGGAAAGAGAAAGGAAAAGGAAAGGGAGAGGAAAAGGAAAAAAAAGGCAGTGTCTCACACGGACCATTTTTGATGCCTAAAGTTATCGTTTTCGTTATCGTTTTGTTATCGTTCGTGAATCCTGTGTGTGTTCCTTTTTTTCTGGAAATGGCTGCAATCATCAAAAAAGGAGTGTAGCGACCACCTACCAGGCACCTTCCTTGTGCAGAATCTGCGCCATTACGACAACAAACAATGAAAGGAAGAGACCAAAAGCACTAAATAGCCACAGAATGATGGAAAAATGAAGAACTTTGGATTTCAAGAGTCTGGACACGTATCATTAACATAACCAACGTTATCGTTTTTTTCCTCTTATCGTTTTTTCCGAGTGAAAGCTAAAAATGGCTCATGGGGGATCATGGAAGACTAAACGAATAGGCGCGGGGTTTTTACGAGCTCTCATGTGTATATATATATGTATATATATATATATACACACGGTATAACCCAATTTATAGCTGCCTTAATAGGAAAAGTTATGATCAGCCATCACATTGCCGCGTTTCCCCTCAGATTTTCATGGGCCCTGAGTTGCCCACTGCTTGGAACTCTTTGACCGATCCCGGAAACCATTGCTGGTGCCATCCATCCTGACGCTGGAGCCATCCGTCAAGAAGAAATGGATCCGAGGTTTTTATTTGATACATGAGACACTAAGATTTTATGAGTGTGTATACAATGCAGTATATATATATTGAGATATATATCGAGTATCAGTACATAACACTATTCATTATATATATATAATGTCATGCAATTCAAATCCTTATGTTAGCACCGGTTTCAAAGGGTGGGATTCCAACAAAACAATAATTCCATGAGGCCAAAAAATACAAACAATACAACACCCATCCCATCCGCGAATCCAAGAAGGTCGTATGACCCAATCCACCTGGGTCTCGAAATCGGGGAAAACGATGCCACGGAAATGGGATGGCGTCACGAGGGCCAAAAAAAAAGACAGAAATGCTGGACCCAACATAGGCAACAAGAAAGAACATCATAATATATAATTAATAATGATACTATAATAATAATAATGATAATGATAATATATTAATAATAGGGAGAACAGTTTGCCAGGTTTCAATATGTTTGGGATGATTAAAAGGTCCAATTGATCAATCTCACATTGATAGGTTTGGGTCAACATTCTTGGCCACAAAAAATGGATGGTTGATGATGGTTGCACACTACAAATGACCAGCGATTTGTGCACGCATGCGCATCCTTCCTGGAATTTTAACCAGTAGGGTAGACTCCAAAATGGCAACTCTAATGGAAAGGAATGCTAACAGCTTCCAATCACTGATAATCCATCTACCAGCTGGTAATCAAATGTGGCAATGGAACACCCCTTCATTCAAAGATGATTTTTTCCATTGAAACCTCCATTTGTTCTCGGTGTTCTCGGTGTTCTCCACTGCCACCTTTGATTACCGGAGGGTAAATTGGGGGGTGCAACATGTTTGAACAAACCCATGCTTGAACCCAACCCCCAAAAAATGACCGTGTCGTCATCTTGTCGTCATCTTGTCCTCATGGTTTGCCGCAAAGCCTCGAAGCCTGAAAGTCCTCGCCTGAGACGCAGGCAGGAAGCTAGGGCCTCTAGGGCAAGATAGGGCAAGATTCATGACATGGTCAAGAATGGCAAATCCTCATGTTGAGTATATGTAAATGTAGACCCTCTTCTATGTTGGATATGAATCTATGACAATCTCTTGTTTTGACCATGGCACATATGGGCATAGAACTAGCAAAACATATCCCTTTTCTGGAAACCAGTGGCTAAGGAGCCATGATTCTGCATGACTCTTGGGAACCCAATCGTGATTCCTGTTTTGGCTGGGTACTTCTTCATGTCTTGGGTGAAAACTTTTATCCTGAATAGTTTATCATATAATATCATATATCATTAAACAAATGGGATTTAGTTTGCAACCCACAAGCGTTCAAAAAACAAGTAGGATTTGAATATCGCTGAACTTGATTTGTCTGAGTGGGAACCCACCATCATTTTCCGAAGTATACCCAACGTTCAGACACGTCCAAATGGAATTTCCCATGTTGCCACTGTTTAAGACTCTTTTGAGAAGACCGTATGGGCTTCTATCCGTTTGAATACTGTCAGTGATCCGCGTAATACCACAATGCCACTGCCAAAAACACGTTTCAAGCAATAAATGCTGTCCGTTTTTTTCCCGCCTATCAAGCAAGTGTGGTTGTATAAAGTGGTGGATTTGGGCGTACCTCCCACTTTTTGAGCAACAAGATTGTGACAGTCTCCAATATATCAGTACAACCCCCAAACTAATCATCAGAATCAACCAACAGGGGTTTTGAACACTCAATTATAGTCATCAAATATCATCAATCAATTATCATTATATATAACCATCAACCATTATTGAAATATCATCATTATATAATCATCATCAATTATCATCAATCATCATCAATGATCATCAATTTTCATCAATTCATGTTGAAAATGCAACGTTCTGAACCTACGAATCAAAGTTCGACCCCACCCAAGAGCCGGGCTGATCGCCCGAGACATTCGGAACCAGGCCCCTGGGCAAAATGGAATTCAGGGTGGGACGTGGCCCCGTGGGCACTGGGGAAAGTTTCCATGACACAAATGATGTATATTATCAAACTATATACCCTCTGGTTATTTAACATAGCCATGGGAAATGGCCCATTTATAGATGGTTTACCTATTAAAATTGTGATTTTCTATGGCGCCAGAGGGTGTATATATATACTTTTGGATATGATAACATGTGTATATAAATAGTATAACATGATAGCATTAAGATTTATTAAGTCATACATATATTAAATAATATTATATATATAGGAAACCATACTCCTGATGATTCCTGTCTTGTACCCTTCCCTTCCTGGGGGTTCTTGTTGGTCAAGTTGGCTTTAGCCAGGCTCGCGAAATCGAGCTTCGTAAAGTCAACAAGAATCGGATATAAACATTACCCTCCAGTAAATTAACATAGACCCTGGCAGATAGGGGTTGGAAGATTAGTTTCCATTCAAAATTGGTCATTTTCAGGGTCTATGTTTATTTGCCACAGGCTAAACCCAACATAAACCAACCATTTTATGGTGATATTATGGAATGATAGGATATACCAGCAACAATGTGATGCTTGGGTCTGAAAAGTATACCATATACCATGGTATACCATCCAAATGGCGATTTTGTTGCAGAGGATTAGGTTGTTGCCTCACCATGTGTACACCTGCCACGCCATGTCAGCCCTGGGTTTTTCACGAACTTTGAGCTGATTATTCAAGATTTTTTCTGCATAAACATATTTTTTTTGGAACAAACCAGGAGATTTGAACTTATTTGGCAGTGTGTCAAAACCTTGTACCCCTGGTGAACATCAAAATAGCTGGTAAATGGATGTTCATCCCACTAAAAATGGTATCTATAGGTATTGATCCATAGCCATTTATATGATCAACATTTATCAGCACTACAACGGACTTTGCAATCACCTTTACATAACATCACAACAAATTCAGCAGTTCTGGTCAATTGATCATGCACAGATATTAGCACAGTTCTACAGAAAGTCTCAGCTCGGATCCAACCGATTGGTTGATTTTCATCCGCAGAAAGTATTACTGTATGTATCTGTGAGATATTTTCGTGATTTCTGTAAAACTTCGTCAGACAGTCAGATTGGTGTCATATCCCCATTCATACTACCCATATTGGTGTCATATCTCCATATTAGCCTTGGTGTCATATTGGCAGCTGTTGATTCCAGGGGTTTCCACGGTGATTCCACGGGTCCATGGTGGGTCCATGGTGAATCACCGAGAGACGCCAACTTTGGCAAGTTCCGCTTGGGCGCAACGAAGCGTTCCCGGATCGGCTCCTGACGTTACCGGAAAGCATGGGTCAATGAGGGTGGTACCATCTGGTTATGACTAACATAACCATGGAAAATCACCATGCTATTACAGTAATAGGTAAACCATCTATTTCTATGGGCCATTTTCCATGGCTATGTTAAATAACCAGAGGGTATATTATATCACCACGAATGCTGATTTCCAAGCTGTGTTGATTTTTAGTTTGAGAATGATTTTATTACCCTTTGGTAATGAAACGTAGCAAGTGGAAATCCTCTACGAATGGAGGCTTTGCTGGGAAAATCAACTATAGATGAGAGAATTTCCACTGCCACGTTTGATTGCTGGAGGGTATTTGCTCTGACTTGATATGTTCAGTAGACTCAAATGTCTAAAGTTTGCTGGCAGCGACAATGCCAGGGCATGGTGTCAAAATCCATGGCTTTGTTCTTGGGCTTTTCCATTACAGTATATAATTGGGGGATACCCCAATAGCTGGATGGTTTTCAAGGGAAAATCCATGAAAAAATGGATGATTTGGGGTACCCCTATTTAGGAAACCTCCATCTTGGTACAGAAAAGGAACTTTGGTGACTTTGAGGTGCAGGCCGATTTGGTGCTTCAAACAGTTCTTTCGTTTCCGCCCTAAATTAGGAGAACTGATGCACAAACGAATAGCAACACGATAATTTTGAATGATTTATTGCGTCCAGAGCCAATGTTTATTCTTTTCCTCGCATCCCAACTACTGCATTAGCCAAATTGGATCCGTCCTTGCCTTCCAGATCTAGCTAGGGCCTATATAGGTCCTCAGAGTTCCTTCTTAGCATGGATGCATGGGAACTTCACTTCCCCATTGGTGTCAAAGCTTATCGGATTTATCGGTGCTACGAATCATCCGTGGCAAATAAACATCTCACAGATCGGTTTTTTGTTTGTAACCCTCGTCATTCATAAGCAGACTGTGATGGATATCAAGCAAATTATGATGGATATCAACAATATACCCAAAATTATCGTAAACGGATTCAATTCATATGCCTCAACTACCAGCAGTGAGTAGATTATGATGCATTGGCGTGTAGTTTGTAGCTAAAGTGTATGGAAACCTCCACCATCCTGACAACCCAATGCTTTTTTTTTCCTGGTTGTATGGTTACCAAATGATGCATGGTATGGCAAGTAAGGCTAGTAACCCGCTAGTACTACTCAGCAGTGGTGGATCCCATCATCCCAATAGTTGACTGGGTATCCTCCAACATATTGTTTCTGCAACATACACCAGTGTATACCTATACATTAATATATATATATATATACACGATATTGATATGGAATATAATTAGATATAGACATAGATAGAGCTAAAGAAATCGGGATAGATATTATACATATAATATATAATTAATTATAGATCTATTATGAATTGATTAATTATTACTATATAAATATATATATGTATATATGTATATATGTTTATCCCAGATCATCCCCCTGCCGTTTTGCGCCTCAGGGATCTCCTTCAGGCCCGACTCCCGCCGCTTGGCGGCGGGGAAAAAGTTCTCAGCAGTGGTATGGCGGGAGAGCACCTGGGAGGCACCGGGAAATTTCGGCGAAAGCTTCAAAATTCGTTGGGTTTTTGAGGTTACCCTCTGGTAAACATACAAAAAGCTATTGAAAATTACCATTTATAGTTGATTTTCCCATTGAAAATGATGATTTTCCATATGTTAAATTACCAGAGGGTACCTGGGAGTATCTGGTGATATGGGTTACAATCCATGTAATATATATATATATGATATTGGTAATTTGGTACTTGAGTTTCAAAATTCATTGGAAAATTGACTTCCCCAAATATCATGATTCACTTGTGGAATAGTTTGGAAGTGCAGATGTGTGGTTTGCTTGATGGTTTCAGAATCCTATCCATGTACACATTGGGGTCATGATCATAGAAGAATGAAGGGATCCTCAAAACGAGACCCTGGTAATCTAACATAGCTATTATATATATAATGGAAAATCACCATGTTTAACAGCAGTTCCTCTACAACCAGGCCATTTTCCATAGTTATGTTGGAGTTGGTGGTTGAGGCGTCCATCCCAAAACGCTCATAGTTAACCAGTGCATCATCATCATCATCATCATCATCATCATCATCCTCATCCCATCAATTTCCATCAATTTCCATCAAAAAAAAATGAACCATTGAACCCACCAACTAACCATAATCAACCTATTTAACGTATCCCCCACCATCCCGCCAATGGATGATCCTACCGTGATCAAGCTGCTGGGGGGGGAAATCCTCAAAGAAAAATTGCGTTTACCCGGCCTCAATCAGTTGTCTTAAAGCATTTTAAATCCACAGAAATCCATATAGAATCATCATAAAATCATCATAAATCCACCGTTTTGCACTAGAAATCCACAGAAATCCACCAATTTTGGAGTGGTCAAAGTTCGCCCACATCTTTCCCACGAACTGATTTCGCTTCACCCCGGGCACCTCTGCTGCCTCTTGCACCGTCTCCAGTGCATCGAAATTCCGTGCCTCGGACATGCAGAAAAAGTGGTACCAAACTAATGAGTGGTAAAAATCGTGGCGGAAAATACTGGAAAACAGCGAAAATAATCGTAAAATAGTGGACATATTGATAACAATTACTCTTATCTACTCTTTATAGTGGCGGAATAGTGGAAACATCATGGTAGAATAGTTGCACAAGCACTAAACAAGTACCCTCTAAACACCACGTTCGCCCATGCTCATGCTCATCATATACCCCTATATACTCGTCACCAGAGGATCGAAAACGCAGCCATACACTATGATTTTAACTTTAGGTTTTCAGGATATATGGTTTTAAGTAGTTTTGGGCTTCAGGGTTGCAGGTTTTAGGGCTTTATGCTTTCAGGGGTTGTTGTCAAAAACGCTAGCCGCTAGCCCTACGCTGGGATTTGAGCATGTCAAAGGATAATGATGCGGAAATGGACCAGGGGAAACAATGGGAAACAGCAGCGAAATAGCAGTGACATCTACGCTCTGGTAATTTGTTACATAGCTATTGAACATGGCCATTTATAGTGGATTTACCCATTAAAAATAGTGATTTTCCATAGTTATGTTAGTTTACCAGAGGGTATCTTTGTGGGGCTTACACAGGCCGTGCCACTAACCAGCAAAACAACCACTGCGGACGGAGCCACTCTCCCTGCCGGAGAATCGATGCCTGGCAGGTCAGGTTCACATTCATTGTGTGTTCTGAAAAATCAACAGAACATGTTAGAATCTATACCAAAAAATAGACCAAAAATATGGATTTGGACATTTACCAAAACATGAATTCAAGATAATTCAAGCATCAACAAAAACATATGTTCTAACCAGGAAGAAACGATGATTTTACTGGCGACAGGCCAAGTCATTGGGTGCAGAAATACACTGCTGGAAATCTTTCCACATAGACCGAGCGGGTGGAAACCAAGCGGTTGGTGGTTTCAACCCCTCTGAAAAATATGAGTTCGTCAATGGGCAGGATTATCCCATATATTATGGACAATTTAAAAAAAAATGTTTGAAACCACCAACCAGTTATTAGTCTTCATGAACACCTTTTGGGGGCTTGACCTTGGGTCAGTGTGGTTCAAACACTTGGGAATCACTTGAAATCGGCAGCAGTGGAGCGACATGTCGCCCACGTGTGTTGGTCAAATCCCCGCATGGAAATCAGCAAAATCAGGTCCAATCACCACATCTGTTCTTGGTCAAAATGCGTCAAACTCCAAATAAGTCACTGTAACTTAGTATGTACACTGCAAATCTATATATATATATATACCATTATATACACACATAATTTACAAATGATTTAAGAACTATATGTATATATATATATATATATCTTTTCAGAATAATTATCATAGATAGCATGTCCCCCATACTTCCAGGTGTCGCTACATTCTACCGAGACGCTGGGCACGGCTTTGGAGCCAATGGCCGTTGAGGCATTGGTGGAGACCACCTGAGTTAATTTGGCGAACAAAAAGAACTTCCAATGATTCCAAAATCAGATAGCAGAGCTTCAGATTATCACGATTTGTTTAGTGGAATTGCATTTGTTTTTTATCTTCTGGGAGTTAACATGGGTTTACTATAGTCTATAGGGGGGGGCCACCTTATATCATTTGGGTGTGTCCAAAAAAGGGCTATGGCCGCTGTTTGAACCTCTGGGCACATGATAAATTTCACCGGTGCATCTACGGGTATTTCAGACGACAAACCCACATTTTTTCCCAGTGAAATATCAGTGATAATGCATAGGCACTATAATTAATATATAATGGTCCCCGGATGTACCCAAGAACATGTTTTTCCCACGATTTATCCACAACAGAACAGTAATTGGCTTTACAGTTGAGCCAAGGATGGGCCACAAGTAATCCCTTCCTCCTGATATTGATACCCCTCACACTGGGCGGGATTTTCATGCAACCCACGCGACTGGATGAGTTAAGTTGGGTAGTAACCATTGAGGACCGAGAAATGTAGTACCACACTGACAATGACCACAATCTCTGGTCCCATCCTTTACCAAATGGACCCCGCACCAATTATATTTTGTCAATTTCAGGTCCCTATTTTACTGATTGAAGATGATTGAACATTGCAAAGAGAAAAATCTTGGCCTCGCAAACCATTCACCGCCACTAAATCTAGTGAAATTCCACCTTCTGACCACTTTCCCAACAAAAACTGTGGCGAGACGCATCCAGCGCCCAGGGCGGAATCTCCTTGGGCACCTCTGGAAGTCCGGATGAGCAAGAGATGCTGGTGATCAGCAAGAAACTCAGTTATAATGACGAGTTAATTCATGATCCACAAATGTCATAGTTTAAAGCATTGGAATGGGATGTTATCTAGTCTAAGTACATCTTGTGATCTTGTCAACTTAGTGTGGACAAACACGTAATATACAGGAAGTGTTTTGCAAAATAAACGCGGTGAGTTTGTTGCCCAATCACTTGTACACAATGAAATATTATATATGAGCATGTATGTATTATATATCATATAAATATGTATACTGTGTGTATATATATATAAATATATATAATTATATATACACATTGACGGTGTACATACATTCGCGGTTGCAAGATGCTCCCTACGACAATTGTGCTCCAAAAGAGGCATGCAGGCACATGGCATAGCTAAAAACTGAAGGTTTGAACGGTATTGCATTTGGAGACACAACCATATGGGTCATCTCACCATTATCAGGAATTCCTTCTCATGGGTATATGAACCCCTATGAATGGATTGATGACTATCCCCCAGCACGGGTATATAATTATCCAACTCGACCATGGCACCTATAGGTCTTATATGGTCAACATATCAGGTCCAGTATGTTGATTGTTTACAAATTCAAGCTCGTACCTCCGCAGTCTGACGTGGTTGCTTAGTTCCCAATCTTGGGGCTGTAAAAAAAAAAAAACAGCGTGTTGCGGACTCATCAACTGCGGCAGGATCTTAATCTGGTTGGGAATTCTTAGTAGCTCCTTGGCTCCCCATTTAAAAAGGAATATAATTTAATATATATATAATTCTATATATCGATACCCATAGCTCCTTGGCTCACCCTAAACCACTGGATAGTACATCAATAATCAATCTGAAATAAACCAGCAGTGTAATCAACACTAGTGGAAATTCACGGAGGGCGCTGGGGTTGTCGCAGCTCTCCCCATTCTCAACCAACCAGCCATATTGACCAACCAACCAGCGAGGAGAAGCAGGGTACCGCTACTGAAATTCTTCGAGAAGAATCAAACTTCCCACCCCCTCGGAAGAATAATTAATGTTAATACTAATGGTAGAAGGGAACCGTTACTTCATTTCTTTTTGAAGAATCGAAATTCTCACCCTTCAAAACAATAATGGGTATAAAGTTAATACAGGTGTTCCAAATGGTAGAAGAATGGATCCGTTACTTCAATTCTCCATGAAGAATTTACTTCAATTCTTCATGAAGAATCAAATTCCCAAACCCCTCAGAGCAATAATGTTCATAGTTACTAGTGTTCCAAACAGTAGAAGAAGGGAACCGGTACTTCAATTCTACATGAAGAATCAACATTCCCACCCCCTTAGAATGTTGATCATAGCGTTCCAATTGGGAAACAAAGAGAATAGTTGCTTGAACTTTGAAGAAACACTCATGCAGATGTCACTGAAAACACAGTGCCCACGTCAAGATGTCGATGACCGAGGGTTCAGGAAGGAAGAATCAACAGAGACAAACATCCAAGTATTAATAATTATGGTTCTCCAATTATGGTGATTTGATGATGATAATTATTAAAGGATATTAAAGGTATAATCAAATAATTATGGTAAATACCATGGTAAATACCATGGTTTTAGGCCTCGGGCGCTACCCCATTCATAGGCTGACAACCCCAAATCCTGGCCGTGCTGCTAACCCAGTAAGATACCACCGGGCCGGCCTTCTCAATTTCAGCCAAATAGAGTGAAAAGCGGTCCTTAATGTACCTGGCCAAGGAGCCAAAACAGGGCCCGACAAAAGCCAACGTTGCACTTGAAGGGACCAAAATACATCCAAATAGACGACTTCAGAGTACTGGCTTCCAGTGAAAGGATGTAACCGATTTCTGCCCTGTAATCATTGGAAGATCCACAAGGATTTCTCAGGTCGAATTGGCTTTGGTCTATCCCATATCCCTCTAAAAGACAGTTGTTGGAAAAGGCTGCAGTAGCATGCATGCCTGAGCGCTCTACTTGAGGAATGCCAACGTGTAGCTTTAGCAACCCGGCTGAATTGCCTTTAAGCATAGCATATAAAACTGAAGAATATTCAAGTTTCGAAAACCTCATTCGGAACACTATCAATAAACGAATCGAAATGGAAGATCTGACTCGAACGGTTCATAACGATGTGGAGCTATGGGCTGGGCTGCGAGGGATGTGCATCGATTTCTGGCTCTTCCATCTCGTTCCGAACGGAAAGATTCTGAGTTGGGGGAAATTGCTTATCTGCATTGCTTTCTGGCTCCCTGGGTATCGGCTATAAATCCAAAATGATCCAAATATGATACTCTGGTGTGCAGTGTGCAGTGTTGGATAAACAATGATATCCATCCGCCCCAAGATGATACATATTGATACAACATAGGTTTTGACCCATCCGCATCTCTTGCCCAGACTTCTCTACTCGGCATCCTTTCTGTTCTTTATGTCTAAGGTCTTCCCTGTTGAAGGCGAAATGGCGGGATTGCGTCTTTGAAGCTGGATTGACGCACGGTACAATGGCCCTACCAGGAAGAAAAAATAAAACATGGGAAGGGTTTGTCAACCTCCCATGTTCAATAGGTGACTGATCTTCGAGGGCTTCGTTCTTCCAGCCGCCAACATCCTCACCCCGCACCAGGTCACTTACAGATGAAGAGCCTCATTGCAGGAAGAGGTGACTACGAAAAGCACCAGAAAGGTTGCGACCAAGTGATGCTTCAGAAACCGTTGCTACCAGGTGGTGCCATAGTTAGCTAAGTTATAACTAATATGACCATAGTCATCCATAATCAATATGTCTATACTTAATTGGGTTTATAAACCAACTTATGACTGGGGCAGGCACCACCTAGCAGGAGTTTCAAAGACCCATGGTCTATGCATCAAAAGTATGCACATAGTTCCAGAGGAAACATGGTTGTGTTTCTTTGCAAGACATGAACTCTTTTCCGTAGCTTGCACCGTGTCCATTTCTTGAGTTGTTCTATCTCCGTGGTGATTGCTTATAACTTATAGACCTGCTACAATATGTCTTGCTCTTGTTCATTTCCAGTTTGGGGGAATCACACATCTATTCTCTGTATAAACGATGCTACCTTTTGATCTCTGGTTTCGTTGCTTCCCCATCCACAAGGTTGCTGACAAATCTGCAAAACTGCTTGTTTTTGGATCCAAAGGGCTGAATCCCCCTGTCTGGATTGCTGTATTTATCCATCTCTATTGATATCAATTGTATATATCCCGTCATATCTGAATTGTTTATGGCCAGTATTCCCGTTCAACGATCTTGATTTGTTTGACCTGCCAAATGCCTCGACTCGAAATCATGTCAATACCAAGTGATAATTTGTCATATTCAATTTCACGGGCCTTAGTTAAACTTATTCAATCATGTTCAATCATCATTCAATACATGTAAATACGATAAGTTATGGGTTTCTCTGAAAATGGTGTACGCAAAGTCCAGCGGTTTATCATCATGTTCGCCACTACAAAGGGCCATGTCTATCCATTTCTAGCCTATTTTCAGACACACCCCAATCATATCAAGCTGATTTACCCCATCATCGTTGGGTAAACACACAAATATCTGGGGAAAACGAGAATCAACGATCAAATCTCCAGTTGAGTGATGATCAACCATACGATCATACTATGATCATATGATATCTATATGGATATCGAATCTATCATTTCAAGATCATGTTCCATGATCATGACACACGACCTACCAAATATCTGGAACAGTTATTCACTCACCTGACTAGTTCGGACATTTTGAGATAGCCAGACAAATGATGATGTTCATGGTTACATCCGCAGGTTTCCCAGGTATGTCCCGGTTAAGTCATGTGAAGTCCCCAAATTTGTTGGCTAAATCCCATGTTTTTTAGAATCTGAATAGCCTGTGGTAATTTGTTACATAGCCATTGAACATGGCACCTTAGCCTTTCTAGTTGATATACCTATTAACGATGGTGATTTTCCCGTTCGCTACCCTCTAGTAAACTAACATAACTATGGAGAATCGCCATGTTTAATGGGAAAATCCACTATAAATGGTCATTTTCAATAGCTATGTTAAATTACCAGAGGGTATGTTGATCATAAAACCATTCCCCCCAATGTTTTCCACGTTCGCCAAGCTACAGCTCGGTGGAGACCTTGGCTCCTGCGCGGGCTTCGCAAATGAACTCCTCGCAGCACGATGGAGGACATTTTCGACTGCTTTCCATGGGATTTAATCAATAAACATGGTGATTTTTCATGGGAATATCAGTGATTTTTCACTGATTTCAGCAAGCAAGAATGGTGATTTTTAGTAGGAATATCAGTGATTTTTCACTGATTTCACCAAGCAAAAATGGTGATTTCATATGATTTCATGGTGATTTCATGGGAGTTCTCCAAGAAAACATGCTGGTTCCATGGGATGTGAACCGCTGGTGAGTTTGAATGGTGATCCAATGGAGATTTCAGCAGCAGGCTTGGAGAGTTCATCAACAAAGTTACGGAGATATTTAACGAAAAAACTATATAGATTATATATATATATAGTATATATATATATATGTATAGTATATATTATTATTATGTATATTAATTATAGATTATTATAGTATGTTAAACAGCAAAATGGAGGTGTGGCAATCAAAAAAATGAAATGAAGCGACTCTGTTGGACCGTTCGAAGCCGGTATCAAACTCTTCAAACAACGATACTATGGGGATATCATCGGAATTTCAACGAACATGCGTCCAGAACTACAGATTTTTCAGCACTTCAATGGGAAACATGATATACACATATATAAACCATTCATAAATCATGGGATGTTGAGGTGAAAACTGAGAAAACAACCGATCGATCTGGTGATATCTGGTGCTCCAGCTGAAGCCGCAGGTCCTTGCTAAGGTGAGTGATACTGATCCGCATGCCCAGATGAGGTCGCGCATTGATCACCAACTGAGGCAGTGATCAGTTGGTGATCCAGGAACCGCCATCTATGTCAGTTATCTTGGGATATATCATGATATATCCCCGTTGTTGTTTCCAAGACAACTGATACAACTGAGTTTGGGGATCAAGTCTGGGAAAGAAAGCAAGTATTTCAGGTGTAGCTTTCAGATGTCGCATGTGTTAACCCTGAGAAGTGGGAAACCCCAATTCCCCACAGGATGGAAAGCCAAATGAAGCCTGTCTTGTTCCAATTGATTTGCAAAATTTGGACACTGGTGTCCAGGGCGTGAGCACTCAAGAATTAGAAGGTCCGAGACAGATCTTCTCACCTCTTCCATGGAGGATGGTTGGGTTGTGTATTGGTGTACAGAGGCTTCACAAGGCTTCCCTTCATCCAATCACCTGCTGCTTAACAGTTTCCATCAATTGGCTTTCTAATCTTCTCAGGTATGCAAAAGTAAAGCACAGGCCTTGAACAAAATGATCCCAGTGTTGTTTGTTGAATCCACATTTTTGCTGGCCAGCTCACCATTTCTGTTTTGAAGATAAATTCCATTTTTGAAAATGTGGGTTAGTTAAATCACAAATGTTGGCTGCTTCAAGAGTTAAAGCCCATTTTTTTTCTTTGGTTCCATCACCATTTCTGTTGATTAAGTCACATTTGTTTATGCTTAAGTCAGTTAAGTCACCAGTGTTTGCTAGTTGAATCACCAACTTCCACCGCTACCTTGAAGGCTTCCAGCGCGCTGGTGCAACCAGGGGCGCCTGCAGGTCATGGCCAGATCTCTTTGCAAAAAAAATGTGTCTTTGATGGACGAGATGGAGATTTACACAACAGAATAGTTAGTTATAGGATTTAATGGTGGTTTAATGGTGATTTAATGGGATGCTGAATGGGATTTAGTGGGTTTTTTTTTGCGACGGAGCTAGAACATCAGCGTTTGATTCCCAGGAAGACATGGCGTTTGTCAACATGGGTGAACTCCCAAAACCCGATTCCCTGCGATTCTGTGCTACAAACCAGTGCCCACATCTTGGGAGGTCCGTTGGGAGGCCACCGTAAACACCACATAGATTCATAGATGCAATACGGCACGCTCCAACATGCTCCAAGATGTCTGACGAATTATGAGAATTCAGAGCCATGATGGGTTTGGAGATGGAAATCCACCATGGAAATCCCGAAAAAAAACAGAAACCATTCTCAGTCAGCCAGGCCCATAACATGTTTGGGGAGTGTGTTGAAACTGTAGACGCGAATCGCAGCTTTTTATCTTTTAATCTAACCAGGCAACGGAAAATTCCCAATCTATATATATATAT
>Ga0126342_10002874_pt1 | contig 27666 bp, 18 predicted proteins | sample Cyp1metagenome_FD_92528 | JGI IMG/M metagenome (GOLD analysis project Ga0126342, IMG submission 92528) | Coral microbial communities from Lord Howe Island, Old Settlement Bay, Australia - Cyphastrea 1 metagenome | ecosystem: Host-associated > Invertebrates > Cnidaria > Coral ... | reverse complement strand
TGGCCCCATGTGAGCCTATCTTAGGCTCATGTTGGGCCTATGTTGGGCCTATCTTGACCCATTTTTGGCCTATATTGGCCCAGATCAAGAATTTTGACCCCTTTTGAAAAACATGCAAAAACATAGGATTCTAGAGCAAAAGCCCCCCCCAAGCTAAAGCTTATTAGCTATAATGCAATTGCTAACGGTTCACGCAGGCACACAAAAAACGCCTCGGCACCTTCGGTGCGGGCGGATTTTTTGGGATTCTCTAAAGCATTTCTATGATTTTATAGGATTTGAATTGTGTCGCATGTGTTTTACAGCCTAATTTGTTGCCGTTTTCCCTTGGAGGAAATAGTGCGTAAATGGCTCAAAGTCAACTCTTGGCTCGGCATATGTCGCGCTATGATGTTTCCTTTGGCTTGAAGGGTTGGTTCACTTCATGGGGCCTCAATGTGCCGGTTGAGTTGTACAAAGGCCTCTATGGGATGATGGCCTCACACTGATATTTTCAGGGTTTGAAACCACCGGCCAGGCACATACGCCAAACGCCAAACGGCTCAATGCCGAGGTTCATAACCATTCCATATATATATATATCCATATGCATCATATACATGCGCTGAAAAAAATCGGCAATTTTCAGACCGCCAGGGGATGGTCATACCGAAATCCTCTGGTGAATACCCATATGATCCCGGAGGCCTCACTTTTTTATCCAATGATGCCCCGACTCTTGAGGAATCCACATTCGTGATGGTGAAACCGGCTTTTTTTTGGGCACATCACCACTTTTTATTGTTGTGAACAACACTTCTTGATGCACAATCCCACTTTTCATTTTGGGAGAACCTCCAGAAAAAAGCCCACATTTTTGTTGGTTAAATCACCTACTCTTGATGAGGTTTCCAGGAATGGTCACATGTTTCCCAGGACACGTCCTGCCTGCGCAGCAAGCTGGTGAACTCTGAGGCAGAAGCCAGCGAACGGGCCAGGAGGCACCATGGATCACCGGTTCTTCGGGGATCTCTGGGGACTTCACCATTCTTTGGGGGGTTTTCCGCGGGTATCACCGGCACGAAGGGAGTAATGGGTTTGAGCATCAAGTAATGGGTTTATCTAAAAATGGGGTATGGTTTGACATGTTTAACCTGTTTAACCTGTTTAATCATCAAATACTCTTTGGGTTTGTCCATTTGAACGTGGATACCATCAGGAGATCAAACATATGGCAAATTGAGCAACCGAAAATCATCCACTTGTAGATGATTCACCTTGAACAAAGGTTTTCCTATTGCTAAGTTGCATTACCACAGGGGTAGATCTGAATTGTATACCACCAAGAACTGGCAATTAAACAACCAGGGTGCCCAATTTCAGAACAAAGCCTTTTGCGTATAGATAGAGAATTGGCCGAAATGGAGGATGTTATTTAACTCTAAAAATGATAATGACCAGCCATTTGTCCGGTCTGTTGGTACCCCACTGAGTTGACCCATTCCCTCATAACCAATGAACGTGTTCCTACTGTTTCTTTTACCAGAGGTTTATGAAATGAAAGCCCAAGGTAAATCCAGGCGTGCCATGTTTGATACGGCCTTTCTGTCTGTTTTTTCGTCACCTGTTGGCTCAAAAAAGCAGCCCTCTGCAGCCCCAGCTGGGTGCTGCTCGAGTCGGCTCTAATGGGTCGGATCATGTGAGCTGCTGTAGGCTGGGGGCCGCTTTTGAGTTTCCTAAAGGGGATGAAAATCCAGAAGCAATCAGCTAGTTACGCTAGTTTGATCCGAAAACCAGCCTGCCAGGGTTTTGATCAATAGTGGTGTATATGATGACAATATGTTCATACATTCTATGCACGAGGTCGCGAGCATTGGTTGACTGGTCCAGTTTCCAGTGCAAGTCGTGCAACTTACCTGGTGGAGGCTCACTTGCTTCCGCGACCCTCTCATCCTACTTCTTGTCCCTGAACCTGTTCGCAGACCCTTTGTTGCGCTTATCATGGTTTTGGAGTTGGCCTCTCTGTGCGAAGCACAGGCACCACAACAATCCTCAGGAGAGGCAAGGATGAAGGATTCTCAAAGTCCTTCACAACCTTCGACTCGTTTTACTCCAGATAGTCCACCGTGGTTCCAGAAATACATACGTTTCACGGTTCACTGTCATTGTTACTGTGGAATGCAGCTAAGGCAGGAAAGGGGACAAGGAGCGGGTGAACATATTTGTGTTCCAAACCACTGATGAACTGATGGTTGATGATGGTAGGGGGCTATTGGGGATTAATGGGGATTATATATATAATATATATATATATATGTATATCACGCACTCTGGGAATCTCAATTGACCAACCAGTATGAAGGTGTTGAACGCTGAGCCCTGAGGCTCAAACTAGGTTCCAGACACCTGGGGCTGTATCATCCAATCGTTTGAGCTAGTTGGTCACCTTTGTCTTCGAGCCATGGAGTTCTCAAAGAGACTGGTCAGTACAGGTAAGTTCAAAGGTCAGATTGACTATGAGCCGGCGTTGTTTCCTTTGCCTGACGGAGCGAGGGTAAATCTGGTGGCACAAGTCACTATGCGTGACGATTCAAGCGGTGGAGGACATTGGTGCCAAGCAATCATCACAGGTCAGAGGTTCCGATTGATCGCAGATCTCCCAGATTTGGTTGGTTGCCCCAAAGTGACTATTCTCAATGCATCCAAGTCTTACTATCAGTGGCCAGTTTTGCGTGTGGATGGAAAGTCGGAGGTGTTGCTACACCCGCCCAAGATTCAGGAAGGCATCATGTCGCTCATGGAAACATGCGCAGGACTAGGAGGCCTAGGAGTTGGTGCAGAATTCGCGGGCTGGAAGGTTGTAGCTCAAAACGGTTGCAACCCAAAATTTACAGCACACCAAGAGAAAATCACTGACACAGCAATCGTCACTGGAGACATCGGTCAAATGACTACTGTTGCTGCTTTGCATAGAGCCAATCCAGAGTGTGGGTCCATTGCTTTTGGATTCGCATGTCAGCCGTATAGTCGACTTGGAGATAAACGAGAAGGTCAAGATCCTCGTGCAGAAAGCCTCCCATCGAGCCTTTATGCAGCTTTTCTCCTCCAGAAGGATGTGGTCATATGCGAATGTGTGCCAGGAGCTGCAACATCCAAATATGTGATGACGTGCATTGATTATTACATGGAGCAGACGTGCAGTGACAGGACTGAGATCTTACTGGAACTGGCTCATGTTTGGCCATCACGACGTCGACGATGGTGGTCAGTCATCATGAAGCAATATTTAGGTAAGGTTTCTTTGGTGCCTTTTCCTCAACTGCCTTCCGAGCCAATTGTAGCCCGCCTAATCCCCCATTTTCTGAATGTGACCGAAGAGGAGCTTGCTTCACTCTTACTCACTGCTGATGAAAGAAAAGGTTTTGCAGGCTATGGTAAAGGAATTGGGTCCCATCTCGTTGACAAAAACCAACCGTTGGCCACCGCTTTGCATTCCTGGGGTAATCAATTGATTTCATGCAGTTGTGGATGCAGAGGGCCTTTCAGTCATGAACGTCTTTGTAAGCATGGACTCTATGGGGCGATTGTGCATGTGCCAGGCATGCCACCTGATAGGAACCTCAGACACCTATCAGCAAGAGAAGTAGCCCTGTTGACAGGTTTCCCAAAGACCAAGGGATGGGACGATGATCCACGTTTGCTTTTGGCAGGTATTGGTCAACTTGCAAGCCCATTGCAAGCAGCCTGGATTTTTGCACAAGTTCGAAATCATCTTGTAGAATCCAAGGTAGTCTCAGGCTCCGTCATATCACCCAAACAGATAGTGGCATGTGCGATTACAGAGCTCTTCGATTTGCGTGACTTGTGGTTTCCCAATGTGTCGAGTGTCACATGCCAGCTGTTCCAGGAACAGTTTGATGACTGGGCACTTTCCAAGAGTGTGCAACATTCTGATCCGCCAGCATATGAAGAATTGACAAGTAGTCAAGAAGCAGCCATGATTTCACATGCAGCAATGGTTGAAATGAAGTGTGAGGGAAAACGCAACAATGATGCAGAAGATGCGGAAGGAGACATGCATGATGGAAAACATGTCCAACAACAACCACCAAAGCAACTTGACCATGCAGAACCATGCAAAGAAGTGGCCAAACCTACCCTTCCTGACAATAAAGCTCATGCATGCCACACTGATCCACATGTCAATGGAGCAGATTCAGGTTCACTGGCAAATGGACATGTGACTCGTTGTGAAAGCCCACACTCTCCATCAGCACCCATGACTTGCGAAGGAAATGAGAGACCCTCTGTGCCAGCCTCCCCGATTGACATGCAGCAGGGCAGAGCAAACCAAGCTGAGCCCAACCAGCGAGTCCCAGTCTGGGAACCTAGCACTGGAGCACTCAATGCCTTTTCTACTGGGAAGAGTCCACAAGTGACGGACCTGGTAGGACCTGCAAGAGTAAATCATCCGAACAGACAACAAGTGCCGACAGCTCCACATCAGGTGTGTCAAGCTCCCCAAGATTTGGCAGAAGCTGGAATCATGATCTATGATGCTGACACTCACCAAATCTTCATGCACAAATGTTCCACCAAAGCCACTTTCGCTGAATGGAAGCAAGCGTCCACTGCATTAGGGGTTCAGAATGAACATTGTGTTGATTTGTTTGGCTCCCAGATTGACCTTGATCAGAATCTTTTGCAACTGAGGTGGATAGTGACGAGTCAAAAACCAGTACAATCCTCTAGTATCAACATTGAGGACAGATCGGCTGCTCTTTGTCAGTTACCAAGGATTGAGTCCATCCTGTTGCAGGGATCGGCAGTTGCGTCAGATGAGATGCATTTTTATTTGCAAGCAGTTTCGTCATTTGGAATTGCGAGGGCCAGACCACCATTCATTGTTGATGGATTGTCAGATCTTCATCAAGATGCACAGAGTTGGCAAGATGAAGCCAGTGACATTGCTGAAGTCACACCCAGTTTGGTTCGATATGCAGAGCAATGGTATGAGCAAGATTCTCGAACTGAGGCCACAGTTACTGCCATTTGGATCAATCACCATTGGATCCCCATCTGGTTAGTCCCAAGTTCCAGTGACGTTGTTGTGCACACCACTCATGAAGGAATGCATGTATGGGGTATGCTTTTTCCATGGTGGAACACGCCTGTTCATGTTCATGACGAATTTCCAAGTGTTTTCTTTGCAGATTGTGGATTCAGAGCGTTTGCGTGGTTAGTAGCCCAGCGCACTCACTCACAAGGTACTTCGCTTTCGTATATCGAAGCTCTAGGGTGGAGAAACTTGTTTTGGCAGAATCTCATTGTGCGACCAGGGAAGCCCAATCTGTTTGTTCTTGGAGGTCAAAGTGAACTTGAGACGGCACTGCAGGCCATTCTGAAGGATCATGGGGTTTTTGTGGATAGATTGGCTGAGCGCACCGCAATGCTCATGAGAACCTTTTCACATCAGAATCTTGCCGCTGCATTTCAGTCACCACGACCATGGCAAATGCTGAAACACATGGCGTCGAGCAATAAACCACCCATCAGGTTGGTCCAAGAAGATGAGCTGCAGGCTACCATTCGAGCTCGCACTAAGGACAAGAAGTCAGTTCAGGCCAAATCCAAAAAGGTCGCATCACAGGTCACGCAAGTCCATGTTCATCCAGAGGACATTAACATTCCACATGGGATTTTCTGTCTGCAGACGGGTGAGCCTCTTGTTCAGATCAGTACGCAGCAGTTGGGACAGACGTCCAAAGGAGTTATTGCATTTACTGAGCACGAAGTGCAGCCATATCTCCAGCACGCCCCAGCAGCTGCTTCTGGGTTAGGCTTCCTGGTGTTAGCTCCGTTTTCTGAAGCGACAGCGCAGCGTGGTCAGGTCATCCGTTTCCCAGTGCAAAGCAAGCTCACCTCAGAGCCGATGTTAATCACTGCCGTATTAATTCAGAGAGGTTCAGTTTCAGTAGTGCGAAACGTTCCATCCAAGCCACAGTCGGTAGAGCAGATTGACACTCAGGCAATCAAGTGCCTCTTGTACAGAGACCAAATTCCTGATGCATGGGGGAACATCATTGCCAAGCCAGTCAAATATATTATTGACAAGGTCGATATCTTGCAGGTATGCAAATTGACCCAATGTTCGTGCGCAAAGTGGCACCCAGCGGGCAATCAAGTGGAATCACCCATCCTTGATGTCTGGCAGAGGGACTTTTTGACGTTGCACTTCCAGAAAGTTAGACCTTCCGACGCTCAAATCTTCGTCGTGGCCATGCGTGTAACCACAGATGTGTATCAGACATTGTTCCACTTGTCTGGCAATCAGGGGATTTATTTCGAGCCAAGGACGGATGATGGAAGATCGCAAGATCCAAAATATCAAACGATTTGGGTTCCAAAACAATCCTTTTCAGACATCAAGGCAATTCAGGCCACACAGGTGACCCCAGTATCACTCATCCGTGTGAGTCATCGATATGGCTTCAAAGCTTGCACTGAGTCAGCGGAAGCAGTTCACACGAGTGTCAACCCGCAAGAGCCTTATATTGCAGGTGAAAGCCGAATTGCCTATCGGGTTGGGCCTTTCCCATGGGGCACCACCAGGAAAGCCATCCAACAACTCTTCCAACAATGGCAATGGCATGCTCGTGTCATCCATTCAGTTGCAAAAGCGAAAGATTCAAGTGGTCTCATGTGGTTGGTACATTCATCTGGACCCCCACAGAGTTTGGTCTACCAGCTGGAGCATGGTGATGTTGTCATTCATCAAGAAAATGCCACACCCAAGGAGCCCTGGAAGCCACCACAGGCGCAGACGTCCGTCAAGGAGTTCAAGGAGCGTGCACATGACCTTGAATTTGACCCTTGGGCAGAAGCAGCTCGAAAGCTTCCCAGGAATGATCATGTATCTTCCGCTCACATTGCCTCCATTGAAGCCAATGTGGAGCAAACGGTCATGCAGAGGATTCAGGAGCAGCAAGACGGCAATGACGTGGCAATGGGATCGTCTTTAGAGCCCAGAGTCACATATCTTGAGCAACAACTCGCAAGTCTCCAAACCAAATCAGGCCAAATTGAGCACAAAGTTGACCACTTGCATCAGCAAGTCGACCAGCAGTCAAAGAAATTTGAAGCTGCACTGGACAACAAGCTCTCAGAACAGATGCAAAGGATTGAAGCGTTGATGTCCAAAAGGTCTAGAGCACACGAATGACGGTGTGGGCGGTGGGTGAAGGCCAAGCCACTCATGACGCCCATTTTCAGGTTATTGCTCATGGCCTTATCGTTTGCATCAGTGTCAGCCACCTCATACGGGTATGGTGGAACTGGGGTGGCACCTCACAGTGAACAGGCCTCAGGTAGGTGGTACGGACACCCTCACCAAAATCCTGACAGCCAACAGTATGAAAGTTGCAGTGCCACGTATCAGGAGATTTATCCAACCAGTTGCAGTAGACACCAGAACCTTTTCCAGACGCCATGTTCGATATCACAGTGCATTTTGCCTCTCGAACGTTTTGATGGCAATCATGAGACGTTTCACTCAGCACCTCATCTAAGACGAGATGAGACAGTTTTCCGACCCAAGTCAAGTGCTGAAGATGCAGGATCAGGTATAGCCCAAAATTGTTGTCGTGTTTACCCAGTTTCGCCCATGCACCACTGTCCAAGAAGTGATCTGGCCGTAAGTGGGGAACATGAGCTCGCAGTCTGTAGTACCTGTCCTGGCTTGCATCATGCCAGTTGCCCAGTGCGAAGACACAGGGTGCATAATCCTGGCCTAGCCGATGCCACTTTGGGTCCCTCCGGTGCCAGTATGTATACGAGAGGAAACTTTGCTGATGGGATCAGTCATCAGACCATGCGAAGTAGGAGCTTCTCAGAACAAATCAGATGCAGATCCAATCGTTGTTGCGATGAGTCTGGCATTGATCAAGTCAAGTCACAACCGCAGGAACTTCATACAGGAGTTTCCACCAGTGTGGCATGTGACGCCTTATGGAAGTTCGAGTACTCAGGTAGTCAGATTGACTTAATGCCAAGCACATACACACCAAGTTCGATTTTGCAGTGCACTTTGCCTTCCGAACGCAGTGATGGCAGAAGCCCAATGTTTCACACAAAGTTTTTCCATCCATGCATGAATGTTTCACGTATTCAGTCAGTAGCATCGTTTGCCGGTTGGTGTGTCATCCATAATTGCTTTCCGTGTTCTATTGTCGTGCCTTACCACCAGACAAGGTGTTATCATGAGAGACAACGGGCACATGTGAAACAGCCGAGCATAGGTGATTGCAGATGGTATCTAATCAGTTGCCCGAGGTGCCAACAAAGGGAACATAATCCTGATAAAGTAGATGCCAACATTTTCCGCCATGGACCCCAGGGTTCAGCATGCCGATCACCAACTTTGGTATGTCAATGGGCTCGAAGTAGCACCCACTTTGATCACAAGGACAGATGCGAGAAGTTACCCCTAAGGGCCGATCAGCCATATGACAATGCCCAGAAGTTTGCCTCCCCTGACGAGCAGCAGCTGACCAAGTGGTACTGCTGGGGGTGCTGTAAACCACAAGAGCCAGTGGCAGCCCTCGAAGGTAGGCTTCGTCCACACATTGAAACCTTTGATCGTGGTGAGTCCGATATCGTTTCAGTCATGCAAAGGGCACCATCCTCAGAAGTTTCGTCTCCAGTAAGTGAAGCGCAATCTAGCCATAGCGTAATTCCAGAAGACTGGTTAATAGATTTGCAAAGGTTGGTACAACGACTGGAACGACAGTGTACACTAGAATATCCAGAAGAAGTTCTGTTCACAGTGTACACTTGGTATTTGGACCATGCAATCAGCCCTCGATGCGTTGACCCAAAGCTGGCCACTTTGGGAGGAAACCCAGATGAATGGGAGCAGGACCTGCTGTTCCCATGGACTCATCGCATCAGGCCTGAATCATACTTCCTAGACTTGGTGGCGCCGTCGGTATCTCGATTGAGTATCGAAGAACATATAGCCCATGTGATCATCACTCAGAGGCAGTCCGACCTCATCTCCATTCTGTTAGTGATCGATTTCTCAAGGGTCTATTCCAGAAGGTTTATCATCAGGAAAGCCTTAGCAGTCCCCAAGACATGCACGTTGAATGACATTGCAGCTCCGGAACCCATTGTAGAACAGCATCTTGACAATCTAGTTTGGGAGCACCCAGAACTCCCTGACTTGACTCAACCATTTCGCCCTCGGAATGGCATGTCGCTCCAGCTCAAAGTGCTTGATACAGATGCGAGTCCAAGAGACTTAGCACCCGATGCATTTTCCATTTTGCAGATTTCATTTGATGTATGCCGTGATCTTGGTGACCTCAGCCAAGCGGATCAATCACATTTTGTTGAGAAATGCCGGACTCTTGAATCATCCAGTATTATTCCCACTGGCAAGCCACCTGGAGTGCCCAAGTCAAGCCGCATTCTCCGCAGAGGGATTGATCTACCACCCGAGAATGATGAATCCAATACCTACGAGTTCAATATCCATGCTCCGCCATTTTACCCAGGTAACATGCCTCAAGAGCAATTCCCTGAGTATGTGCACGAGCTTTTTGACACGTGGGGGGAAAATGCCTTTTCCTGGCAGGGTGAAGTTGCCTCAGCACCAGTTGTGACGTGGTTCATCAATCACCTTGTACCATTTCCAGTTGGCATTGAAAGCAGGATTGTTCACCTTTTTGCAGATGTCAGCACATGGGATCCAATGATACGTAGGTGCTGGCATGACGTAATTGACCCCCAGCAGACGCTTGATTTCCGCATCGTAGATCCTGCCCCCCCTCAACTTGAGCCGGGGGTGGTAGCTCATCTTCTAGTAATACAAGCAATGCAACCAGCATGGGCATCTAGCTTGATTTCAGTCGATGATACGATGATGACAAACCTTAACGATGGGCAGCTTATGAGACTGGTAGGAACAACCAATGTCCATTTCACTGCCAATGAAATTGTCAACATTTGTGGATATCCAGTGGATTGCCTTTATCCCAACCATCCTGTGCAATGTCAGGTCATTGTCCAAGACATGCAAGTGTTCCCGGGAAATGTGATAATGGGTCGTACGGGTAACAGCATACTGCTTCAAATCATTCACCCAATCCCACAAATTCAAGGTGGTGATCAGGACAACCTAGGTATTGCAATGTACCAAACAGGTGTCGAGCTTCGCGGACCCACTGTAGAATACCACAAGCCGAAACATGGTCATCAGTCAAGCCGACAAGACAGTAGTTGCCTACCAGGTGATATTGTGTCTCTGATGGCCCAAGGCCGTAGGGCTCGGAAGCAACCCGATCCTCCACAGGGCCTCACATGGATGCCACAGGCTGTTCAGCAAGAAGATCATGAAGAAGAGTTTCCTGATATGTCGGATGATGACCTGTCGAGTACAGATTCCAATTGGCAGGAAACAGTTTTGTTTACGACCACATCTGAGCCAGTCACCAGACAACTCAACATGGTCAGTCTGCAATTGCGATTCACTCAAATTGCATCCGCGCTCCGATGGGATATATCCAGGGTTCATAGTGAATTTATTCTGAACTGCCTGCCATCTGACCTGGAAGAAGAAAATTTGTATGGACGCCTCATCCGTCACACACAGGATTTGCCCCCTTTCAGCGACCTTGTCCTTGTCCTCATTGACACGACATTCCACCCAATCCCTCCCAGTTGGAGAGTACAACTTGTCCGCAAAGCAATGTACTCCTTGCCTCGTTTGACAGCAGTGCAATTCCTGCGGTCAATGTTTCTGGCCAGATACTGTGAGTATAATCAATTACCGTGTATCGTGTACCGTAACAACCATATTTGGCTACAAGACTCCGCCATCGAAATTGAAATCGCCAACGGAGATTATATCCGGGTTGAGGTACCTCCTCCCAACGAGGAGCAAAGGGATTTAGACACTAGATGTGTTGCTGTTGCAACCCACCAGGGGATAGATATGGAAATATTGCATCTCCTTGGAGGACTGACGGAAGCTCAGATGCAAGTTGTCCCTAATCAATTCCAGGTCATGCTTGAGCAAGATATTTTGGAGGAAGATTCAACAATGAACCTGGTGCAGGTGAAATCCATGAATACCCACAGTGTCCCATCCGTCCAGGCAGGGTCAGTTCATGCATTCGCCAAGCCATGGAATTCAATCACCACCCAGCACCATGTCGTCGGCCCATACAAGCGTTGGAAGAAGTTCCCTCACCCTCCCAGTGCTGGTCCACGTCCTCAGGGACTGACCCCCAGAATCCAGGCTACTCTGGGACACCATAATGCCTGGCAAATTCGAGATGGTGATTTGCTTCATTCCCCGTGGGAACAAATGATGTATTTGCAGCTGGAGGAGCCGGGTGCAGACCATCCAAGGCCCTGCCAAAGATGGAATTTTCCTCCGAATGTCAACCAGGTCATACAACATGAGGTAGTTGAAATTTACTCTGAGAGATGTAGATTAGGTGAAGCTAGTGTCCCAGGACCAGCTGACCCTGACCATGCAGACCAACCATCACCCTGGGCCATTGGTGCCATAAACCCCACTGGAGTTGCGGGCAAGGCAGTATTATTTGCAGATTTGCCACCTGGTATCTATGCACTGTCTGAAACACACCTCACTACCAGAGGTAGAAGTAGATTCATGCAAGAAGTCAAGTACGCCAAATTATCGATGCGACTTACCACAGGTCACGACGCCCCATACAAGAAAGAAGGCTTGAGAGCCATTGGAGGCAAGCATACAGGAGTAGGTTTCCTGTCAACCTATCCTGTCCGATCGATTTTGAGTGGATGGGACCCCGAGCTGTACCGCACGTCCAGACTTCATGCTGCCACCTTCCAAGTGCATCAGACGTGCATTGCAGGTGCAGTGTGTTATGGGTATGCCCATGCAGCAGATTCGAAACAGACGCAAGAGCAGACTGACCGTCTCTTGCAGCAGCTTACCCATCAAATTGTCCTTGGTTTTCCAGGTCCAGCTTTTGTTGCGGGAGATTTTAACCAAGTTTCAGGGGTTCTCCACGAACCTCAAATTTGGGAAGCAAGAGGGTGGAGAGAAATCCAAACTTGGGCCAATGAACAGTTTGGTATCTCGCCAACACCTACATGTTGTCATACCAGCCGAAAAGACTTTGTATACATGTCTCCCCAACTCCAACAACTTCTCAAGAGTTGCCAGAATTCCTTTGACAAATTCCCAGATCATTCCACTCTCATTGGGCTTATGGAGCTTCCGTCTAAACCACAACCAATTGCCAGATGGCCACAGCCGCATCAGATCGATTATCAACAGGTGAGCATACCCACGATCGCATCCAGCCAATGCGCACCTGCAGAGAGGCATGCAGACCCCACAGCGCAGTACACAGCAATTTGCAAAAGGTTTGAAGAACATGTTGATAACATCCGTGCTCAGCAAGGGGCAGTGCGGCTCACCCAGAACCAATGTGGTAGAGCTCAGACGTTGCAAAGGACTTTCACAATGCCAAAAATTGCTGCCATCCGACCTGCTCGTCCAGGTGACGTTCATCCAACAGTCAATTCATGGTCTATGCAGCATTGTCGATGGCTCACACGGTGTCGTCGCATCGACAATTATGTCAAACAAGTCCGGAAAAATTCCAGTGCCTTTACAGCAATTGAGCAACGAGCAGCTCTGTGGCGCTCCATTCGTCATGCACCAGGATTTCCTGGAGGGTTCATGGATTGGTGGCTCCGTCAAGCAGCCATCAATGCCGCCATGCTTCCATGGCTTCCACAAGAACCACCTGCACTGGCGATCGCAGTCCACGTTCAAGAGGTGTTCACCAAGGCGCTGCAGAGCCTGGAAAAGCAAATCATCACCACCAGGGTAGCACTTGCTAAATCCAACAGAGCTAGTGACATCAATAGGGTTTTCCGTGATGTACGCAAACCGCCTCCAGTCCCAGTGCATATGTTGGTCGCTAAAGCTAGTGCTACCATCACTGAAATTGTGGATGAAGGTTCGGTCATAGTCGATGACACAAGACCCATACAACATGCATCAGTTCTTGAAACAAGAACAGGACCTATGCATATTATACACATCGAGGAACAGCAGATCTGGTTCACTAGTCCGCACACACTGGTGGTAGGTGATGTCGTTGCAGAAGTCAATATGCAGGGTCAAATCCACGAGATTCACCAAACATTCGTGGAGGAATGGACCAAGCGTTGGGATCGGCACAGGAACTTAGATCCACATCACTGGACTGAGATTCTTGAACTCACCGAGACCTTGTTGCAATGCCCACCGATGGTACTCCAACCCATAACATTGTCAAGGTGGAAGCAAGCAATCAAATCCAAGAAAGCCTCCTCAGCAACCGGATTGGATGGGGTATCCAGACGTGATTTGTTAGCATTCCCCGACGAATTGCATATTCAACTGCTTGAAATCCTGGAGCAAGCTGAAACTACTGGCCAATGGCCACTTCAACTCCTCTGTGGCGCAGTCCACTCGTTGGAAAAAATTCCCAATGCGCAGAATGTGGCCCAGTATCGACCAATAACGATAATGCCGCTGGTATATCGTATTTACACAACGCTCCGATCCAGAGAAGTACTTCAACATTTGGCAAAGTATGTTCCTCCGACATTACTTGGAAACATGCCTGGTAAGCAGGCAACATCATTATGGTGGAGCCTACAACACAGGGTAGAACTTGCCTTACAAATGAAAGCGCCTCTTACAGGAGCAACTTCGGACCTCATCAAGGCATTTAATCATCTACCACGAGAGGTAACTTTTCAAATTGCCAAATGCATGGGTGTGCACCCTAGGATCATAACAGCATGGACCTCCGCCACTGTCTTTCTCAAACGACATTTTGTTGTACGCAACTCGCCATCTCAGCAGGTCACCTCTACAACAGGATTCGTTGAAGGTTGTGGCATGTCAGTAGTTGCAATGGTCCTTGTGAATACTCTCATTCATGCGTTTCTCCAGTGCAAGCATCCGGAAACTGTCTTCACAACATATGTTGACAATTTTGAGCTGCAGGCCGAAAAGGTGTCTAGCATCAATGAGGCCCTTGAATCCCTTGATGGCTTTTGCAGGTTGTTGGATATCCAGCTTGATCCATCCAAGACTGTCAGGTGGGCATGCACGGCAGAAGGCCGCCATGAGATCCGAGCAGCCCAAGAAGTGCTAATCACATCTGCCAGGGACTTAGGAGCCCATATGCAATTTGATGCTAGAAGAACCAATATCACCGTTGTCAACAAGTTCAAACAGCTTCCAGCGCTGTGGCACCAATTGGCACGGAGTCAAGCGCCACTCCACCAGAAACTTCGAGTTCTGCGCTCTGTGGCCTGGCCAAGGGCAATGTATGCCATTTCTACAGTCCATATAGGACCTGCCCACTTTGTAGAGGCCCGAGCTGGAGCATTCAATGCCCTTGGACTCACCAAAGCCGGAGCAAATCCACAAATCTTCCTTTCACTAGTCAGCAACCCAATGACCGACCCTGAATTTTATGCGCTGTGGATTACAGTGACACAGTTCAGGCGTGAAATCCCACCAGAACTTCTGGATGTTACATTGGCCCCTAGTGCAGCTGTTCCCCCAAGATTGAGAAAGCCAGGACCAGGGGGAGTTCTGCTCAGTCGGTTGCAACAGGTGTGTTGGACATACCAAAAAGATGGAGTATTTCACGATGGTGAAGGAGGGCATATACACATTTTGCACACACCCATCCAAGAACTCCGTCACCGACTGACGAGAGCATGGCAGCAGAGTGTAGGTCACCAATGGGAACACAGGCAGGGATTTGCAGGCCTCAGACATGTGTGTCCAAAGCTATCCAAAGCAGATGTCTCGTTGTCACCAGATGAACTTGGTTTCATTCGCACAGCCCAGACAGGAGTGTTTTACACGCAAGACACGTTGATTCATGCTGGCTTCACAGATAGCACTGACTGCAAGTTTTGCTCGTCTCCGGACTCTGTGGAACATCGACACTGGGAGTGTCCAGCTACCCAGTCAAGCAGAGATCTCATACCCCGAGATATTCAAGATATGATTGCCAGCACACCTGCATGTCTGCGAGAGCATGGGTTTGCCACGGAGCACCCATTGACTAGAGCCTTCAAAATGAGCCTCAAGCACGTACCAGATTCTCTCTCCATGTACGTCAGTATGGAGGTGCCCACTCGACATATGGATTTATTCTGTGATGGAACAGGGCTCGATCCGACATTGCCAGAAGTAAGACTGGTTGCTTGGGGTGTCGTCCTGGCAGGGGGACATCCACTCCAGCCACATGTCCCAGTCGCTTGGGGAGGGGTGCCAGGATTTTGGCAAACAGTCGTAAGAGCCGAGTTGTGTGCTTTTGTATCGGCATTGCAGTTTGGAGTTCAACATGCAGCGTCGTTTGCCATTTGGAGTGACTGTGAGTACATCATCAAAAGAGCAAGAGCCATCCAGAAAGGTGTACTTCACATCTCACCCTCCATGGTTGATCATGATTTGTGGCAGTTGGTGAATGAAATGATTCCACCACAGTCTAGGTGCGCACTCCATCACATCAAGTCGCATCAATCTTATGGAGCTGAGGAAGAATGGATCCAATGGGCATGCAGTGCAAATGATTCTGCAGACCAGTTAGCTGATTTTGCATTGAGATCTCTCCCGGAGGACGTTTTGCGTGCTCAAAGGTTAGCAAAATGCCAATACGTGAAAGATAAACAGATGATCAGACATGTGCACAGCCATATGATCCGTGTAGCCAAATTGTCCACATCCGTGAAAGATGCCGCCAAACCAGCTCCAGTCAGAGACATGGAAGACATGCCGGAAGTTAATTGGTCGCAAATTGCAAGAGTCGCCATAGACAGATTGCCAATTAAACTTAGGTTTGTAGGAGTTCATAGAGTCCTTGAGTGGTGCCAATGGGTGCATGATGAGAATGCTCCTCTCAGATGGGTCAGTTGGTATGAACTCCTCTTTAGCTTTCAGATCTTGACTGGTGAATGGGGAATTCAGTCGACTTCAGCTCATAACACGTGGCAGTTGTTTAGTCGATTGGAAGAATATCAGATGAAGCAGGTGGTCCGATCATGGTCAAGTTATTTGATACAGTTGATCCGCCTCCAGGATCCTGAGTATAAAGCTGTTCATAACCGACCATCCAACGGCCGTTTTCAATGTTGTGCAATGGGTGTAAGCATGAAGCTGAACCCAGTTGCCGAAGAACAGCTGCATCTCTGGTTCCAAGGCATTTTAGGCGACCGTCTCATTACCAAAGTCACCCAGTTGCAGCAACTCCCAGTTGCAAGTTTGGAGGTGGAACCCGAAAAGCCGAAGCTTCGTCATGGACTCCATCAGTTTTTCCACTCCAGTTGATAGGTAACACACCTGTCTCATGCAGCCTGTAGGCCGTAACAAACCGCCTACTCGCAACAAGACTTAAAAAGGACCGTTAAAAAGGTGTTGAACGCTGCTCATTTGTGCAATTCCTTGCTCAACTGGACGGACGCGGCCGAAGGAAAGAATATAATCAAGGTCCCCAAATGACGATTTATCAATAGAGATGAGCAGGCGCAGCTCAATCACCATTTTTGATGGGCCGGAACCGCTCTTGGTCACTAGCTTCGTGGAGTTCATTGAGTTTGTCGGTCTGATCATGGGCCATTTGCCCAAACAGTCCCCAACTTGCAAGTTTGAGTAGACGTACCGTATTCGCTTGTGTTGGGCGCCTGCCAGGAGCTAACTGTAGCTTTCCATTGGGTGTTGCGTGGCTTTTGCCACCCGCACCGAAAAGAGAGAAACCAATGAAGCAAACCATGGTGCAGGGCCAAATATTCTGGTATCATCCTGGTGTGATTTTAGTCTGCTGGTCAAACTCTCAGCCTTCCAGCAAGGTGCTGCAACTGCTGTTGATCTGCAGCCTATGCAGCTTAAACGATGTGGCTGGGACTATATAGTTATTTGTTACCAGTGATGGCGTGGCTGACTCTAATCATGGCAAAGGCGAGGCAACCGCGTGCTGTTGAGAATTGACACTGAGATTCAGCATTCCAATGAATCGCCTTGGAACTGGTGAATAACATTCCCATCATCATCATCATCATCAATATCAATACCAATACCAATACCAATACCAATGAATAATACATTTCGGTGATGAATATTGTCAACATTACCTATCACCATGACTTCAACATCCAGCTGGTTCCAAGGCAATGAAGGCATCCCATAGCAGATCGCAGGGGCTCTCAATGATTTTTCAAGCGTCGCCTGGCCTTTCCCCCGCATTTTCAACTGCTGCGACCGAGGTGGGGATCCGGCTGGGTGCCTCTCGCATCTGAGGCCTGGATCCTGGTCAAGAATTGTGGTTCTGATTCCATGGGGGCTCGAAATTTGAGCCATACCCGTCCGTGTTCAATCTTGTCATGTCTTCCTGATCTTCATAAAACTGCCATGAGAGCGGAGGACGAACCCATCGTCACCGTTTTTCACACGGGCTTGCTGTCCCGTGACCAAGATGTGGATGCCTTTCAGAGGCGTGAACAGAAGTGGTTGGACTATGGTGGAAAGGGTTTTTGGTTGGTTGTAACCAGAAATCAGACAACAACCGATAGCCCATTACATAGATCACTATAGATGTATTCAATGTACAAAAAGTTCGTTTTTTCTTAAGGTTGGGCTTGCCTGCAGCATTTGCTTTGAATCCATTCCCTACTTTCTTTTTTCCCTCGAGTTGCCGCCCACACCAGCAGCAAAGATTTCGGTAACAGGACAGCTGCGCAGCAGGGTTCTACGTTGAATGGCACTGCCCACAAGAAGAAGAAGAAGGAGCGCAGATCTTGCCTAAGAGTTTGCAATGGTATTTGATACAACATGAACGCATGACCGTATCACACTGCATTTGCCTAAATAAACTACAGAGATGTCATTTTCAGAATGAGAAGGCAATGAAGGGATGAAGAGAGTTTTTGAGGTTGGGCTGCAGCAATTAGCCCCTGACAGAAAACTTGGATCCATTATCCCTGCGAACATGTCCGCCAAAAACTGAGAAGATCCAATCAGCAGCCAAGAAACATCAAGCAACATTGGCCCAGCCTGAGACCGAAGTCTGCCAGGAGTGTCCACCAGGCTATGTCCTGTCTGAAAGCGAGGAATGCATTCCGATCACCTGCGAGGTTGGCATTGGCGATGCTTGTGCCAGCTGCAGGAAGCAAGAGCTGCGATCCGCGGACAACCAATGCGCAACATGCAACCCTGGATATTGGCTGAATACAGCTGCCTGGCTGTATGTCTGGTTGGGCAGATGGCAGATCGACCAAAACACGCAAGTAGTGTAGTAGATTTCTTCGGAACCTGCTAAGAGATGGACATTTTGGCACCTGCAGGATTCAGATTGCAGCTTGAAATCTACCCCCGCACCGGCAGAAAGCTGTGCCAAGGAGACCTTCACATGTTCTTCCTTCGCTTGCGAGATCACGGCAGATGGGCGTGGATGTGCTGGCTGCCAGCCCCTGCACTTGAGGACTGAAGGGCTGAAAGGGTTTCCGGAGAGGTGCTTGTCCGCCCTGTTGAGCCGCAACAACAGTGACGCATGGTAGTTGCTGGGGTGGATGCAGCAGAAGTCTGTCCAAACAGCTGCCTTTCCCACATTTGATGGTGTGGAGGACCGGAGACAACCATTGCTCTTCGTGTCATGCTGGTTTTCAACTCATAGGAGGTGCTAGCCGATTTGGGACATCATCCAGCCGTTTGTCCGAATGAGCTGGCATCCTCTCTTGCCCTGCGCACCTCTTGAAGTTTTTGCACTACATGGGTTCTTTGATTAATGGCCACGCAAATTTCTCAACCCCAAATCGTCAGCAAAAGATGCAAGATGTATTAGTGTTCCATCGCAGCCTGTGTGACTCTGTGACAGGTGCCTGCAATCCTCTGCCGTGTATTGAGGGTGATGGGCCTTCCTGCAAGAAGTGCGTTTGCTGGCTTCATTGGTTTCGCTTATGTTTGCACCAGGGTAGGGTGCGGTAGATGGACTGCCTCCACCTTGCTCCAAGCAACACACTGTACAGTCCCCCTGAATCCACGCCCAGGTGCCTCAAAGCAACCGGACAGCTGGTGGGCAATGCCTCTCCTGCAATACTGGCTATCAGCGCCTTGCCTGGACATGGGCCTGCAAAATGAGTAGGCTTTCTGGAAGGTTGTTTTTGTTAGGAAGGAGCTGCATTTTTTTAAAACCATTGCATGCCTCAACTTTGTCTATCTTGTTTGCTGAGGTGTTGCCATACCCATTTCAGGTAGCATCTTTTCTGCTTCGTTTCAGCAGTAGCAAGGAGCAAACCCCGCCACTGACAGATCCAGTGACCGAGGTTGACGTCTGACCTGCAGTGCAAACCCTTGGTCTGCCGCACTGGTGGAGGGGCCGCCTGCAAAGTGTGCAAAGCACTTGCTTCAACAAGTGCAGATGGCTCTTTGCTTGCTATTTCAGCGATTTTTCATCTCGCTCTCAAAAGTTTTGTGCAATATTTGTCTGGGAACATGGGCATATTTATCATATAACTCAGGGTTTGGACCCTGATTTTCCTCTTGATGCAACTCGCGTTCTGCTGAGCTGCAGAGGCCAATGCTCCCAGTGCAACCTTGGGTACTACTTGGATTCAGACACCGAAAAGTGCACGCCATGGCCTTGCAGAGATGCTGTGCCGCAATTTTCAGCCCCCTTTCCACGGAGGTTTCTTCAAAATCACCGCAATTTTCACCAAGCCTTTCTACCTTCTCCCCTCCTTTTAAGCCTTAAATGCCTCGTTTCCCTGTCCCAGGAAGGCCATGGCGCTGGCTGCAAGGCTTGCAAGGCGCAGATTGATCGAACAGCCATTGATCAGTGCCAGGAGTGCAACCCCGGATATCAACTCCATGCGGATGGCAGTTGCCATCCCTTCAAGTGCACTGAGGTGGGTCTGGGCCATCCCTGCAAGGCATGTAGGAAACAGGCAGATCGCCGGGCAGACAACCAATGTGCTGAATGCAACGTGGGATTTCGCCTGGGGCCCGAAACCTTCATGTGCATTCCGCACAGATGTAATGAGGGCCCAGGAAGTGCCTGCAAGTCATGCGCTTCCTCAAAAGAAGCTACTCATGATGGGGAATGTCTAGAACCTTAGCTTGTCTTGGTGAGCGTTTGCGGGTTTTCTGTCTTTGGGTTGGTTTGGGTATTGGTGCCATGTGCACGATGGGAGCATTTGGGAGAATAGCTATCTGCTTTCTGTTTGACCTGGAAGCCCGCAAACAGCCGCTTCATGACAAGTGTTTCAGTTTGACTTTCACCACATTCCTGGAGTTCACCTCAGCAAGGAGTGCAATGCTGGCTATGAGCTCATGCCAGATGGTAGCTGCCGACCCTACGAGTGCACTCCAAACCAAGCTGATGCAGGTTGCAAAACGTGCCAGCTCTTAGCGTCCAGACGGAGTGACCAGCAATGTGCCAGCTGCAATGAAGGGTTTGCGCCACTTCCGATTTGCAAAGATGGGTTCAATGAGTTGAACCCTTTCAGATCTTTCTACTGTGGTTGTATTTGCTTGCTTCACGTAATAATAACAGAAATTTCCCACAATTTAATATACAATAATGATAATGATAAGGCTCACCAGATGCATATACACATTTCAACCTTCGAGGTGGCAGGGATGTTTCTGTGCCCAGTGCCCAGGTTGGCTGCTGACAACGTCTCGTGCGTTGCCGTCGATTGTACCACGGGCCCTGGGCATCAGTGTAGAAGATGCACCTCCGACAGAACACAGTGCGACGATTGCAACCGGGGTCCCTCAGCTGATCTCCTGGTCGTTTGACATGGCAATGGTAACCACCGGGACGGCATGAAATTTTGATCGAATTTTTGGAACACTTTCTGTTGCCATGGCAATCCGCCGGAGGGTACGTCATTTCTTTTTCTGCACTTGTGCTTCTAGTGGATCCCATTCTTGGAATCCAAACCTTGATCTGAATTTTCACCAGCACCGGGGTCCACGGAAAGGATTACTCCGTTTGAAAATGGATCAGCTCGTGGAACCATGACAGGCTACTACCTCACCATCGACCGTGCCTGCCGCGCCTTCGAATGTCACCCTTCACCAGCCTCAGGGTGCAAGACCTGTCGCGCACAAGAGCATCGCACCGCCAAGGGGCAGTGTTCAGCGTGCAATGAGGGCTATTTCCTGGATGATGATGCTTGCCATGTGCTTCAGAAACATTTGCTTTCCTCATTGCAGCACCAAGACTCTCAAGAGAGCAAAAAGATGGAGTTATAGTCAGTGCATTGATATACTGTAGGTGTGAAAGAGTGTGGATATGTGTGGATAGTGCACGCAATTTCGATCCTCTAAACCCTACTGTGGGCGCAGCACATCACCAGCATCCGGAGGACTTCTTTTGCAAACCATGGCCCTGCAAGATGAGCGGTGCTGGTGCGGCTTGCAAGGTTTGTCGGCCTTTGGCCGATCGCACTGGGCCGAATCAGTGCCAAGAATGCAATGCAGGACATGTGGATGACGCTTCCAGGATGATCCCCACTGTGTTATTTGAATTGGTGTATTTTGCAGAGGGTTCAAAGCAACAACCAGATAGTTGCTCTCCGCCTTCGCCTTCTTCTTCTTCTTCTTATTGTTCTTCTTTCTCTTTGTCCCATCATCGTCATTGCTATTGCGTGCTTTCCTTGGGCTCGACACTGTGCGTTGAACCCTGTTGCGCCGCGTTGCGCCTTGAACCGCCTTTTTCAGGACATTTGCTGAGCGAAGACCTGACCTGTATCCCGTTCAGCTGCAGCACGGGGGCTGGAAATGCCTGCAACAGATGTAGGGACCTGGCACGCTTGACCAGTCGCTGGCTTGAAAGGTCCACATCACCAGTGGTCACCAGTGGTCCTTGAATATGTTGAATCCAACTGGTTGAAATTCTGGTTGGATTTCGGTTGAAGATTGGCTAAGATGGGTGAAGATTCCAAAGGTCTGAACAATGAGATGGATCATCGTGGATTTAAGGAGACCTCATTCTCACCTTTACGGCCCTAGCTGGATGAAGATGATGAAATGATGAAATGACGCAGTTTTTCTGGTCCTGCTTTATTTTCACTGAGAGGTGGGGAAGAATCGAGACTGGCTAAGGTGATGATCAGTGCGAGAGGTGCAACTTTGGGTACCGTCTCTCCAGCAGCTTCACTTGTGAACCTTACCAGTGCAGCACTGGAGAGAATTCCAGCTGCAAGACGTGCAAGGATCAGACCTCCCGGGGCATGGACAGCCAGTGCAGCGCCTGCAATGCCGGCTATGAGTTGAAGGATTCCATGTGCAGGCCATACGTGTGCAATAGTGGTGCCGGTGCAGCGTGCAAGACATGCAAACCGCTGGCATTGCGAACTCAAGATGAGGTGGGACAGCCAGTGGGTTTATGATGTTCACTTCATGGTCTTCACGGCGTTGGCTGGAATCCTGTTTGATTTGACGAGTAGGATGTTGCAAGATTCTGTGGCAAAACCTGAAAAACATCAGGAAATGCAAAACACAAAAGACAAAAAAATGTGCCGAAGTCCAAGATAATGATGAAAAAGCCGCAGGAATGTGCGGAGTGCAATCCTGGTTTCTTCTTGAGCAACGGCACCTGCAAAGAATTCTCTTGCAGCGTTGGCCAAGGCAGGGTTGGCAACCTGGGTTCCTCGGGTTGGTTGTGTTTTGCATTTTTGCATCTGCAAATTTGACGCGTATTGGTTTTGGAGAACATCGACATGGTAGGCATTGCAAATTTCGCTGCCGAGGTGCCTTGTGCCAGGAATGCTTGATACAAGACGCTCGCACGGCAGAAAACCAGTGCATGGAAGCTTGGTTGAAGAGATTGGTCCCAAGGGGACCCCCGACCTGCCGATTTTAGGTGATTGGTAATGTGGGTAAACAAAATGCCATACACCATCCCCCAAATCACAATTTTGATAGGTGGTATAAACCATTCCCAAATGGGTGATTTATTATGGAGGGCTATTTATTTTTGTTTTGTTTTTCGCCGCAGATTCTTTTTTGTTCCTGTTTTCTATGCTTTCCTGCTTCTCTGCTTCTTTGCTTTTCTGCTTTTCCTGCTTCTCTGCTTTTCTGCTTCTCTGCTTTTTCTGCTTCTCTGCTTTTTCTGCTTCTCTGCTTTTTGCTTTTCCTGCTTTTTGCTTTTCCTTCTTCTCTGCTTTTCATGCTTCTCTACTTCTCTACTTTACCAGCTTCTTTTCTTCCTGTTTGTATCCTAAATGAAACCCGAAAGACCCTAGGTGAAACCCAAAGAAACCCTAAAGAAATCCTGATAAGAACTCCTGATAAGAAACCCCTACATGAAACCCTAAAAAACAAAAAAAAAAACATACATTACGCCTAAAGACACCATAAATGAAACCCAAAAGAAACTTTGAATGAAACCCTAAATGGCACCCTAAAGAAACCCTAAACGACGCTCTAAAAAACTCTGAATGAAACCCAAACTGAAACCCTGAAGAACCCGTAAACGAAACCCTAAATAAAACCCTAAAGAAACCCTAACGAAACCCTAAAGAAACCTGAAACCCTAAATGAAACCCGAAAGAAACCCTAAATGAAACCCTAAAAAACCCTAAAGAAGCCCTAAAGAAACCCACATGAACGTTTGGAAATCCTGATAAGAAATCCTGATAAGAAACCCTACATGAAACCCTTAATGAACCCCTAAAGAATCCCTAAATCAAACCCTACATGAAACCCGACAGAAACCCTAAAGAAACCCTAAAGAAACCCTAAATGAACCTTAAAGAAGCCCTAAATGAAACCCTAAAGAAACCCTACATGAAACCCTAAAGAAACACTAAATGAAACCCTAGATGAAACCCTAAAGAAGCCCCAAAGAAACCCACATGGACGTTTGGAAATCCTGATAAGACATCCCGATAAGAAACCCTTAAATGAAACCCTAAAAAGAAGCCCTAAATGAAACTCTAAAGAAACCCCAAACCTAAAGAAACTTAAATGAAAGTCTAAATGAAACACTAAAAAAACCCTACATGAAACCCTAAATGAAACCCTAAATGAAACCGTAAATGAAATCCTAATGAAACCCTACTGCAAATGAAACCTTAAATGAAACCCAATGAAACCCTAAATGAAAGCCTAAAGAACGTCTCAAGAAACCCACATGAACGTTTGAAGTACCAAAATGTAGCAAATACGATGCAAATGAGAGGTTGAAGTACCAAAACATGGCAAATACCATGCAAAATGGAAGGCGAACATGGCCAAATGCAGCAAATGTCATGCAAAATGCAAAGTAACCATGCCAAAATGCAACAAATACCATGCAAAATGACAGATTCTAGTTCCAAACTGTTGCAAATACAAGGCAAATGCTACCGGAAAAGAAAGCCACCAAAAGAATCCAAAACCTGAGCCAAAAAAACAAAAACTATTCTGAACCCGTTTATTATTGTTTCACCCACATGATTCAACTATGATTGTCCCCTTTTTCCATTCAACTTTTTCTGATGGAAACGCTGATCTCGTGACCTTTGAGGTTGGTGCCAAACCCTTGGAGATTTAAAACAGCCGAAACTATTGTGCTTATGGGTTGAAAACCCAGGTGAACATGAAATACCCAGAATCCCATTCCAGAATCAGCAGCTAGTAAAACAAGGCAAAGTTGAGGGGCAATGTGGTTTGTTACCCCGAAAAACAGTTGTGGTCGCTTGCATTCTCAGGAGTGCAACAAGGGATTCTACCGCAATGCCAAATTCCAGTGCATCCCTTACACCTGCAAAGCGGATGAGGGCTGCAGCGAATGTGTCTCCCAGAGTCTCCGCACTGCAGATGGCCAATGCGCAGAGTGTCGTCCTGGATATGTGAAGACATTGGACAATTTGTGCGAGCCATTCACGTGCTTGACAGGATTTGGGCCTGGGGAGACTGGCATAGCCATGGATCGTTGAGCTTCTACGATACCGGGATATAGGGCTTCATCCATGTCTAAATCTTTGCACTTTCAACATCTTTCAACTATGCACATCCCTTTGTCGATATTAGGATGATGAATGTGAAAGGCCTGGATCTACTGAGAGCGTTCCATGACCTTTGAAGGTGCTGGAAGCATCCATGGTGTGTCAGGAGAAGGGGCAGCATGTAAGACTTGCCGTCCTCAGGGCAATAGGACTGCCCATGGAAACTTGGACCAAATCCAGCGCCATGTTACTTTTGTGGGACACCTTACTTGGCAGAGCTTCAGCCTCGAAGTTTTATGAACTTTTGGAACCATAAAGAACTTTCAACTGCTTCAGCTGTTGTTACTCTGGGAGGTCGCCATGTGTTTTTTGAGTTTTCACCAGGCATGTTTTTTTTTTAGTTTCCATGGCATCCTTCACATCCAGCGGCCTCCCAGTGGTCCTAGTGGCCCAGCGGCCCAGAGTTAGATTTGAAGCTCAGAATCATCGATACCTTTTTGGCTTAAGACGGATGAGTGAGACCAAACGGTGTAGTCCGACCATGCGCAGGGACCTCGCCGCAAGGTCTCCTCTTGTGAGGGACACACAAGGATGTGTCCAGGGTTTTACCCCGATGGTTGCCGCATCTCAAATGTGCGATAGCCCACCTGATGAAATGTTGCCGCTATGGCTCCAAGAGACTATGGTGCCCGGCAGCACTGCGGCACCTCCAGTGGCACCTGCAGTGGCGCCGAAGTCAGTCCGACCCTCGAGCCTTTGCGGTAGAAGCCAAGCAGGCACGCAGAGAGATCGAGGAGGCACCTCCAGTGGCATCTGCAGTGGCGCCAAGGACTGTTGAACTGGATGGGGACAGGAGTTGGTCCGACCTTCTAGCCTTTGCGGTAGAAGCCAGGCAGGCACGCAGAGAGATCGAGGAAATGGAGAGAGCCAACCAGAGCCAACCGACAAGTCTAGCGCTGGTGCCTGCGGCTCGTGAAGTGCAACCTCTAGCGCCTGTATCTGGTATGATGCCTATGGTCCAGCCCATGGTGCCAGTTCAGAGCTTACAGATGTGTGTGGATATGTCCAGAAGCCTTCAAGCCAAGACCGAAGAGCTGATGGAAAGTCAGATGGACAAGGTGAAGCTCCAGAGTATGCTGGAGATGCAGCGCAAGGAGAAGGAGATGCAGCGACGAGAGCATGAATTCCACTGAAGATGGCGCAGCTGGAGACAGAGAGATGTCAGTTGCAAATGGAGGTGCAACGGGAACACCTGAACGCAGAAAGGGCGAGGCTGCGATATGAAGCGATGGGAAGTCGCAGCAAAGGGCGAGGCTGCGGAAGAAGAGCCTGAGACCATGGCACAAGAGCCTGAGACCATGGCGCAAGAGCCTGAGGCTATCGTGCCAGAAGATGATGCACTGCATGGTGCAAGGTGCTAGGGCTCCCAGCATCTTGGCACCTTGTGGAATAATTTGGAATGCAGACCGAGAGACGCCAGCACACACAAGTGGTCACTTGTCTGCACTTGAGATCACTGAGAAAACGCAGCGTGGAAGGACATGAGAAAACACAGGGTCCCTTCAGCGCTCAGAGCGTGGAAGGGTTGCCTAAAAGTGGTCGCATTGTTTGACATGAGAAAACGCAGGGTTCAGCACATCCCTTCAGCACTCATGCGGTGCCGTGGTGGCCGATGGAGAGATGCTGTGGTGGCTGAGCACGGTGTACATGCTCCTCTACAACAGCATGGCAGGCCACACCACATCTCATCCCACGCGGCCGTCAGAGAGGGCCGAGTGCTCAGTAGCGAGTTGGAACGCAAAGAGACGGCCGAGTCCCAGGCAGCCATGTTGAGGGCGCAGAAGGAGTGGAAGAAAGGCACCAAGAAGTTCACGGATCAAAAGAAGCAACAAGGCTCGAATTTTCAACTCCGCCCCGACCAGTGGGAGGAGATCAGGAAGATCTTCACTCAGTGCTGGCCCTTCCCATCGGATGCCACCACCAACAAAACTCTCCTACTGATGTCTTGGTGGTTCCGGACGGCATCACGCCCAGGACGATGGTGGCCAAGGTGTGGCGCCATCCTGGAGTGAAAAGTATGAACATGTTCAGATCACATAAAACGATACCAGTAGTACCGCACAAGGCGGTGGCGGAAGTTTCAAAAATAGGAAACCTATAGGAGAGGTTGGTTGTTGTGAATCACGGATGGCAGAGCGAATCCACTGATGGACCGACAGGTGATTGGAGTTGTGTTTTTTGGAATGTTTGCAATGGTTGCAGCGGTCACCTTACCACAACTGCTGGATGTAGTGTGGTGTACTGGGTGTAGTTGTAGTTGCAGTTGTAGCTGTAGTTGTAGTGTAGCATAGTGGAGCTGTAGCTGTGATGTAGTGGAATTAGTTTATTTGCAAGCGCAGTTGCAGTTGTAATCGTGGTGTGGTGTAATTAGTGTATTGTAGTGCAGCGTAATGTCATGTAGTGTCGTGTAGTGTAGTGTGGTATAGTGTAGTGTAGTCTAGCGTAAGGTAGCGTAGTTATAGTTGTGATGTAGTGCAGCGTAATTATATTTCAAGCAAGTGACTTAGGACTTGTGAAAGATACCCCGGGGTGGCCAAGTCCTATCTCATCATGCGTCGGACCCCCCCTGGACAAGTCCCAACTCATCAGGTGTCCGTATGAGATTAGAAACTATGT
>Ga0126342_10002873_pt1 | contig 27668 bp, 31 predicted proteins | sample Cyp1metagenome_FD_92528 | JGI IMG/M metagenome (GOLD analysis project Ga0126342, IMG submission 92528) | Coral microbial communities from Lord Howe Island, Old Settlement Bay, Australia - Cyphastrea 1 metagenome | ecosystem: Host-associated > Invertebrates > Cnidaria > Coral ... | reverse complement strand
GATTGTGGGTCTATTAGAAAAGTTAGTGCCACAGGCGGCGGGGGTGTGGCAACCAAAGGGGCTCAAGCTTTGGGGACCACAAGTTTATGGAATTAGCTTATGTGAAGCTGAGGCTGTTAACCAATTAGTTCAACCACGATACAGCCTTACGTGGGAACTAGTCAAGATGCACCCAAGCACAAGGCAGCGCCCTTTTAACAGTGCTTGAGTCAAAATAGGTCGGTAACAACCAAAATGGTTTGTACAAACTGGCAAGTCAAGGAATGTATGGTCGTAAACTGTATAACACCCTTAGGATTCGTGTGATTTCACAACTAATAAATCAATAAATATATATATATATATATATAAATATATATATACACATATGTTATATGTAAATCAATAAACATATATGTATATATATATATACATATGTTATGTGTATGTATATATATATATATATACATACAATATCTATATGTGTTTGCTTCCATTCTGGTTCGGTGTTATGGGGCCCGTTTCTGTACTCCTTCCCCAAGCCACGGAGATCCTGATTGGATGATCATCGGATCGCTGAGGATCCGGTCCATGGAGCAGCTTCCATGTAAAACTTTTTGCTCCTGGACCTGAACTGCAAAGAAAATAGGAATCAAGTGGAATCACGTGTTTTTTTTTGTGGAATATATATATATATATATAAACATTTCTGCTGTTTACATATCTACTTAATCTACAAACTTTCGCTAATAGCAAGTTTTAGTTCAGAGAGACTTTTCTTGTTCCTCTCCCCCTTCTCAGGTTTGCTTTTTATTTAACCAAGATGTCAAATGTCACCAACAAGAGTATACAACAGTCAGAATAGCACCAGCGCCAGGAGGTATATCAGTACCCATAGGATCCATGTATGCTATATATGGTAACATTTACCATCAATATACCCCCAATGTTAGCATATATACCAGCACCATGGATCCTATGGGGTATACTATATCACCATCATGTTGTGATGTTCAATCCCTTCGCTTTTTTGGATCTTGTCAAGTCGGAAAACGACTGGAAAACTTTGGGCCCCCTTGGATCTACAAGCTGGGGCCCTGTTTGTTGTGTTTGTTGGTTTATAAGACAAGATTATACTTGTAGTTATATCTACCTTAAACCATGGTTGACCTCCTTATAAACCAACCTAACTATATACAATGTGGTGCCCCCTAGTTATAAATTTGTTTATAAACCCCATTAACTATAGTTATATCTGCCATAAACCATAGTTATGGGAGTTATAAACCAACTTAACTATCTAGGGGGCACCACTTTGTAGGGGGGGCCACATTGTAAAAATGTAAGGATCTGTAAAACAAAGCTGGAACACTGTTAAGTCACTTTGCCAAGGGTTGTAAAATCTTGTATATGAGCCATCGCAGGACATGTAGTCATACAGTGTCACAATGAATCCAGCCCCTGCCAGGTTGTAATTTCCAACACTGGTGCCTTGTACTCCGCATGTCCTCTGTTGAATCAAGGTAGGTTAGATCAGGCTGCACCCATAATTCTGTTGGGTCAAAGGCTATTTTAATTACTTTGATTTGCCCAAGGGGGCTCCAAGAAAAATAAACAACATTCCCCATAGTTTCAGCATATTTCGTGGACTTCGCATCGGGAAAGCAAAGCAAATGACCGACCAAACAAACCCAGGTTTGGCAGCTAATTCAACCCACAAACTCCGTGCAGCCACCACCCATAGCCCCAAGTTACGTATGATAGGACCGGACCAGGTGGCAGAAGTACACCCCGGTCTCTTGGTCTTGGTGACATTTGAGTTCTATCCGTACTTCGACTTATCCCTCTCAAAAATGCTGTGGACAAAACAGAAAAAAAACACACATTCATTGTGATGAGTGGATTCTGTGATTGTTTTCTGGTGCCTGAAAGGCTACAGTATACACACGTGCAACCCAAAACAACCCATTATACCTTGCTGTGTTTTCTTCGCACGGTCATGTCTACCCATCACAACTGGTTTCACGCTCACCTCAAAGAGACCTTCCGTGGCGAGGCTTGCCTCGGAGGCTGGGGTGGCCAGTGGTGGACTATTCTGAGTTTATCCCTTTCAATGGGACTTAATGGATCTTAATGGTATGGGATTTAATGGGATTTAATGAGGATTATTGTGATTTAATGGGATTTAATGACTTAACGAACTTGGGTTTATTGTGACTTAATGGGATTTAACGAGGTTTACCCTCTCGTTAACATAGCTATGGTATAAATGGCCCATTTATAGATGATAAAAATGATGACTTACCGTGACTTACCTATTAAGAATCACCAAAGGGTAGACGTAATATGACGTAACTACTTTCTGCTCATCCAACTGGAGTGATATAGCCAAGATCATTTCATGCGTAAGCTTAGCTGTATCTATGACTCAACATGTTCCATCGTTCAGGGGCCCACAGATTGGTGAAGCGGCCAGGAGCTGATGCAGCAACCATCGAGATGTTTAAGGCATGTCTGAGCTTTTCTTCTACCTTCCAGGATTTTTTTGATTCTTTGCCAACTCTGAAACGAGCTCAAGTTGGGGGTTAGCTTCCACAAGACCCACCCGTTTATGGTGAGGTCTCTGGGGGGTCTTGAAATGCATCCCACTCAGTGAATGGTAAATAACCCAGACATTGCTGTGGTAGCTCCACAAGTGCCTGATTTCACTCGTTTGACATGTGTTTCCCACTTTGCGACTGGGATGACCATGGATCCAAAAATTTTAAAAGAGGGTTCCGGAAGTGGTGTGCCATCAAAGTTTTCCTTCCGGTCATCACGGTGATGTCACATCTTTTTATTGCCATAACTTGGGGATCAGTTCCCCCAATTCCAGGTACCACACCCAGGTTGGATGTTTACAGATCCTTCACTCACCAACCACATGTATATAACTATACAGTATAATTTCTCACAACTATTGTACGAACTACAAGGTGGTGCCCCCACAGTTATAACATTATAACCCCCTAAACTATACATTATATATATATATACCCAACTAACTTCGCCAACTTCGTCTTCGCTATCCCACGAATGGACATAAAATGGTTGAACGTTTTATTAGCTGCGCCCTGGATCACCAACAAACTCCTGGTCCCCGCACGGCAGCGACACTTCAGGCGTGACCTTCCTGCAGGATTCAACCCACAGAAGTGAGGCATTTACCCTATGGCAAACCCTTACCCCTATACCATATGCTGGTGCTGGAATATGCTGGAAGATTTTCCAACAGAAAACCCGCACAAAATTCACCAAGTCATGTAGGTAAATATACCAGCACCATGGTTCGCATATGGGCTAGTATGAAACACCCCTCCACAATCCTCCACAGATGTACAGTAGGGGATGAAACCACATTTTTTTGGTGCAATGCTCAATAGCTAAATCATGCTAAATCATCTATAACGGACCATGTTCAAGTTTTTAGCTTATGTTCAATTGCAGGGTATGAACCTAAGATTGAGGTTTTACCAGAGAAATTGATGAATTAGTATAATTTAACTAGAATGTAATCAACAGAATGGAATGCATTGACCTAGTCAAGATGAAGAAGTGGTCGCCTGGGGGAATTGCTGGAATTCCTAGCCAACTCCACGACCTATATATATATAATATAATATGTGTATCATAAATATCATTGATCCTGATGTATAGGTCTTTAATGGTCTTTACCAAAGTATACTAAGGTCATAAAGTTGTAACTATCACGTGGTGAGTTTCAAAGTCGTAGCTCCAACTGGCTGGTTTCAAACTGCTGCAGCGTCCTGGCGGAGCCGCTTGGGGGCCGGGCGTCATGCCCGTCATGCCCGGAGCCGCTTGGGTTCATCCTGGCGGCATCAAGGGACAGGGGTCCAATGGGATACTACCAACAATGTGATACAAAACTATGACTGGTTGGTGGTTTTTCGCCTACCCCTCTGAAAAATGATGGAGTTCGTCAATGGGAAAGATGACATCCCATATATGAAATGGAAAAAAAGAAATGTTGCGAACAACCAACCAGATATGAGTTTTGTATAGTTTTGTCACAAATGAGTTGAATACCGAGAGTTACTCACATGTTTTATTGATTTTTTTGTGTCTCTAAACCACTTGATTTCTACGGTTGTCCCCAAATTTGGAGCATGAGAAACTCATGTCTTGGAGTATGAGAACATGCAGATTCAACCAGGAACAGCAATGGCAGCAATGGTTTAAATTTGATTCTCCTAGGCCCGGGTTTTTCCGAAGTCAACCAACAGGATGTCATCCCCTGACGATCCAGGAACCGAGCCTAACGAGCCTTTTTTGATCCCATAAATCTGCAAGGTGATACACCAGGTGGTTTGCCAAGTTGGTTTTCAAACAAGTAGATTTTGGGCTAGCTATAGTTAGAGGAGTCATAGATGAATTTACTCATAGTTTATCAACGAACTTATCCGAGAGGGGAGCCACATTGTAAACGCCCGGATTTCTCTCGCCTTCACAAATCCGCACTTCAAAGGACATTGGCGCTGGGGTGCTGTGTACGTGTGGGCGAGATGCGGCAACAAAATCAAGAAGAAGTGCAGAAAAAAATCCTATCTATTAATGAGATAAATGATGACTGCAGTCACATTTGTTTTTCTGGGCGGATCCAAAGCAAATTTCAGTGACAGTCATCGGACGCAAAGCATGGGGTCTCAGTCTGTTTCATGTCTGACCCCTTGACTTTCGGCGAAGATTTCCTTGGCAATGTGACCTCTGTTGGGGTTGCCCAAACGCCAAAAGTACTGGTATCGATGTGAAAGTCAATGGGCATCATATCGGTCCAAACTACGATGGAACATCGCGCAACTGCAAACAAATGCAAAGAACCATTTGTTTTCACCGCAACATTCAATCCACAAACACCACTGCTACGAGCACCAAGGGCCGGCGGTTTTGCTGGATTTTTTTCTCAGTTCCCAGAGCTAGCTGGTAGAAGTGCAAAATGCGTATGGGTCATTATTTTGGCTAGCTAGACATGGTATCGTTGAGATTACAAATGACACCACATGATTTGTTTTGGGTATTTTGTTTTTGACAATGTGAAATTCCAATGCGTTTTATCCTTCGGTGTCACCAAACATGGTTTGCATAAAAATCCACTAGACAATTTTCCATTGAAACCGTTGTTTATAGTTTATAATGGATTTTCTATCGCCACATTTGATTACTGGACGTTATATCTCTATTTTGTTGGAGAACCCAAACGTTGCGCATGTTTTTTGTTGTTACAAAAACAACAAACAAAGGACCTACGGCCATTGGTGAACTGATTCGTATGTGAGGAACATCCATGATACACCGTGAAAAAATAAAAATAATCAAAACAATTTACTCACCATAAGTTGGGAGGAAATTGCAGACATCATCAGAAATTTGTTTTCTTGGTGGTTTACGATGTGATAAACCCCAAATGTGATTGAAGGCCACCAATCTCCCCTTCGCCGGCCATCCCCTCGCAATAGATGGCTGGTTTGGCTGTTGCAAGGCAACTTATGATCGATATGTTTACATATATATAAATATATCTATTTATTTAAGTATATTACAAAAATCATCGTGATTATTATTGCTAATCATCATCATCATCATCATCAGCAGCACCACCATCATTCCATCATCATCATCATCATCATCACCATCATCATCATCACCAATCCTTTGGGTACCATCATTGTGTGATAAGCAATTCTCGTTGTGACATTGCATAGAGCAACCATTTGGCGCACTGCATGACCTTTGGCAGAAAATTCTCCGCTGACCAACCTGACGCACGTTTTTTTTTAATCCTAAAACATCGGAAAACATGAACGTGTCAATGGGTGTCAATGGTTATCTATATAATAACGTAGCTATGGAAACCATGGCCGATAGAAATATATGTATCATAAAATGATTATATATACAGAACTAACAGATCGTGATTTTCCAGCTATTGAACCAGAGGGTAACCATAAAACAAAACGTATATGAACATGAGGATTTAACATGATTTAACCAAGAAACATTGTGATGTGTACTTATTTTATATGTTAGCATATGTTAGCTATATGTTAGCTAAGTTGGCTTGTATTACATATTTCGCGAATATCTAATCACAATATATTGTGATTTAGAGAAAGCGACTTGGTGGTTTGGACACTTCTCCATTACATCCAACCAGGAGCGGGGATTACGTGGCATGTCACGATCAATCACTTGTGTGACATCCATTATGCCGGCTGCATGGTTTAACGGGTTCCCAACATGGTTCAAAGAAATTTTCTATATAACTAGCTACAAAGTAGTGCCCCCACTCATTAGCTAAGTGGCCCCACTCTACAACTGAGGTATCGGTATCTATTAATACTTATTCATAAGGGTTGTTTTTACGAGTAAATAATTCTTCTTTGCGGGCGGTGGCCGTTGCCGGTGGGCAGTGGGCCTGGGCCGGTGGGCCAGTGTGGGCCGGGGGTGGGCCCGTGGGCCGGTGAGACGGTGGGCCGCTGGTGGTGGCCGGTGGGCCCGGGTCAGTGGGGCCCAGTGGGCCGCGGATCGCCGTCTGGTGTGAGGCGCGGTTACGGATGGTCATGAATTCGCCATCATGTCAACCATATCATCATGTCAACCCAATCACCAAGCAGTTGGGGAGTGAAAGAGTCCGGAAGCATGTGAATTCGCAAGTGCAAATATTCAATCATTCATGTCACTTGTCTATTTCATTTCATTCATTCACTCATTCATTCAGCCGTGCATGTCATTTCATTCATTCAACCATTCATGCAGTCACTCAATCATTTCATGTCATGTCATGTAATGTAATTTATTTTCATTTCATTTCGTTTCATTTCGTTTCATTTCATTTCATTTCATTTCATTTATTCAATCATTCATTCATTCATTTCGTTTCATGTCAACTCAGTTTGGTTCAGTTCAGTTCATTTTGTTTCGTTTCATTTCATTTCATTCATTTATTTCTTTGTTCATTCATTCATGTATTTGCTCCATATTTCAGCTCCATTTCATTTCACTTCATGCCATGTCATTTGATGTAATTTCGATTTGTCATTTCATGTCATGTCTTTTCATTACATTCGTTCACGGTTTCATTTTTCATGATTTCTTTGCTTCTGGGGTTTTGCATTCACTGACTCATTGCCAACTCATTGCTTCATTGCTTCATTGATTTATTGGTTCAGTGGTTCTTGTTTTCGTTGAAACACTGTGATTCAATGGTTCATTTTTCCTTGAATCCTTGATTCATGTTTTTTTTGCTGAACCATGGATTCAATGTTTCATGCATTCATGGATTGATTGGCGCACTTTTCGTGGATTGATTGCTTCACTGATGCACAGAGTCATGTGGCTTTTCATTGGTTGACTGATTGATTTCGAGGGGTTCATTGATTCATTGGTTGATTGTTTCATTGAGTCGGTCATTCATGTGCTGATATATGCATCCTTCCATTGACTCAATCATTCACCAATTCTTTGATTCATTCATCCCTTCCTTCATTCATTTCCTTCATTCATTCATTCCTCCCCTCCTTCATTCATTTCTTCCTTAAGTTCATCTCATTCAGGCGTGCATGATTTGCGGTATGTCAGCTCATTGGCATCTCAACAAACATTATTCGCTCATTCGGTGATACACTTCACGACTTCAACATGTCAGAACATTGCTTCTGCATCTCAAAAGCTTTCTATAGACCATTGATGTCCATAGTAAAGAAAGCTAGCAACCAACCCGTACACTGAGATGCCACTGCTTAACACAGGCAAACTTGACTTCGAGCAAGTAATTATAGAATAATTGAAGCTATTAAGTTACGTGAGGCCGTGACGGTTTAAACTTGAAGGAGCAGAAGTAAAAACTAAAACGGTGAAGCCTATTTGGAAATAAGGCTTTAGCACTGAGTCATGACAGTTGTTCTGGGATTCCGTTACATATGCGCGACAGAAAAACAGGCACAGCAACTACGAGAAGCGGCGGCCGTTTTCCACCAATCATCTCAATGCTTGTGCTGAATGGTCGCGGTGCTGGCGACAGAGGATGTCTTGGGGCACGTCGCCTGTCAGCGGGACGGGATGGAAGCATGATGGTTTAGCCTAGTTCCACACATGACCAACCATGTGTTGTGGGTCCATTGGTCCGCTGGTATTACCCCAGCCTCTCGGGTGATGTCAACAGTGAGGCTTTGAACGTTCGCAGCCTGGCTGATGGTGGCTCCCTTGCCATGACATGGGTTAGGTCATGCTAGGTCATATAATTCCCCAGCCAGTGAAGATTTCGCTTTGGCAGCCCATTTTGTGACCATGTTGATCTTAAACATGGCGTGACAAAAGAGATACCTCGACCAAACACTGGGGACGCACCTTGCGGGAGTGGCACGGCTTCTGAGATAGACGTCCGTGAACTTCAGAAGCTGTTCATGCGCTGAATCTCCATCCGGTAAGAAAGGAGCTGCAGCGTCAAGGGCATGAACAGCCTGATGCTCCTCCTGTTCCACATCTGGCACTGTAGGCTGCACTTGCTCTGTGCGCGGGGGCGGCTGAGTACTCATGGAAGGCGCAAATGCGTTCTGGGCATTGGCCATCGCAGGGCCCACTGGCATGGCATGTGCAAAGCCGGGAAGCTCCTGAAAAGGTTGCTTGAAAGGACATATAAAGCAAGCGTGTTTTGCAGAAAGTAAGGCTACGTTTCAACCCCGTGCCTCCGGCAGCAGGACTTTCACGTCTCCACGCCATATCTCCCGGATGTTCAGGTTGATCTCGAGCAGGCGGCAAGCAAGACGGACGTGGGGCTCGGCAACAGACAGATTCAGCACTGGTTCGGTTCGGTCGTAGAACACAAGTCCAAGACAGGGAGCACGGCCGCCAAAACACCCTGCTGCCAGGCGGCATTAGCGTGGAGAGCGGCAAGAGATGTATTTGTCAGTTTGATTTTGGGCCCCTGATGTTGGAGGAACCACAGAGTCCCCGGCCTTAACTAGTTGTTTTCCAAGTGTTGCACCGCTTGCACGTCCCGCCGGTGGGCGTGCCGCTGGTGGGAGGCAGCCCTCCAGCGGGTGGCCTTCACCTTGGCCCTGCGCAGAACCCCCTTCAGGTAGGTCAGGCGGTGGTTCTCCCGCCGCTCCCCCGCGATTTTCGGTCGATTTGCCGGAGGGCGTCAGGGGGTCTAGAATTATATAGACAGATATAGCTAGATTATCGGCTTCATGCCCGAGGCCCTGACTGATTGTGCTACCTGATTGCCTCAGTAACGATGAAAACAATGTGCGTGGAGGAAATCAAGCACATTCTAATTAAGAAGACATCCGCTTCACAGGAAAGCCCAACCTGCACCTGACACTCGAAATGTATATCGACATTTCACAAGAGCCACTTTATACGGAAATTTAGAGGTAAAATGCCGCGCGCCAGAATGAGCCCAGAATGCGGACACCCACTTTGTGCGAGCCTGCGCAATCGAAATGCAGGTCAGCCGGAAATTGACAGGAAAAATGCCTGCGCCCAGCTGGAGCACCCTGATCAAGCACCGGCCTTTACTCCGACCGAAAGAACCCCTCAGTGTGGACACACTGTTTGGGGGACAAAAACAAAGCTTTCCAGAAGTTAGGGGGTGGTCGCACATGCTTATTGGTTGGGAGAACCAACCCAAAACATTGTTGCCAAAGAGTTTTCCCTTGTGGATGTTGATAAATTTGGGGTATCTTGTCGATATAAACTCAACATTACAAGCGTCTGCGTGTAAAAGTTTCTACGCGTAAAAACTTCTGTGGGTAAAAGCGTCTGTGTGTAGAAGCCCTCTGTGTAAAAACTTCTTTCTTTGTGTAAAAGCTCCTCTGTGTAAAAGTTTCTGTGTTAAAAGCCTTCTATGTGTAAAAGCCCCTCTGTGTAAAAGCTGCGCTATGTCAAAGCGTGTGTGGGCAAAGACTTCTCTATGAAAAAACTTTTATATGTCAACGCGTCTATGTGTAAAAGCTCCTCTGTGTAAAGACTTCTCGGTGGCTCGGCTGGTGTGGTTGGGTTGTATGCTAGTCCGATGGCGGCTGACCTGACGCTGACCTGACGGGTTCAGGCCGGCAGCCGGTGGGGGGGCTGGTGGCTGGGCCGGTGGGCCGGTGGCCGGGCCGGTGGGCGGTGGGCCGGTGGCCGGTGGCCGGCAAACAAAAAATGTACAATGTATATTATGGTTCTTACCCAAGTATCCTTAATGGGGCTTGTAAAGCCAGAAAAGCTAGAACTGGAGGTCAACACCTTATAGGCTACGGGTACCTGGATCGAGGCAGTTGAACGCAGGTCATCATGGGGGTCGACCAAGATCTGGCAATTCCTTTGGGAAAATTCAGTTTTGCCCGAATTTTGCCCCCTGGTAATTCAACATAGCCGCGGGACATGTCCCATGATTTACCGCCATGTTCCATGTTGAATTACCAAAAGGTAACTGATAAATTTATGGGATGTGCTGTGGGCCCATGTGGGCTTCCAAGATTCCACCCTTGAAATGAGATGGAAATCTTAGTCGATAAAGGTCCCTTTTATCAGCCCAGCTGTAGAGATGGAAACGACACAAATAATATGAGTTTGTCCTACAATGAAGTGTAGTGTGACATCCCAAAAATGTCATTTCCAGGGAACGCCTGATGATCATTCATTAATACTTCCTGTATGTGTTCATTCATTCTCAGAAACACCCATATTAAATACATGTATATATATATAACAAAATATATCAACATAAAGTAAAATATCGTAAAGCAGCAAGCTAAAACCCTAAATCCTCAAACCCCGGGGCGTCAAAATCGGGCCACAAGTATGTAATAGACAGTCTGGGTGTGTTATTTGGAGGGCGCCAACATGTTTAGACCATCTTGGAAAAATATGTTTTTCCAATCAAAATGCAGTGGCCATAAAACCGTATCTTCCCGGCTAAAATGTCCACTATTTCCCCACCTTGGTTATAAGTCACAATTATATGTTTTAAACCCAGAAACCAAAATATATATGTGAACTGAGCACATATCATATTGTTGGTTATATATAATTTACATAATGTTTAATGTATATATTCAATAACTGATCATTATATATGTTTATTATATATGTTCATTATATATGCTCGTTATATATGTTCATTATATATGTTCATTATATATATACATATATATATAGTATGGTTGGGGATATACTCCATTGTATCCTTAGTTTATATAGCCGTTATAGATATTACATGTCATTATTTCCCATTCTATCTATCTATGGTAAAATCCTCCAAATCCCCTATACCAAAGCCCCAGTAGCTCACAAAGTGCTGCGTCTGCTCATCTGGATAATCCCAGGTCCTGTTCGAGTGCCAACATATTCCATGGATGGAATGACCTCTTAAACAAAAAAGAAAACTAATGATGTTTGGAATAAATGGGGAAGTTAGAGTTGCTGGTTGGTGGTATACCTACCCCTCTGAAACATATGAAAGTCAGTTGGGCTTGCTATTTCCAACATATGGGAAAATAAAACATGTTCCAAACCACCAACCAGGTTAGAGTTAAAACAAAGTGGGCTTTGGCAAAAAAAACTGCAGGATTCTTCGCCACGAAACCACACAGGATTTCACCAAAAAGGATGGAGTTTTAGCCATCCAAGGGACCCACGAAGCATAGGGATCCACCCAAAATTGATGCGTGGTGGATCTTGGGGTATCTCAACATGATCCTTTTAACCGAGGAACATATCGTAGCTGGTTGGTGGTTTTTCGCCTACCCCTCTGAAAAATGATGGAGTTCGTCAGTTGCGATGATGACATTCCCAATACAGCTTGGGTATTGTACAAGAATTCACTGTATAAGAATTTGAGGGGCTTGAATCCAAGGCGGGCTACATATTTTCAGCTATACCAAACATATAGTACTTTAAGAATTTGAGGGACCCTGGAATAGGATTGCCAAATTCTTAAATTACTGCTTATACGTGAGGTTTGCAATTCCCCTTTGCGGTTCATTTTGCGTGACTCTTGTCAAATCTGCCAACTTCACCTCGTTGACTCGTTTAAGCTCGCTCCAAATTATGCAGATGCATGCAATACATAACTAAGAATGCCCTAAGAATTTGAGGGACCCTCGGCCTGTTGTGATGTAAATTTGCCTGCATTTAAAAATAAGAATTTGAGGGGCCCTGGGCCTCAAGCTTTCAGATTCTTAACCAGCACTCGGGCTGCATATGGGAAGTCATAAAAGTCCATGGTTCCAAACCACCAACCAGGTAGGTGAACCACTGGATTTGGGGGTATACCATACGCTGGGTTTATGTCTGGTGGTTTCAACCTACAAAGCACATCTAAAGAGAAACCTATTTCACCCAATCACAAGAGACAATTGTCTCCACCATTAATGTTAACGGTTTTGGGTGTCTCAAAAATGGGGTACCCCAAAATCAAATGGATATATAACCATCATATTCCGCATTGAAATTGTCATTTTTGAGGTACCGCCATTTTGAGACAGACGTGACCCTGTTCAATGCAATTTGCTAAAACTACTGAAGCAGGAGATTTTGCCCAAGTATTCCTTGGCAAAGTGCTCACGGTGTACTCCCTAAATCCAAAGAAACCTACTATTGACACAAGGAACACCAGGAAGCTTCTTTCCATGTGGTGCACACTGAAGTCGCAAACAAATGTTTTTTGTTTACGATGCAAGCGGCCACACACACACACACTAAACATGTTTAAACAACGTACTACATAGATGAACATATTTCCGACAAAGATTTGTTTTGGGCGGTCTCGCATCCACAAAAGAACAGACAGGACGATGCAAAAGCGAAGAATTCAACCAAAATTGATAAGCAAAGCTAGTTGTACAGAAACCACTAGGCCCAATTTCAGTTTTAGAGGATACTGTATGTGATAATGAACAATTGCAACAAACAGATCTGGTTTGCCGCTGCCCAAAGGACGTGCTCTCGTCGAACCGTCGTATCGGGCATCCCGGCTGTTTTATGAGCATCATGCCATCCTGCAGGAATTTCCAGCAACCCGGGGGCCCTGGGGGGGTGCAGCTCCACTCAAAAAAAAGTGGGTACATTGCTGTAGCAACCACCACCTCTCTCTCTCTATATATATATATATACATAGGAATATCTTGGTCATTATCATCATCCATCACCTGGCAACCCTAGCACTTTAGGGAATTGTTAATTCGTAAAGGATTATAAGAACCTAGTCGTTGAGATTTTCCTGTAGTTCCACTGCTCAGCTACAACGATGGATTCACACACGCACACAAAAGCATGCTCCCTGACTGGCTCCTCGCAAATCTTGTTGAGAGCGTTGAAGCTACCCTCCAGGAGCAGGGCTGTTGAAGGTGTTCTTTAGCAACAGAAAAGTTGGATTACAATATGTTTGAAAAACAAATTATGCATACATATATATATATATATACATAATATATTATAATATGTATAGGTATATCAAGCTGGGGAATTTAATGGAATTCTTGTCAAGAATCAAGAACATTCAGTTTGACGATTCCAAACGACTGCTTGGGTTCAAGATGTTCCTAGCTGGTCGGTGTTTCATGACTTGACAGACAAATTCTGGGGTTGGTTTCGGTCGGTACGTAGGTACGTATGTCACCACAATTTGAAAAGTGGTCGTTGATTCTCAACTGTTGAATTCCAGAGCTGCTGGTTCTGGACAAGGTCTGGTTCAACATGCCTAACGAATGCCTATCAAATCCTTCACCTATTAATTATATTCAAATCATCATCAACGTAGTCAATCCAAACAATTCCAATCAAAAAGAGCAAAGGTTCCCTGCCAAAAACAAGAGACAGACCACTGCAAGGTATCGGAAAAATAAATGTCAATCGGGGTTCACGCAAATGGCAAATTTCAGAGGAACATGCACCCTTAGGTTAAAAGTAGATATTCGAACAAAAATATATTGTGAAGTTACAATGAATCGAATTCGCACATGATTTGAACCCTAAATTTTGGAAATCTCTTCGCACTATTTACGGCCTATCTACTGAGGCCTGTTCTGGCTTATTTGGGACATGGTCAAGTCCGATCACACTGGGTCAAGTCAGATTCAAAGCGACGATTTTTTTGACCTTGAATTGGTGATTGATAAGGTCATGTTCAAGAATCAGGATGGACGACAATTTCGAACAGAGCATCAAGGCCTTGACCAAGGATGATTTGGCATTAAGGGGATCATGAAGTTTGCAAAACCACGACAAAAGCGAAACGCAAGTACTTAGACACTCCAAGTAGATCCAAGTAGCCTGTAATAGGTGAAAGTCCTACAATCATGAGTCTATTGCCCCATTTTTGCTATAGGCACCTAACCAGGGTCGGCAATCTGTTGTGGGTCGGCTTCCACGCTTTGTGTAGCCAAACATCCAAAGATCTGGGTATCTTATCGCAATTCACAACCCTTTTATGATCATTCACCACCCCTCATCCACACCTCAACGGTGTCGGCATTGTGATCTCCCAAACAACCAGCTAACTGATCCTGAGCGGCACTGCGGCACTTCGTTCAGTTCAGCTCGAGCCTGAGGTGTTTGATGATATGATACCGTTTTGTTTTTATTGTTGAGATCCTCGTCCGACAGGGTGTTTTGAGTTTGAGAGCTAATTTCTGGAGGGTCCCTAAAATAGAGGTACCTCAAATCATCCCAAACTAGACAATTCTAGTATTGAAACCCTTGGGGATCCGCCATTTAAGACCTCACCTTAAATGGATCAAAAATCAATCAACAATCCATCAAAATCCAGTGGGCCACAGTCCGAGGGGCCAGGGTCGGTCTGCTTTGAACGATGCCAACTTTCAGCACCAAGATGGAAATGACCTCGGGATTCTGGTAAACTAAGAGTTTGCGAACTGGAAAGATCCACCATGTTTAATAGGAAAACTATGGAAAACTCACTATTTCAATGGCCATGTTCAATTGATGTTTTTTGTATGTTTACCAGGCCGGGTAACCAACCACAGGAATCTCGAATATATGGGACATGAATCATGGGATATCATGGGATACATCCCAATGGATTGATGATGACCATCCCCCAAGGGTAATCCGAATCCAAGTAAACTGTCTGACACATTTAAGCCATCCACGTATGTTGTTCTGTGGATGTGTTTGTTTTGGTTTACGTCTTCATATATATATATATATATTTATTTATATATGTGTTTACTTCTTCTACAACATTCACATGAAGTGCCAGGTGAAAACACATGCCCCAAACAACCGTTGATACTTGATACTACTGAGCTTGACCTTCGGAGACTGTTCCGGACTGGTAAAAACGCTGAAACATCCAAAGGAATTGCATGTGTGCTTGCGCGCATGTTGAGAGTTCAATCTCCTAGGTTTCTCAGTGCCTAGATGATGAGCATCTGTCATTCTCAAATTTCATACAGTTTCTTGATGCACACGAGTCCCGGTCATTAGTGGGTGTCGCTGGTTAGTGAAGCCTTTTACAAAGCATCGAAAAACTGAGGATCCAACATGATTTATCATATATATATATATACACACATACATAATACACGTATACAATATTATTCAATAATTTATCACAATGTGAATGATGATACGATGTGAATATACACATTCAATATTATATACTCAATAATGAACCTTTTACCTTTTTTGGTGCATAACATTTGAACAAATCGCACTGGCCAAGTCCCACCTCAGGCCGCCGTAAGTTGCGGCCCGGTTACGGTACCAGCAGTATGTCTGATGACCTGCGATGAACGCGGAGCGATTCCGGAGCGAAGCAAGCAACATGGGCAATTTTTAACTAACCATATATTATGAGGATAATATATATATATATACATATATAATTATATATGGCATATATAATATACTGAGATTATATTTGAGGAACATTATAACATTTATAATGGCAAACATATACATATACAGTATATATATATATAATGGGTAAATATACTGAGGTATAGATATATCATGATATATCATGATAAATCACCATCGGTATGATTCTTGGGTGCGGCAAACCCATCTTGGGTCTCTTTCAGGATCGGATCAGCTGAAACATGATCACGACCCAGTTTTGAGTATCCGACACCCGTCCTTCCCTTTTGCTAAACAACACCAACCAACCACCGAAACACACCACGAACACCACCCACACCACCCACAAACCGAACAACACACACACACCACGAACACCACCCACACCACCCACACCACCCACCAGCAACAACAACAGCAACAACAACAACAACAACAACAACAACAACAGCAAAGCAGGCAACCTCATCATCATCATCATCAACAACAACAAACATAATAAGAATAGGAACACCACAAATAATAACATGCAAGCAAAAAAAGAAGAGTAAATATTAAGAAATAGACAATGAAGACCAACATGAATAAGAAGAACAAAACATACAAAAAACAAAATAAACAACATATGATTATTGATTATGAAAACAATAATGAAGAATAAAATGAAGGGGAAGAACAATAACAACCACAACCACGGCCATCCAACCATAAACTCTCATAGGGGGCAACTGTTCGCCGCTCAGTTCCTCATCCGTTCACAGAACCCCAGAGCCTTGCTGCTGTCACGCACAGCCGACAAAGCATGTGCCTGGCACTGTCGCTTCAAAGGTGGGTTATTTAAGTTTATTTGATCTGTTTGACTCTGATGTGGACTTTCGAACTTGATGTTTGGATCCATTTTTCCCAGGTTTTTGTGTGTTTCTGGTATTTGTCCCAGGTTTTCCCAGGATATATTCTGGAACAGTTGGTGTTTTGTGTGTGTCTGATGTTTCCCCAGGGTTTGTTTTGACTTTCCGAAATTGCTGCTGGGTCCCATCATGGGACTCCAACAATGATCGACACTGATGATACTTGGATTTGCTTGAGGACCCCCAAAAAACGGAAACATATTCTCAAGAGATAGATTCCCTAAGTATATTGGGAACTAAGTATTCTTGATATCCCTAAGTATTCTTGATATTTCCTAGAGATAGATTCCCTAAGTAGTGGATGTCCAACTCAGCAAATCCAGGTATATATTGGCACGTTCAGCTTCTGGCAGAGAATAGTTTTTTCTTGTTCCGTCCCCACATCACATGAACATCTGAGTCTGGCTCGAGGATTGTGTTTTAAGGGGGAAGCCTGAAGCCTGAACAAGTAATATTTGATCAATTCGATTTTGTTGTTCAGCAATGTTACCCTCTGGTAAACAAACATAGCTATTCAAAAGGGCCATTTATAGTGAGTTTTCCCATTGAAAATAATGATTTTCCATAGTTATGTTAGTTTACCAGAGGGTACAGGATATGGATGTCAAATCTAAAGACGGAAAAGGGGGATCGTGTGAGAATTCCTGGGCAGAAGCCGTCCAATCGTTGGGTCCAGCCAAGTTTGGAACAAATTATGGCTAGATCATTGTTTATCGGAAGGCTAAGCAAACACAACACTCAACACAGATCAACAAAAAACATCAGTTGCCAACTGAACAACTCACATAGCAAACCCACCATCCACATTTTTTTTCTAGGTGCAGTAAACCACTAACCCATCATTTTTCTCAGCCAACATGTTGACAAACCGCCAAGGAAAACCCTCCGTTTTTTGGTACTCCGCCACCTGGACGTACTCCGCCACGGCCGGCTGCAGCCTATCCAGTGATGAGGTGGAGGTACACTGGACAACAGTGTGTGTGTATATGTATGTTATGTAACCCATATGCTCCATGTATGGTATATTTACCTACATGACTGGGTGTTTTTTAGGGCAAATGTTTTTAAATATTCCATACGTGGAGCATTTGGGTATTGCATTGTAATGTAATGTTGTCTTTTGTACTGTGCAGTAATGAAAATGTAAAAAAAATGTAAATGCTATGCCATGTACATGTATATGTACGTGTATGCATGTCTGTATGATTATCCCAAAACTACTTAAGCAAAAACAACAGTATAACTTGCAGCAAGTCACCTCAGTCACCTTGCCCGGTTCGATGAACAGGTGAGTATGATGTAGTTCGAGCACATCACAGATCAATATGTGTGGTCCATTAAGGGTCTACTTCATCTGTCAAGAAAATACAACTTTTAGCAATGTAACATTTCAAATCTTGGATAGCCATGAACAACAATTGCGCGTCTTAGGCCCTGACGTCCCGGGGGGACAACGTCCCACATTGGTCTTCAGCAACAAGCCCGCACGCTGCCGTACCACCTGCGGTGAACAAAACCCAGATATGGAATGGCCATTAATTGGAATTTCATATGAATTAATTGGACTTTGATATTAATTATTTATTGAGTATGGATATGAAAATATGTTATACTGAATGATATTAATGAATGATATGTAAATAGTATATTTATGTATTTAAAATTATGCAGATTTGCTACCAGATTTCTCGGATCGCATCCAGATGGATGATGCCCCTTATTTCAAAACCAGAAAGGTGACCGTGGGGATAACTTTACAAGTGGCAAAGCTATGACTTACAGAAAAAAGTGAAAAACATCCCAAGAAATTTAAATTAGCTATATTTTTTCTTGGGGTTTTAAACATGTTATCCCAACAAAAAAACATAAATAAAAAGCTACACGGTATTTCAAAATAGCTAGTTGGGATTAGTAAAAACAAGCTAATCTAGTAATGTTTACAGATGTTTAATGCCAACAAAAAGATAGAACAGAAAAACACAAAAATTGTGATTACATGTTAGTTTTTCCATTTTTTTTTTGGGGGGGGGTGGTGTTATATGTGTATATACACAATATAAGCATTTTTCAAATTCAAGGTTTCCCCCCCAGTTTTCATCGTGTACATCCATGTTGGCTGACATGTTGAGTATCAACTAGGTTTTTATATACTACCTATATATTATTATATATTAATTTTGATATATTCCCATATATTAAGTTATTAACCACCTTGTACATGCCATATCATCATGATGACTGTCCTTGGTGAATCCAGTTGTCAGCGTATCAACACGATTGCCTAATCATCATGATTCATCAAATAATGATGGTAATCATATGATTAAAACAAAATCATAACAACAATATTACAGTATGTTACAGTATCGTAATACATAATAGATCTAACAATAGTAAACGTGCAGCAACAAATATTATCTTAGTATTAATAAGACCGATAACACAATAATAAATAATAACATATAATAACACCAATTGCTGAAGATTCCAGGCTTTCTCCATGAGAATTCTCTCACAAGGCCTCATCTTGACTCGTCAACTTCGCAAAGACCGTCGCTAGGTACCTGGCGCTGCAGCAATCTGTGTATACAGTCCTTGTGTATTTCATTACTATACAATATGCAGATATTAATCGACATATATATATATATGTTGATGATCATGTGTAAAAATCTATGTATTATGTATGTGTATGTAATATTATATATAGCTATATGAAACATATATGACCAATAAACTATAATTAAAAACAAATACTATCTCATATTACTCATATTACTGTATATTATAGTACATGATATTGTATCATATGAAAATATATAATATAATATATAAAATATCATATTGTATTATATTATATTATATTATATTATATTATATTTAATTACTGTATATTATAGTATATCATATTAAATTATTTTGTTTATTATATTATATTCTGTTATGCTATGTCATGCTATGTTGTGTTATATTTACATGTATATATAAATATATTATCAATAGTTGGGTCGTTTATTTCAGTAACAAGGGTGAATCGATCACACCATTTCCAAATGCCGACGAGTTTTGATGCGTTCATTTCTGAATGGTGCATCTGGGGAAGCAGAATAGCAATTCGTTAAGAAAGCTGAACAGATCTGAACAATTTTCAGGAGATTTGAGGTTTACTTGAAATGAGGGATCCCCAAGTCACCATGATTGTTTTAATAATTTTAATACTAAGTCATGCTCATCCATGACTTGGATGATTTGGGGTACCACCATGACGTAGGACACCGCCATTTTGGTGGTGCTCTGAGGTCAACTGTCTCCCAAGTCTTGGTCCATGTGAATCTTTATATTGAAATACTGTTCATGTCAGATATTACCCATCTGGTTGTCTAACATAGCTATGGAAAATCCATTCTAAATGGAAGTTTATAGCTGGGAACATCAGCTGTTTCTATGGGCCATGTTCCGCTATGTTAAATAACCAGAGGGTAACCCAAAGATTTTTTAATAGATTTTTCCTAGTTCCACATAGATACCATCGATCTGTAACAGGATTTTTTCGCGGTCGTTTTTGCAGGTCGTTGAAGCAGCCGCCCTTCCCACATCGCACATGTTGAAGTCGGGAAGTTGACTGAATTGCTGCAGCATCTGCATCACCTTGAGGACGGGTTCATAGCGCCGGCGATTTTCTAAAATGGGGATACCACAATAGCTGGCATGGTTTAATTTGATGAAAAAACATTGAAAATCCATCCGTAGATGATTTGGTCATTAATACGGAAATATGTCATGGTTTATGTCATGGAAAATCCATATATATATATATATATATATATATGTATATATATATGTATAAATGGATGAGTTGGTCATATTTGGTCATATGACATATATATATATATATATATGATATGGCTTTTGAGACCCAAGCAATTGAAAAACAACATCTTTCGGGATTTCCGGGGGGAATATGTTTTTTCATCAGCAGAAAACGATCGACTCAGGTGGGACTGGCGGGATTTGGTTCCACCCAACATCCGACCTCATTTGGGTTCCTGAAAGGCCACCCATCTCGGTGTGTCTGAAAATTGGGATCTTCCCACAATTTCTTGGTCGTTTTTAATAGGGAAAATGATGGTTAACATTGATTCACCATTGGGTTTAGGGATCATGTGGTTAAAACGATCATAAACCAGCCATGACTGGGAATGGTAATCATACCACTATTTATGGTGATGACTGGGGGATGGTAAACATGGCATTGTTTTATCCACATGATTGAAAAACATAGAAAACACTCCCCTTCTGGGGGGCACATCCCATTTTCAGACCCAGCGTAAACTCGGATTGGGAACCTGCTGCTGCACGCTGTTGTCCGGAGACGATGCCAACCTCGACGTACAAGGCGATGCCCCGCCAGGTATATTTGGTACCCTTGTGAACAATATGGATATTATACCCTAGTGATAAGGGTTACGTTATATATATATCATACCCTAGTGATATATTAATTATATCCAGGATATATCATGATAGGGATATACATCATGATATAGATATTAATTATATATATATATATATCATCCATGATATACCATAAACCCTAGTGATGTCGGATTAATAAACCAACTTCGCCAGCACCACCTTGTAGGTCGATGGTTTGAAAGCTTACGGGGCCATCATAGTTTTAGATCCGATCTCATGTCGATATACAGCTCTGTTGGGAGTTCATTGCTGTTCTGTTATATGAGCTGGAAAACCATCAAATTTGGTGGCTCCATTGTTTTGTAGGACAAACCCATTTGGGATTTACCAGATTAAAATGGGGCTTTGAACATCTTTGAACCATATTAGCACAATTTAGGGATTTTAATATGGATTTATCGCCAACAGTGAGGATATACCATTGGTACACTGTACAATGTACAATTGGGGATACACCATTAGTCGCAATTGAGGATATACCATTGATATCATATACAGTGAGGATATACCATTAGTCGCAATTTTGGGGGTGTGTTTCTCTCTAAATGTGATATCTATCATCGGGCTGACTGGGAAATGGCTTGAGCACCCGACTGAAAAAGCTGACATAGTTGTCCCAGGCGCGTCTGCGGAGAACATAGAGGCTGAGCTGAGATATTTGAGGTGCACTCCGAACAATTGCTGGTTGGTGGTTTCAACCCCTCTGAACAATATTAGTCAGTTGGGGTTACTATTCCCAATATATGGAAACATCAAAAATGTTCCAAACCACCAACGAGATATGAAGAAATGATCAAATCATATACGGGATTATCACCCAAATGCTCCATGGTGCTGGAATATTCACCAACACTTACCCTCAAAATCACTCAAATGTAGCTACATACACCATGCATGGAGCATATGGGTTATGGCCTTATTGCTTATAAAATGTGTTCCCACCACCTCTCCAAACTGGGAAAGCCGAAATTCCATGTTTGTTTTGGTTTGTGTTGCCTGAACGACTGGATTGGGATGTATTGGGTCTGGTTCAAAATTCGGCAACCCATGGCAGACGGCCAAATCAAAACCACAGGTTCACGACACGCACACACACACATCTAAAGGGGCAAGGCATTCGAGCCGAACAATACTTGAGAGGCCTTCCCTAAAAGCAAATCAAACATGACAAGAAACATAGCCATTTGACCCATTTGCAATAGGAAAAACATCTATGAAATTCAAGAAATAGTAGTCATACTAAGGGAAACAGTAAAACACAATCAAATACTAGTTCGAATTATAAGTCTATTCTAGCAGGATGCTACTTTTCTATCTGGGCGTTGCCACATAAACATATATGGTTTACATTACTATAGAACCATTTATTGCAATTAACGACTATCAACTTTATCAACCATTAAATAGTCATGACAGTACGATCAAATTTTATGACCAACTATGATTAACCTTTCAAGAGGCACCTGTCAAATTTCATAACATTATCAATCCTAATTTACCCTTACCCTCCGGTAAACTAACATGTGGAGAACTCACTATTCGTAGATCACTTCCAAGGATAACCGCTGATTTTCCGCATCTATGTTAGTTTACCCCATGGTAAATAGTCAGAACAATGGCCATTTCAGGTACCTAAACTGGAGGTACTATCCCCTATAAAGCCACAGGGGGTATCCTGTGAATTTTAGCCTTTCGACCAGAAGAATGCTAGTGAACTAGCTGGTTCGTGGTTTTAACCATCTTGAAAAGTATTAGTCAATGGGAAGGAGTATCCCATATAACTTAAAAAATAAGAAATGTTTGAAACCACCAACCAGCTAGTTACCTCATGTTACCTCCAATTGAGCTTCCTGAAATGACCGCCATGACATTACTTGTCTGGTTGGTGGTTGACCTACCCCTCTGAAAAATATTAGTCAGTTGGGAAGGATTATCCAATATCATATATTATGGAAAATAAAAAATGTTTGAAACCACCAACCAGTTGTTTTGCCTGTCATTTTCCATTGCCAACTTCAGAACATGTGCTCCGCCGTGGTGCCTCGTCTCCTTTCCATTCCTTGGGACTTTCGTGCCACTTGGTTACTTGGTGCAGGCCAGATCATATTTTCATGGTTATAACCTTGGTCATTTCTCCCACAAGTAGGGATGTAATATGATGCAATTGATGTAACCCTTGCAACTATATGTTTATATATCCAGTTATAACATCTAAGTGGAACTACACTCCCAAGTAGATGTTCGTACAGAAAAATGGGGACCAACGCATCACTGAGTCTGCACCTCAAACAAATGGTTCCATTATGGTTAAACCATCAAACATATTAAGAAATGTGGATAAAAAAAACTGTTGGCACATAAAAGTTGGCCAAAAGTTGGGATTTAATATGTCAATCCATTTCTTGTTTTTCAAATGTGTATTCTACTAAAAAAAAAAAACAGTTGGTATGGAGCACAGAAATCTGGGCCAAAACAACAACTGACACAGCGGCTATGCCCACAATTCTGGTCATTCTACCAACGGAAAATCATGATCAACCAGTGGGCTCTGTTTTTTTAACAAACCCCTGTCCAACCAATGGATGTAGCCACGATGAAGCATGCTGATCTTACTAATTTCCAGGCTTGCTGATTGGCTAAAACCGATGTTTTTCGCAGTAAGTACCATGTTTAGAGGATTCATTCTACTATAATTTGATATAACTTTCTCCAAAATCCATATGTGTTTGCCGTTTCATAGGTACGTTCCATATCCCTCATGTTGGGCAAACTCCTCGTGAACGTAAGTCACTCCCCTTTCTTGGTGGATGACCGAATTCAAAAACGGGGGTTTCCTACGTCATGGGGGTACCACCAAATGGATGATTTATAATGGAACATACCATCAGAAAAGGGATGACTTGGGGGTACCATGACTTAGGAAATCCCCAAATAGGTGAACTTTAGCAGCCACATCCAGCCACTTAAAGCTTATCGTGGGCTGTTTCTCCAACACATCTTCAGCCATGCATCCATGACCAGCGCAGGCTGCTGGGTCCTACCTTGCGTCGAGCTGAGACGCATGGGACGTTTACAGATTCGCTCAACGTTTGGTATGCTATATGACTCTATAGATGGACTTATATATATATATATGTATATAACTTATAACTGTTAGTACTATACTATACACTATATTATCCAATATTGGAGTACTATATGGCTTTATATACTATACTATATACTATATACTATACTACTATCTACTCGTCCAATATTGGAGTACCCAATTTTGACCCACGGTGAAAACATGTGAAAACATGAGGTGATCCAAGGAGAACCCCTGCATCTGTGGAAATCCTGAAATACTGTTTAACACGAGAATAGGCGAAAAACATGGCTTAACCACCAATCTACTGAGATTGGTTTGTGGTTGAGTCATGTTGAGTCAGGCTAAAGTCCCAAGGAGGTTCATCCCACCAATCAGATTGCGGTTCATCACCTGGTGATCGCATGTCCGCTTTCTTCGTTTGACCATGATGACCGTGCCATGTTTGTGAAAAATGGTGAACTCTTTGCCCAGTTCAACCAGGCAACCAGCCCCCAGCCACTCGTAGGATGAGCACTGTCAGCCATAAAAGTTTGACCCATAGATTTGAATTACCCTCTGGTTATTTAACATAACCATGGAAAATGGCCCATTTGTAGATGGTTTACCTGGGTTTACCTATTAAAAATGGTGATTTTCCATGGCTATGTTAAATAACCAGAGGGTAGCTGTAGGATTCTTTGTGGCAACACAAGAAAGCTGAGCCTCAACATCTTCTGCAGAATTTGATGGCGTGAAAATGATGACAAGAATGCATAGTCGCAAACGTGGGGTCCCCGAATTACATAGCTAAGTTGGTGCAAATAACTCCAATAACCATGAGTTATGGTACTTATAACGAGTATTCATGGGGATTATAAAGCAACTTATAAGTGGGGGGGGCACACATTGGAAAGGCTGGAGCCCCGTTTCAAGTCACCCTGTGTTCTGAGGTGCTCTAAAAATCTGTTGACCAGGGTGCTCTCCGGGACCAAAAAAATGCAGCCCCAACAAAACAAGAAGTCATATGACAAGAAGTGGTAAAGCACGGGACACACAAAGCAGGTAAATCCTCTCTTTTTGGGCATTGTCCCCCGAAGTGGTAAGTCAGTAAGTCATTGGATAAAAGTGGGATGGACTATCGCGTTTAAGGTCTACAATATTGCCTTTCTATATCTTGATTTAAACTCAGTCTGTGAAGCAACATAGCCTTATGTAATTAATCATTCCCTATATATACACATATATCATCTATCTTGGATTTATATATATATATCATATATAATTATATTATACATATAATAATAATAATAACAATAATATATATATATATATATATATTTTTGTTGTTGGATGTTGTTGGTGTATCCCATTTAACCTGCATTACTACATACCCCATCTATATATTCAGTAGCTGAATTAGGAATCCGCAATTCGTGTTTTTCACTGGCCAACGGGACCATCTTGGGATAATCATCCATTCCTTTCCCCACAAAAAAAAACGCGCGAAATCCCATGACATCTCCGTTTGACATGATGTTCTAATCATGTAAAAAAAAACTAGTGGTATTCGGATGATGAAGTCCTATACATGTTTGATGGTTGAATCAGATTGATCCCCCGATTGATACTTCAAGCCAAGGTCAACCTTGGTAGTCCACAAAAGACATATCGTCTTTTGCTGCTTATGGTTATTTTCCATTTCTAGCGCAAAGAAAAACTAAAGGATCAAACAACCTACGGTATCCAGTTGGTTGAGGATGCTTATCAATCACTATTCATTACTGTTAATCACTATTAATCACTATTAATCACCATGAATCACTGGGGATGGTTCGCCCCATACTTAGATGGGCCATGGGAAAAACGCGATTCCTGGTTAGTAACTGGGGGTTTGTTACCCCCAAAAATCCCAATTATACTCCACTTATTAACTACAGGATGGTGCCCCCCAGTTATAAGTTGGTTTATAAGCCCATTAACTATAGATATATCACCTAAAAACCATAGTTATGGGAGTTGTAAACCAACTTAGCTAACTATGGGGCACCACCTTGTAACTCCATGGCCCATCTAAGTAGATTTCTCCACCTTAGCACCCGCCCAGGGCGCCGGGGCCCGCCGGGGCCCAGGCGCGCCGGAAGCCACCGGGCACAACGCGGTCCCCGTGGATCGCAGCCCGGAGTCGCTCGCCCGGTCTTTGGAGCCAACGGAAGGATGGACGGTGTCATTGGAGGGGAAGTCATTTGTAAACACACTATATGTAAATATATATATATACATATATATATATAGTGATAATAATAAAAAACAAAAATGATAATTATCATTACCAGTACTACCGCACAAGGCGGTGGCGGAAGTTTCAAAAACAGGAAACCTATAGGAGAGATTGGTTGTTGTGAATCAGGGATGGCAGAGCGAATCCACTGATGGACCGAAAGGTGCTTGAGGTCTCCCCTCTTTCTCTCTCTGTCTCTGACGATCTACCTACCTACCAACCTATCTTCTATGTATCTATCTGTCTATCGATCTATCGATCTATCTATCTCTCTCTCTCTCTTTCATCTGTCTATCTGTCTATCTGTCTAGCTGTCTAGCTGTCTAGCTGTCTAGCTGTCTAGCTGTCTAGCTGTCTATCTGTCTATCTATCTATCTATCTAACTATCTATCTATCTATCTATCTGTCTATCCGTCTACCTGTCTATCTGTGGTGCAGTGTCAGTCAGTGTAATGTAGTGTAGTGTACCGGAGTGTAGTGGAATGTAGTGTAGTGTAGTGTAACGTAGTGAAGTGTAGTGGAAGGTAGTGTAGTGTAGTGCAATGTAGTGTAGTGTAATGTAGTGTAGTGTAGTGTAATGTAGTGTAATTTAATGTAGTGGAGTGTAGAGTAATGTAGTTGTGTAGTCGTAGTTGTAGTTGTAGTTGTAGTGTAGTGGAGTGTAGTGTAATGTACCGAAGTGTAGTGGAAGGTAGTGTAGTGTAGTGTAATGTAGTGTAGTGGAGTGTAGTGTAATGTAGTGTAATGTAATGTAATTTAGTGTGGTGGAGTTTAGTGGAGTGTAGTTGTGTAGTTGTAGTGTTGTGTAGTGTAGTGTAGTGGAGTGTAGTGTAGTGGAGTGTAGTGTAGTGTAATGTAGTGTAGTGAAGCGAAGCGACATCTGAACCTCCAAAAGTGGTCCGAAACCCTTGTGTTTTGTACATTCTGACTTCGAAATGTGCTTCGCGCCACAACAGCGTGCGCTTTTTCGACATCTGAACCTCCAAAAGTGGTCCGAACCCCTGGTGTTTTTAACATTTTGACTTGGAAATGTGCTTCGCGCCACAACGGCGTGCACTTTTTCGACATCTGAACCTCCAAAAGTGGTCCG
>Ga0126342_10002872_pt1 | contig 27668 bp, 20 predicted proteins | sample Cyp1metagenome_FD_92528 | JGI IMG/M metagenome (GOLD analysis project Ga0126342, IMG submission 92528) | Coral microbial communities from Lord Howe Island, Old Settlement Bay, Australia - Cyphastrea 1 metagenome | ecosystem: Host-associated > Invertebrates > Cnidaria > Coral ... | reverse complement strand
TGCAGCTGATGCGGTTAGTTTGTGTCGATATCACCCTTGCACGATCACATTTGAATGGGATGAAATCCCGCATTCCTTGAGACCACATCATGTAATGCGGCCTGGTGATGGGTTCCAAGTCCTTGTCCGACAGGGACCGCTCCAATTGGTAGAGCAGGTGAGGCACCACTCTGAGGCCGCATCTTCAAGCCAAGGGACGCATGCCCCACCAACTGTCGATGCCTCAAGCAACCTCACATTCAGCACGCCTGAACATCCGTTGTTTGATGACCCGATGCATCGTAGGTTTACCACCCCCCTGCACCTATTCCAGTTGGATGCCCACGAGATCATTGTTGACCTAGTCAACGCTCAACTTGCACATCCATCACATGACATTGCTGACGCCGCAGATGTCCCATTTGAATGTCTTGAAGCAGTTCATATGTTGCTTGAAAGACCCCTTGATTTCCCAGAGTTGGCTATCCCTGCTATCTTGCAAAGAACTGGTGATGTGCCGCTCCATTCCACAGACAGATTGATCCTCATCGACACTGTCTATCATCACCATTCGTCAGGTTCACGTGCCCAAAGCCGGCCTACTGTGGTTCGCACTGTGCATCGCCTGCCGCATCAGGTCATTAGGCCTCAGATTTTGACGGCGGCTGCAGTATACCAGTACTGTCAGTTTTTGCAAGAAAACTGTGAGGTGTTCCTTGATGCTCGCAGGTGGCCATCAACTGAACTTGAACCCCGGCCGTTGAGGCATGGTTCCTATGCAAGGATCGAGGTGCCACCTCCCGCCGGCTATGATGTGGATACATTTACCGCTGCAGCCACTGTGCAAGATGATGCAGACAGAGGCACGTTCATGGACTTTCTTCAGACAGAACTTGGAGAAGACGATGCCATGTTCTTGGCCCAGGTCACTGCAGGTCGTATTTTCAGTCGTCAGCACCTTGGTAAAATCAGGTCCATCATGCAGTCCCAAGGTTCTGACCCACTGCCGGAGATTGTTGATGAAGACCGAAATAGACCTTTGCAGTCCAGGGAACCTGCAGCACTTCATGTTGACATCAGGGCTGTGCAAGATGTGTGCAACGCTGAAACAACACTTGGAAATGACCTTGCCCGTTCTAGACAGCCGTCAATGTCCCATCATGCCACTGAGTACGCACCTTGTCCTAGCAAGTCAGTTCAGGTCGAGATTGCGATGAAGGAATGCTCCAGTGTGAACAAGCAGATGTCTTTGCACCAGTTTTTCCCTACAAAGAAGTGCAGTGCAGAAGCACCCCAGCACATGCCGATTCATTCCGTGCGCAGTTGTGAAACCCATCAACAGCCGCCACCGACTTTCGAACATGCAGTGCCGAACCCAGTCCCAAATGCTCCACAGCAGCGTCCTCGCCCTATATGGCAAATTGAGCTTGAATCGTTGTTTGATGAGCTGGCCAGGGTACGCTTTGCTGAAGTTGGACCCACGTTGACCGTCAGTGTGTGGTATATCCACCATGTTCGTGTTCCCACTTGCCATGCCCCTCGTTTGGTTGAGTTGGATGACATCCGTGAGCTCTGGTATGCAGACTTGTGCAACGCATGGTGGGACCATATCTTGCGTCAAGAACCCATCAAGGTGCTCATTGTCCGACCCCCTCCGGACAACCAGTTGCATCCTCGTGCGCAGACTCACATCATCCTAGAGCAAAGTTTTTCCCCGGACAAAGCTGCTACAGTTTTTACTGCCATTTTCCTGGCCAACTACCGTAATGGCGTTTTCCAGAAAGCTGAATCTGTGGATGCCAGAATTTGCACTCAATATATGATTGACAAGCACGACCTCAATCATTTTTGTGACCTGCGAACGTGCAACATGTTTTCTGGTATCATGAGGTTTCACCAGCATGTGCCAGAAGAAATTTTCTCCGGTATCAGCACCACGCTGGTTGTAGGTCCTCCCAGCCAGGCGGGTTCCAGCACTGATGGCCTCTTGATGCCGCCGGAGAACGTCAATGACCATGAGGCCCATGACGCCACTAGTCTCATGCAACGTAGTCGAAGATGGCAGCGGGAAAGGCCTTCAGCTGCCGCCAACATGTCACCTGTCAGGCATCCGTCGCTGCAGGTTGATGATGCAAGAGAGTTTCGCACAACTCTCCAATGGACCATGCAACAGTCCTTAAATACGTGTGCAGACCCAGACACAAAGCCTCTGCGCATCCAGAGCTGGTTTTTGGACTCTTTTCGAGTTGCTAGGTCTGAAACCCCCCGCACAGTGCTTTTGCGACCAATGCCACATACCTGGGTTAGTGACATCCTGGCCCGATGGCAAGACACGATCGACCCGCAGAAAATGGTATACTTGCATGTGGTTCAACCGAACCCGACAGCCAGCACGGATGAAATTGCAGCGCATGTTTTGATTGTTCAAACCCCCAACGATCTTTGGAGGGCTGCTCTTTTGTCAGTGGTGCACTTCAACACTGATCCGTGGAATCCTTCACATATTGCACTAATGTTGGATAAAGAAACCACTGTGGATCAGATTGCTTTTATTGCTCATGTCTCCCATCCTGCCAACCCTTTGAGGGACCATCAACAGGTTGAGGTCAGACACGCCTCCATTGTCCTGGAAAATCGTGCACCTTTCCATGTCAGGGACGGATATCACTTTGATGTCATTGTGACAGACGTTGCAGATGCCTGGAGAGACGACCTTGCCTTGATACAATTGTCATTTGCATCTATCCAGTCCAGCATGTGCAAATTGCATCATCGTATCTCGGGAGGGTATCGCAAGTGCGTTGTTGAGGGCGCCCATGTGCCCGACCCGCCCTTGGTTGCCATGTCGGTCACACAAAACCCCACAAGGACACCAGCGACGAGTCCTTGGGATAGCCTCCCTTTCCATGGATACTTGCAAGCCTTGTGGCAGCCCTTGTCACTCCTGTCACCTGACCGTGTGAGCCCAACAGTCAGCATCATCACCTGGTATTTGGATCATGTTCGATACCCGCAGTGTTTTGAGGCCCGTGAGGCCCGGCTCTCTGGTGACCCTACTGGATGGCTCCGACAAATGCGACGGCTTTGGTTTGACGTGATCGTCCCCCTTGAACCCTTGCATTTTCATATTGTGCAACCCAGACCGCCCAATGCTGACGCAGATGTCGCTGCACATGTGATCCTCGTGCAGCAGCCCATTGATGGTTTTAGATCCGTCCTGGTTTCGGTGTTTGACTCAGCTTTTCTTGGTGCCCAGATCGACCGTTTTGCATCCATCGCTCCCAACCCGCTTGCTTTCTCTACATTGGTAGGTTTAGCGTACAGGGACATTGACTGCCTTGACCCAGTCAACACATGTGATGCGTGGATCGGTCGTGAGGAACTGCACCCGACTGAATCCCGGCCCGTTATTGATGGACATTCAGTTGTGGTTGCGGTCCACCGTCCTGTCCCAGTCGGCCCAGTCCAAGAGGACCCCTGGAATGCTGCAGCCTCCCAACCTGCGATTCATGATGCTTCCTCCATGCGGGCCTCCAAGACGCAACAGGACAAGCAATGCCCTGCACTGATGCCACTTGCCCAGCGGGTGCCTCTCTGCCTTGATGCCTGCCTGTTGCCACATGCTGACACTAAGATACCTTTTAGTGATCAAGTCTCCACATTGTTGTGGTCAGTCCGCCCTGCATGGAAGGCGTCTATTGCAGCTTCACTAGCCAACATTGTCCATCCTGTACCGGTCGGCGTCGTGATTCCAGCCACTACATGTTGTGCCATTAATGCAAGTATGCTTGACCCATTTGACCCCCACGATGAACATGTTTTTGAGCTGTACATCGATGGTGCCACAGGCCCGGCGCATGCGGGGTGGGCGGTTGCTATTGTGGCCAAGATCGGACCTGACCCTGATGCATGCAGACGACTGGTAGGTGTGACTGGTGGTACCGTTGTTCTTGACCCACAACACCCGCAATGGGTCGGGGCCACCAAGCCAGACAACATTGCAGCTGAGTTCACTGCCCTCTTAGCTGCTCAAGCTCTCATCCTGCAGCACGAGAACCAGACAAATTTCTGCATACGGCCTGATCTGAGTCTGAGTAGATCGTTGTCACAGCAGATCCACACCACCTCAGCACACCCAGTGTTAGCTCAGATGTGCACTCTTGCTGCCATGTGGAATGCTTCGCAAACTTCTTTTGAAGAAGTTCGTGGTCATACGATGAACCCGTGGAATGACCTCGCCAATGCTATTGCAAAGTTTTGCACCTACCCTGAGCAGTCAGCGAGCTTCCAATTTCATTTTGCGGATCTCCACGACCTTTCCTTGGAATCGCACGATCTGGCATGGGAATGGACTAAACAGGAAGCCGAATCATTCCAAGCATGTCTGCCGCCAAGGTACGAACACACTGTCGTCCAATTCCCAGCATTTGATCAGCCAAGTTTTCGTTGCACCACGTTGCCGAATGAAGAACCTGTGCCAGTAGCTCTTAGCCTAAACATTGCCTCCATCAACGTCCTTGCGTTGGAGCATACTGATCAGCATCATGAAGTTGGGCGCAGACAGGGCAGCCGCACGGCTCGAATTGATGCACAGTTTCATGCCGCCGGCTTCCAGGTGCTCGGTATCCAAGAGGCTAGAACCGCATCTGGCAGGTTTCAGAGTGAAAATTATCACATTTTCGCCTCTGGTGGGGCGGGTCCAGTAGCCGCCCAATTGGGATGCGAACTCTGGCTGCATAAATCCCTGCCGTTTTCCAAAAAACCCGATGGTACGATTGTGAAGCTCACAGACGGCCGCCTGGTCGTGCAAGCTGCAGACCCCCGCCGCCTTGTTGTCAGGATTGACTTTGGGCAATGTTCCTTTATGTTTGCAGTGTTGCATGCGCCGTGTCTCCAGAAATCTCAGGGTGATGGGCGTCTCCCCATTGATAAAGTCCAGCAATGGTGGACGGAGACAACCGACCTGTTGCTTGCTCTTGAGCCCACGACCTTTTTTTGGGGATGTGTGGATGCAAATGCAGGATTGGGCTCGCATGAATCCCCCTTTTTTGGAACACATGGTGCCGATCGGATAGGGCCACAGACCGAATGCTTTGAGGCCTTCTTGCAACAGGTCGAGCTATTTGTCCCATCCACATTTCAGCACCTGCATCCGGGACCTACGGCCACATGGTCCCATTCCAGTGGAGCCAAGTACCGCATTGATTATGTCCTTGCCAACCGTGCCGCTTTCCAGCTCACCCAAAAATCCTACACATTTCAGGATTATGATGGCTCATTCACGCATGATGACCACATCCTAGTAGCCGTCATTGCCAGAGGTTGGACACCCCTTGAATGCCCTCCAGCCCGCATTGTCTGGGATGAAAGCGCATTGCTGAATCAGAGCCGATGCCTGCAATTTCAGAATGCCTTGGCTACCCTTCCTTTGCCAACTTGGAATGTGCACCCAAATGACCATTGCAAGGTATATGAAGCGCAACTGCTGGCACTGGCCCGCCAATTCTTTGAAAAGAAGAAAGCCACCCGGCGACGCCCCCAATTGTCTGCTGATACATTGCAGGCCATTGCCATGAAAAGGCACGTCCTTGACTGTGGCAGAGCCATGAACCTGATGCATGATGCTGATTTCAAGATCGAATTGAAATGCCTCGAACTCCAGGTGCGCAAAATGGTCCGAGCCGACCTCACAGTGGTCTTTGACCAGCTGTTGGTCCAGATGCAAGAAGCCGGACAGCTTGGGGATTCCAAGGCCATGTACGCAGCCATCACTAGAATTGGAGGCAAAAGGCACAAAAGGGCCACACCAAACCGCCCTATCCCCATACTCAAGAAGCCGGACGGCACGTACGCCCAAAGCTTCTCTGAACAGCAACAGATTTGGATGGACCAATTCTCCGCCATTGAGGCAGGCATCTTGGTGTGCCCCGAACTTGTGCAGGAAATCACCACAAATGACCCCATGCCAATTGACACCCAGCAGACTGACTGCTTTCCCACAGCCTGGCAGATTCAGTCTGCTGTTGCCCAGCTCAAACGTGGCAAGACGCCGGGACCAAATCAGTTGACACCATCCGTGCTGAAAGCAGCGGGACCGGTCTTTGCAAAGCAATTTGTGGTGCTAGCAGCTAAGGCCGCCAGCCAGGCGTCCGAGCCGTTCGATTGGCGAGGGGGCCGCCTTGCCCCTCTCCACAAGGGCAAGGGCCCAGCAAATGACCCTCAATCCTACAGATCGATCTTTATCTCCAATTATACAGGTAAGCTCTATCACCGAGCCATCAGAACCCAGTTGGAAGCCATTTGGGAGGCCAAGATCAATGCCCTGCAACTTGGCAGTAGGAAAGGTCTTGGCACCGACCTCACCCATCATTTGTTGGAGGCACACCAGGCCGCTTGCCATGCGTGCAAAGCCCCAACTGCCATTGTCTTTTTTGACATGAGGTCTGCCTTCTACTCGGTTTTGCGGCAGTCCCTGGGCCAGTTACCTCAGGACACAACCGCCCTCATACATGCTCTCAAGCGATTGGGGGTTGCCTCCAGCGAAATTGAACAATGGATTCAAGCGACCAGCAACGACAATGCCACCGAGGGAGCACCGCCGCATTTGCAGCATTTGGTGCGGGACACCATGAGCCATACCTTTTTTCAGGTCACCCACTTGCCGCAGCTCTGTTGTACCACCAGGGGTACGAGGCCAGGGGATCCCTTAGGAGACCTGCTTTTCAACATGATCATGCGGTTGATTATGGAAGACTGCAAGGCATGGATGCTCCAACACACCCAGTCCCATTGGCTAGGGACGCCTGCACATACAGATTCCTTTGCCACCGCTCCCGACATGCCAACATCCGCTTTCATGGACCTGGCCTATGTTGATGATGCTGCTTTGGCCCTGCACGCTCCTACCATTGGCGAACTGGTGGCCTTGATTCAGCACGCCGCTATGGCAATGCATCAGGCTACACAGAAGCGAGGGATGCTCCTCAACTTCGACAAAGGCAAGACCGAGGTGCTGTGGCATATTGCAGGCAAAGGATCCACACCTGTCAAGCTTCAAGTCGCCCAGCAAGGTGGTTTCTTGTGCTGGACAGGAAATGACCGTGACTTTCGCTTGAGCGTTACGCAGTCCTACAAACACCTGGGCACCTGGCTTCAAGCTCCACCTAGATGCTCCAGAGATGTTTACACCCGTGCTTCCCTTGCCAAGTCGGCATGGGGATCACTGGCCAAACCATTGTACAGCAAGCAGTATGTCTCCCCTTGAGACCAAAGGCAAGGCCTTCCAGGCTATGTCCATGTCGCGCCTCCTTTACAATGTCCACACATGGTGCTCGGCACATGACGCTGACTGGCAGAAATGGCAAAATCACATGCGTAAACCTTTGGGACTCATGGTTAAGCATTTGCTTTTGGGCACTGCACCAACTCATGTGGACACCATTGACCTGTTCGGCATCGCCGAAATCATGGCTCCCTGTGACCAAATGCATTTAGCACGGCTGCGATACATCAAACGCATTTTGCAGTATTGCCCAGCAGCACTGTGGACTTGCCTTTTCGCTGCCAAAGACTCCCATCACTCTTGGATTAGGGCGTGTTCCCAGTCCCTGGCATGGTTCAGGCAGTTTTATCATCGCCCGTTTGGGCCAGAGGACAGTGATTCCCTTTTTCATTGGATCCCTTTTGTTGCCATGGATATGAAATGGAAAGGGAGGCTGCGTGCTGCAGCCAAAGCATGCAAACGTCACCGCAGAGCAGAGGCAGAACACCATTTATGGCAGAAAAAGTTTGACCGTGCTTTTGTCGAAGGAGGCGGAGTGCTGCCGGTGACGCAGGTCACCCAGGCCGAGACTTGGGCCTGTGACTCTTGCACCCGAACGTTTGCCAGTAGGAAAGCCTTGGCGACCCATGCAGGGCGGGTACATGGATACCGCCGCGTGATGAAGTTCTATGCAGTTGATGACGTATGCAATGCATGCTGCAAGATTTACCACTCCAGGCAACGCCTGATCGAGCATTTGAAGTTCGTGCCTACGTGCCTGGAGGTGCTGCAGGCGTGCTTTCCGCCTCTGGAAGACGACAAGGTGCAAGAGCTGGACCAGCTCGACAATGCACATACAGTCGCCATGAGGCAACAGGGGTGGTGGGCCACGAAAGCGCTGACACCAGTCTTGCGCATCTTTGGACCTCACCTGCCACCGGCACAAACCCCAGAAGCAGCACTTATGCAGCAGCGATGGGCTGCCCGGCAGCCGCAGAGGGGAAATGCTTTCACCTTCCTCCAAGGCCGCCGAACAGATGCCCCGGCAGGCGATCCAACAGTGATTCTGTTCGCCGAAGACCTTCCGGCATTCGTTTTGCAGTCTCCCGCCGGCCCCAATAAAGGCAATGGGCAGTATGCAGCTCAGGGACTGGCCAAGGAACATGCTAGATTGCACATTAAGACCATGGTGTTTGTGCATGTCTTCTCCGGTTTTCGCAGACAATCTGATTTGCACCAGATCCTGGAGCACCAGACATGGGGGTCCCTTCATTTCTTTGTCATATCGATCGATATGTGCCTGCAAAAGATTGAAGGCAACCTGGCCTCCTCAAAAGCTTTCCAGTTTTGGATGGCGCAGATTGCATCCGGCCAAATCTGCGGCATGGGCGGCGGCCCACCGTGTGAAACATACACGGCCGCCCGTTTGCTGGAGGGAGGACCACCTCCGTTGAGGTCTGGAACCTGGCCGCTAGGCTTCCCCAATCTGAAGCCCAGACAATGGCAACAATGCCTCATTGGGTCCAGGCTCATCCGCTTTCTGCTAGAAGCCCTGTTGGGACTTGCCAAGTCCGGGGGCGCGGGTTTTTTGGAACACCCCCAGTTCCCGTTGTGGGCGGCCAAGAAAGACCCTGCAAGTGTCTGGTGCAGCCGTGAAGTGCGCCTCATGCGCACCCTTGAATGCGTCGGGGTGACATCCTTCGATCAGTGTACGATGGGCAGCGTGGCTACCAAACCCACCACCATCTTGCACCTAAGGCTGCCGCGATTCAGACAGATTGCGCTGACTGGAGGGCAGGGCGGCAGATGCCCCCACGGAGCGGGCGCCCACGAGAGAATGGCAGGCAGAGACGCAGAGGGAGAGTTCAAAACCGCTCGAGCCAAGATCTATCCCGAAGGCCTAAACCGGGCCTTAGCCATTGCCATTAATTCATTCGTCTGCAGCACTTTTGGGGGCGTCGACACGACACCCGTGCTGCCAGAGGAATTTGCCAAGTTTGTCGTGGAAGACTTTGTCCCGGTAGCTTTTGTTCAGCCAGACTACCATGGATGAAGCACGACTTGGCAGTAGCGTGTCACTTTTGCATGGCAAAGACCGAGCACTATTTCGTGCAGCAATCCGAAAGTGAAAGTAATCCTCTCCATTGACTTTCATATTTTTCAAGATGGTTAAAACCACCAACCAGCAATTATATAGATTACTTTCATGGAATTTCCCATAAAAAAAGCCTCCATTTAGTTCGGGGGTATTCCAGCCAGCCACCTTTGAGGACACAGGGTAGTTGGGCAAGCCATGCTGGTAAATATCCTGTTTACAGGTGAAACCACGAGCTTTCAACTTTCATTTCTAGGGATTTCTAGGTTTTTCCCCCCCCATATCTGATTGTCCACTATATTCCTTTGATTTTCCAGGGGTTTTCCCATATGTTCCTACTTTTTCTGGGGATGTTCCAATATTTTCCCATAGATAAGTCGCTATTTTCCATATTGTTACCATATTTTCCCATAGATATGTTGCTAGTTTCCATATTGTTCCCATATTTTCCCATAGATATGTTGCTATTTTCCATATTGTTCCCATATTTTCCCATATGTTTCCCATGTTTCAAGGGGATTTCCACTGCCAAGCCATGGCACATCGAGGCGGCCAATCTGCTGCTCCAATCCGCTGAGAATGGTGACCTTCGAAAGGTGCGACGGGCCCTGTTTTTGAGCGGATGGCCATCCATGATATAATATTTAAAATATGCAAAACATATATAAATAATATGTAGTGTGTATATATATATGCAGTAGCATGGCTTCAGATGTTCCAAGCACACCCTCAACATTATGCGTGGGCGCATCCCTTGCTTCTATAATATCTTGCCAGGTCACACCCCCCCGCCGTGTTCGTGCTTTTGGGTTTAAAAAATGCGACCATTTCTTCACGTTGTCTCTTCTTATCCGGGGCCCGCTTCATATTTAGTGCGAGCAAGGCGGCTCTGAAAATTTAGCTTCAAAATCAAGCAAAATTGCTGTTCTGAACAGGGCCCTCGGTATATATACCTTTATCGACTTAACCCTTTAAAAATAACGGGTTAAAACAAATACATCGGGTTTCACTTCTAACCCTTAAAAAAAAACGGGTTGACTGTGAAAACATCGGGTTTTCCTAGATACCTTTATTTTCATATATATATATATATTCATATGCAATCCTGGTCCACGCCCAGCTCCGAAGCCCAGGTGTCGATGGGTGTTGGGATCGAGCGGCTGGGGAATGCCGCAGTATGATTCGAAATGGTTTCATTGAGCAACCAATCAATCTCAATCAACTATATATATCATAATCAACAAATCCCAGTACATCCAGGTACAACAGTGGACAAAGACCCTACTGAATGGGATCATGAGCGATACCACCAAGAGAATGTGCATTTTTCTGTGATATCCTAGCCCCCAACTTAGATGAGATCGGCCATTTTGAAAACAATCAAACAATTTTCTTGAACCGGCCAATGCCGGCCAGCCAGCCAGAGCGTTCATGGCAACTTTTTCATGGCCGCTAAGAGCTCATCTGCCAAGCAGTCGGGCTTCTCAGTCCTGCGGAAGATGGAAGTGGAAGCCAGTCTTGGATTGACTTCGATCTTGGATGATCTTTGAATGGAAATCGGAAACAAGATTTTTTTTAAACATATATGGCCTAAATCATTGTTACCCTATAAGCCTGAATTCAGTGGCATGATCTTGTGGCAAAAGGCCTTTTTTGGCCCAAGTATCGGTGGTCCGGTTGGCTTCCAACATGGACGATCTCAACAAGGTGAAGTCAGCTGGTGGGCGTCCCAAAAAAACATCGACCGAAACCTTGGATGTGAAAAACATACACCTAGAATGGGATGGGTGTGAAGATATCCGTGACCGTCTTCGCAATGGTGGTGACTTACTAGTGTTTGCCGGGGACAAGAAGGTTGGCGACAATATCCCCTCAGAGGTGGCTAACGCTAGTGTCCTTCAACCCTTCATCACCAGAATGAGTCTTTTAGATTCCCGTCCGCTGCCAGCAGTGGACGCCCTACGTGATGAAGTGGAGGCCGTGTTTTTGAAGAACAAGAGAGGTGAAACCCCTGAAGACAAACCGGATGTCATCGACATCGGATGGCAAATCAGGAAAATGTTGACCTTCCTGAAAATGAAAGTTCGTAGACGAGAAGTTTCTTCAGCGCCTTATCTCATTTTAAATGGACTTGAAACAAAAAAATAAGAGCGATATATATATATATATTTATTATTTATATATATGCCATGGTACATGCATGTCAGTTCATCCTGTTGCCTTATCGGAGTTCCTGTTTGAAAGGGGATGGGTTGGGATGGGGACTATGTCACTTTCCAATCCAAGGTGCCGGCGTTTCAGCAAATGTGCTTGATGTTGAATCCCGAACTCCAGGACTGGGGTTGTATTCAGTGTGACTCCAACATGTTGTTTGTATTTTTGGCACTAAAACCCATAGACAAAGAACAATTTGGACCGTATAGTTGTAGCCAGGTCTTGTTTCAGGCTGTGATATGCCAAATCTCATCCCACTACTTTTCAGGCAGACGTGGACAAAGTCAACGCCAAGATTGCAGAGCGCAAGGCCCGGAGGGCTGCTGCAGCTGGTGCAGCTGCTTCGGATGCTGAGGACCAATCTTTGTTCGAACCTTCCAACTCTCTCTTGATTTGTTCAAATATATACAGTATTTTAATATCTCAGAAATTTCTAGGAGGTAAGTGCAATCCGGAGAGAACAGCAAAATAACAATGCTTCAAAGTCAGAAGCGGTTGGCAGGATTCTTCGAGCAGTGATTCCCGTGCAGACTCTGAAGCTACAACTTCTGATGCAGAGGCAGCAGAGGCACCCGAGGTGAAAGCAAAGGAGAATGAAGCACCCAAAAATGCCAAAGGAAATGTGGTTCCACAGGTCATGCAAAAGGTAGATGGAGCACCCAGTGGAGAGAAGAAACCCAGTCATGAAGTAAAGGATGAAAAGGGAGGTGGTAAGACGGATGACCATGCCGAAAACAAGAACCATGTGAATTCAAAGCCTGTGGAACCTTCCCATGATGAAAGCAGCACCTTTGATTGCATTTTCATATATTTCATTTTGTTCTATTTGCAATTGATTTTCTGGTTTTTCTAGGTGTCCAGTATGATTTCCATAGTTTCAAGTCTTAACGGCATGAGGGGTCACATTGGGTACATGTTTGAGCTACGATATCTTAAGGTAAGATTGTGGAGCTCAAGAAAAAGAAGGATGAGCTTATGGCGAGGTTGGAAGCGTGTTCAGTCGGCAAATATGAGGGAGGGCTGCAGTTCACGGTTTATGTTCTATCGTGTTCTATATTTATATAGTATAAATGAATCAACGGGACTCTTCACAATGTACTAGCTCACATTCATGCACACATGCGTTTCGAAACTGCTTGAAATCATTTGATAAAATGATAAGAGGTTATATAGTTTCAAATTTATGCTGACTGCCTTTTTGTGACATCCAAGGCTTCGAGCATCGAGGTCAAGCTCTTCAAATGGCGCAGGGGGAAGTGCTATGGCAAGCCCAGCAGCATCAGGATACGGGCAACATATGTTCTCATAATTGTTCATCTATTTGGACAGTTTATCATATATATATAGTTACTATATAGTTTATCGACATTTTCAAAAACCGTCACACAATGAAAACAAAACAAATAATAAGGGTTTGGCTTATGACTGTTAATCATTTGTTGTTTGCAGGAGGGTCGCAAAAAACACCTGGAGTGGCGTCCGATCAGATTGAGACACAACCTATGGATGTTTTGGTTTTGGAACCACCGCCTGAGCCCGTCAACCTGATTTCACCGGAGCACTCAGCCGTTGCTAAACGTGAGACGTTTCAAGCAAAAAAAAATGTAAAGGAGCCCAAAGTTAGTGAGAAGGAATCAGCAGCAGAAGCTAAGAAACCAGTGGCCACACCCCAGCAAAAAGTGAAGGTCCTGCCTGTGATGATCCCGGACAAGAAGAAAGCCGCTGAATTCACAGAAAGTGATGAGGCCATAATACACGATGCAGGATGCATATCTTTGTTCGCACGATATCACATGTGGGGAAGTAAACATTTCACTTGTCGTAATGTTGCTATATATACATCACTAAAGTTTCGTGCTGGGATATGTTTTAGTTTTACTTTTGGTGTGGTTTGGTCATAACTGGCTTTACTGGCAGTTGTACTGGTATGTTCAAACTGTCTCCGCCAGGAATCGGCTGCAGCACCCACGACAAGGATTGACCAGTTGAAAATGAAACAGAAGAATGAGAAGCAGATGGACGACAATCAGCCAGGAAGCTCTAAGGACAAACCGAAGGGACCACAAGCAAGAGGGAGAGGATTAGGCAGAGGCCGCGGCAGGGGAAGAGGCAAAGCAAATGTAGAGCAGAAACAGCATGACAATGACTGTGAAACAGAAACAGCAGCATCAGCACCAAAGATCACTTCTAAGACCAAGAAAGCTGAGCCAGCTGATGCTGATTGGGCAGCATGGGGAACAGAGGGCGCATGGAGCCAAGGTTGGACAGATGGTTGGGACAAGGAGGCGTGGGCATGGGATAGCTGTGCGTATTGGGAGGCAGAGATCGCAGCATATGAACTCGAACAGCAACAGCAAGCTGAGCATGATGTAAAGAGCAAGATCAGACAAGAGCACAAAACACGCAAGGCAAGCAATAGCACAAAGAAGATTGCAGAAGCAGAAGAAGTGCCGAAGAAAAAGAAAAAAACAGAGGTCAGAGCTGTTAGCAAGAAGGCCAAAAGTAGGGAGAAGGATGTGGAGGTGGAAACACCACAGATTCCTGCGAAGAAGTCTAGACATGGAGAAGAAAAGAATGCAAAGAAAGGCAAGGATCACAGACAGGAGGAAAGGCATGCAGAGGAAAGGACAACCAAGAGACAGAAAAGGAGGCAGGCTGCACAGCCAACGGCAGCCCCAGAGCCAATTGCAGAGGCAGCACCCACAGAGCCAGCAGCACCCGAGACAGCAGCCCCAGAGGATCGTGAAGTTGAATTGAATGTCAAATTTACGAAAGTTCTTACGTTCTTGGAAGGGTTCACCAGTTTGAGCCCCAAAGACTCACTGACTTTGATGCGGGGGAGGTTGTTGTCTTTCCACCGATGCCGGATGAATGTTTACTGGAACAGGTATGCAGTGGGATTACATCACCGGAAGCAGAAGGTTGACTTTGCTTACTTCAAGTTCTACTCTGACCCAAACTTTGGTTCCCTACCGTCCCACTACTTGATGGCAGCAGCAATGAAAGCAGCAGAAATGCTAGCAACTTGTTTGTCGTGTTCATGTTTGTAAAAGTTTAGGTTTGTGAAACCAATTAAAAAATCCAGCCCAAGCCTTCGTAGTCCTAAAGGATGTCATGGGTGTACAAACATATGTGGATTTTGAAGACACCCAAAGATAAGGAAACATTATATGTTGAATGTTTTTGTTCTAAGCCGCAGTTCAATGTTGATTATATACATGGTATGCGCCATGGTTGAATGCTCGGGCACGCTTCATCGACAAGAAGGAGGCAGCTGAGCAGGAAACCGGTGAGATTATGGGGAGACGTCGATTAAGCATGACTCAGTTGTCACCGAGAAGACTGCACTGATAAAGTCAGTCACCACCGATGCTGTTAATGCTTTGGCCCACAAGTTGAAAGCTTGAGGCGCTGTGTACAAAGCTGGATCTGTGTTACATAGTCGGGAGAGGATTCACGCAGTGTGTTGGGGTTGCAAGATGAAATCACCTTGCCAGGGTGTATACACAAAGGTGTGAATTTTCGCAGGTGGCACATCCAGCCAAAATTTGATATTACATTCACAGCTTCACCCACTGAAAAATGATGTCAAGCAATATCATTCAAACCGTTGTGTTGCTTTTGTTGCCAGCTGCAGGGACCTACATATCTATAAGGTCGATCTGGCACGACCGGCCACCATTTCCATGAGGACCCGCAGGCATTTTCAAGCTCTGTGGCACCCCAAGAGCTGCCAAGCAAACGTTCCATCATCGTGCGTGTGAATTTTCATCATTCTTACTAAGCCCAAGTATAAGGATTTATATAAACTATTTTATATATTCGAGATTTACAATTTTCATGCGACTCTTTTTGGCAGAGCGGATGGTGTCCATACATCCAGGAGATTTAGATTGCCGTCACCATTTCACCGCAGCATTTGCTAGAAAAAGTGGCTAGCCGTCGGCTTGATTCAGAAATAGATTTCCTAGTCAGATGTAGATTTCCTAGATGGCTCAATGTTAAACTCTGAATCCCCAGTTATTGCAAAGTGTCCACTTTCCCTGGTTTGCAAAAAAAAAATCATCGAAGCCGGTCCTGAGGTTGGGCTGGCGCAACCAGCATAGGCGCAACTGCCTGTGGCAGGTCAGGGTTCAGAACTTGAAAAAGAGACGTACCCCAGGCATGTTTTCAACAGAATCAAAAAAGATGTTTTCAGAATCCAATAGTTTGGCGCTTACATGCCGCCGCAGCCACACCGTTTTCGAAGGGGACATGTTCAACAAAGCCAAGAGATATTTCACACCAAAGCTTCGTCACTGTGTGGCATGTCTTTGCTAGTCTGTTCACTGAAGCCAGTTTAGTATCCTGCCATGTTGAATATTGATGCTTTGCTGTGGCGACTTTCCTGTCTGCGGGTCCCCAAGGAGCCTGTATGGAGAATGTTTCCTTCTCGTGATTTTCAGTTCAAACAATGAACCCCAAAGATTTGTAATCTTGGCCTGAGAAGCTTAGAGGTAGGTTCAGCTCACAAAACATTTCTGGAGAATATATTCAATGGACCATGTTTCTTTTCACTAAAAAATTGGGGTTGCATGTCAAACCCAAAGCCCTCAGGAGTATGTCATGATTATCTTGCTGTTGTGCTGGACATTCACCATCCAGCAGGCCCGCAAGTGGGCCGAGTTCGCATGTCTTGCAGCCCTAGTGGAAAAGCCATTCAAAATCAATCTGAAGGGTCGCATCCTAGATAGTGCAAACTTCCTACTTGATTGTCCAAATCTTTATGCCATTTGTGGATTCTTCCCACGCTTCACCAGCCTTTGCCAGGACGTGGAATGGCTCGAGTACTTTGCAGGCACAGGAAACCTGACCAGGGTCATGACAGCAGCCCAGTACAAGAGTGTTCGGTTTGACATATTGGATAACAACCGTCCTGCCAATCGGCGATCTAACTTCATGGATTTGACGGAAGCCAGCGGATTTGCGTTGCTTAGTTGAAAGTTTCACATGATCATCAATATCAAGCTTTACCACAAAAATACCCTGTTTGCTTTATCAACAAAATGAATTATAGAAACATGATTATATAATATTATATATACACTTGTTGGAATCCGTATGGCAACCCAGGTTGGCAACACTATGGCTGTTACGTGCAGTGGAAGATAACTTTGCACTGCACCTTGGGTTGAAATGCAGCTCGTTCAGCAAGATGAACGTCGGAACAAGCAGCCGTTCAGCCTGCACATCGATTGGCTGGGAGAAGTTTGCTTCGGTGCTGATCGGAAACTGCTTACTAGAGAGGATTGACTGAGAACATCCTTGGGTGGTTGGATTTTTCAAGCCTGTATGTTAATTCCTTTTTTGGTGAAATACAATCCCAAACCTTTGCTATTTTCAGAAAGCACCCAAGGATAAAGCATTGAATTAAATATATCGTGACACTTATATACCCCGGTCATCCGTGTTTCAGGAGTTGCCTACTCATCTTGCTGGCGACGGCACTTGGTGGTTGCTGGAGCTTGGAGCAGCCGGGTGGGGCTTTGACAGAGTTTTATCCAACCTTCAGACACACTATCCAGTCCATCTTCCAGAATGGTGGCCCAACTGCTGTCCGGTCCTAATTGTTGGAAAGAACACGCATGATTCAATGATTGCAAGACTTTGTTTGTTGACTTGCCATGTTGGTTGGTTTATGATTTGGGCCGTTTTAGTGTTTCCAATCTCCCCACTCATAGGTGCAATGCGTTCGTTGGTGGATGGGGCATTACAATTCCAGTACCCCTAAGCGACACTACGCCTACAGCAACAGCACATCAGTCCTGAAGATTGACAAAGGTGTTCTTCAGGGATGGAAACGCAAAGGCAAGAAGAAGGTTACCACCGCAGAGCGGTATGTGGATGCCTCTGGTCGCAAAAGATATAAGGGTACTTCAAAGCTACGAGGTACGGAGACCCTTGATTTCAATTTAAGACATATATGTGGGTATATTTCTTAAAGGATGCTCGAAAATTTTGGAAATGAAGCTCTTATCATGTATTTCGAGCATCGCTCATTGTGGGAAACTCATGCATGTATATAATCGCAAGGATGCCATTGATCGAACATTTAATTGTTTGGAAAATCAACCTGTAAGACCCATGAAGCGTTGTTCGACTGCCAGCTCTGTTGCTCAGGGTGTATCCCATGCCGTTTGCCCGGGAGTTCTGCGACCTTGTGGAAGAGCTCAAGTCGAACGTGCAGGGGAAACCTCAGCTGCCCGATCCCATCCCTTCAGCTTTGGAAACCTTTCACCATGGTTTCGAGTTGGCAAACCCTGAGTTGTATCGCCAAGTGAACCTAGCAAGTGTTTACAATTATTTGAGGCGAAGCAAACAGCTTCGAATCCCTCATGATTGGCTGCCATTCATGCCAGAACAGCTATGATGAGGATTTCCCATGTCAGTGAGCGTTTGCGATAAATTTAACAACCTTCCATAATCAAACATATAGCATAGCATCGTATATGATAAGAATTTTTCGGAAAAAAAAGGGTTGGGAAAAAAACCCGTACTGAACCCGTACTAAACCCATATTTAACCCGTACCAACCCGTAAAATTCCGATGAAAAACCTGGTTTTATAGTAAAAACCTGGTTTTTCCCAACCCGTACTGAACCCAGACTAAACCCATATTTTACCCATACTAAACCCATATTTAAATATGGGGTTGGAACCACCCCTGGGAGCCTCAAATTGAGCTTGAAATTCGAAAATTTGGATTTGCATTTCGCAGTTGGAATTCCCACTGTGAGGGTAGATTAGCTCTTGTGGTGCATACTGCAGCGCGAAGACAAGAAAAATCCTTTTGAATATGTTCTGATTTTCGCTTGAGAATCTCGTCGCATTGTCGAAATTGTGAATTGACCAAATCTACAATATCGGATTCGACATCGCTTGGGCATACATCCTCCAACTGATGGCTCAAAGACATTTTAATATTAGGAGTCAAACCTGGGAACCTTGTCATGGCAGTGTCACAAAATACGCTTTATGATGGCGTTGCCTTCTTGGAGAAGTATACAGAGGAACAGCAGTTGATGAAAGAACTTCAGGACTACTATTGAATTTTTGAAGCTGCCTGTTGAAAAGTGCAAATTTGAAATGAATGAGTGGTTCTAATTGGCAGGACTTGCAGCACGAAATTGAAATGCGAGAAGCTGATCATTCTGAACCGAAAGAAAATGAGTCAGTCAAAACCTTAGACTTATCCGGCTAACCCCACACCAATCTCGTACTAGTGCTTCGCAGCAACTCAAGGTTTTGGCGAATAGCATTTCAAGTGCAGAGACCCAGCCAGCCACATCCTTGGTCAATTTCGCTGGGTTGAACACTGTGGCAGGTAAAGGTGTGCTCACAAAGGAGTTTACTTACAATTGATCAATCGGAACTATATATATGCTAAATGCCCATCATATGATAATTTTACTATGCAAAGATGCTTTCTTTATATTGTTTAAACCAGCACCGTGCGTTTTTGCAATTTCGCCCAGGCTAGTGAAGATGAACTGCGACGTGCGAAGGACCTGCAGGTTTGGGAGTTTCTTGCACACACACACACCGTCATAGCTCCTCACCATTCAGACTAATTATTTAATGTCATGTTGAAATGCATCATAGTTTGCTCAGGATAAAGATGCCAATGTTGGCACTGGAAATCAAGATCCACCAGTCCCGACACCAGTCCGGAGTGAGAAGGAGATCCCAAAGGTTGTGCCGTTGCAGAATGATGCCATGGTTCCTACCACTCCCCGGCCGATGGAGCCTCCCGTCACTCCATCTCCATCGGTTCTGTCCAAGGATCCATCTGAGCAGGCCATCGATACACCGCAAGCAGCGGAGGAGGATGGTGAGCACCTGACACGGAAGGTGGCTTTGGTCAGGTTTGTTAGAGATTCCCAACTATATATAATCTAAATTCAAGAGAACCAAAAAAGTGGAATATCACTTGTGTGACCCATGTACATGCATTAGATTGATCTAACATGCCGATGGTCATGCTCTGCACCAGGCGAAGCTTCGCAATGCGGCAAAGGCGCGTCTCATCCGGTGGGTCAGACCTAAGTCAAGGCGGAAGGACTTGGAGGCCCCGGACTTTGTCAAGGAGCAATGGTTAAATGGGAACAAGAACGCAATGGGTGACCTATTTGCAAAGGTCAACTTTCAGCAGGAGATAGAGTCCAAAACATGTCCAAACCCATATATGTTAATTTCTATATCATTATGTTCGTTCCAGTATATTTATGAGATATATAAGTTCAATTTCCGTATCTGTTCAAGATGGCAGCTCGTCATTTAAAAAAGGCAAGCCCATATAAAGCAATCGATCTACTGCAGGACGTCTTTGTGAACCAATTGACGATCCTGGTGAAAAAACGCCAGATGGTTGAGATCAATGTCGAGGAGGGATGGTTCTCGGAACAGGAACTCAAGCAAGACTTGAATTGGTCTACGTACTAAACTCAATCTGTGTTTCACTTTGCGAAGCATAATCTCAGTAAACCAATTATCCCATGCCATCTTTCCAACATCCGCTGCCCAGGCAAAAGATCCAGGGTGCCATCAAGCGTTGCAAAGCGCTTGGAGAAGGTCACTACAGGCGACACTGTTTCGTTGTCCCACCTGCAGGCCACGTGAACTATATTCTAATGCTGTAGCATGTGGAACCCCGTTTTGACACCAACATTGATGCCATCACCCATCATGTTAAATGTTGTATGTTTTGGTGAGGGTCGTGCCCTTTAGGATAAACATCCTTTGCTGACCTTGACCCTCATGCATGCATGTTGCGTCGCTGCAATGCAGACACAACATTTACGATGGAGCTGAAGAGTTCTGGGTGGTCACTCGCGAGAGTGGAAAGCGCTCTGAGCAACAGTCTCTCGAAGAGATTCACACCAAGCAGCAAAAGGCCTGCTATCCATACGTTTTTCATGCCCAATTCATTGACACATACCCAAGGTTATATTTATAAATATAACTTTCGACTTTCTACTTTCTACTTCTAACTTTCTTTCATATACTGCATCATTTCCTATATATATATATAATCCCTTACTGTATGTATATATCCCTTACTGTATACTGTATATTTCCCTTACCTATATATATACCTTATATTTATCCCTTAATCTCCTTCAGGCCGAAGGTGAGCCAGAGTTCAAGTTTGGTGGATCATTCACCAGTGCTGGCGATGCTGCCAAACGTCAAGAAGCTGAAATCAAGATGGTCAAAGACTTGGGACCTACCACTGAGACAAAGTATGGGCAGGCTGGATAACAATGTAAGACAATTAAACATCACAATGTTGCGACCCTTTTTGATTCGGAACTCCTGCTTGCCCCCTGCTAGACCAAAGACCGATTTAAGAAATTTATGGAGTCCATCCTGCAGAAGTCTGGAAAGATTCGAAGCTTGATGAAAGAGCTTAAAACAAAGTACGATGGCGATGATGGAGCCAAACAGCTTTTCCCTCAGCCCTTTGCAGTCAACACACCATTGATAATCACAAGTCCATGCACCCAATGACCCACTTGCCTAGGTGCACCGATGCCCTCAAGAAGGAAGTCACCAACCTGGACAATCAGTACGATCGTTTGCAGGAAGTGTGGACCAATGGGGAGGCTCAAGGATTCATGACAGAGAAGCTACTTGTCAATATATATATATATATACAATTTGACATTCGAATCTGTGTCGATCCTATGATAGTATGACATGCGAATCTGATTGTTTGACATGTGTCGATCCCATCTTTTCCAAGATTGTACAGGTGCATGTGATAATTTGCAGATACCGACCATATACTTTACCTGCAGGTTTTACAACGACGCTGAGAAGGCGATGGCCACAGCAACGTTGGCGTAAGGAACCCAAGTTGAGTGTCGAGTTTATATTTTCCATCGAGGATCCAATGCAATACCAATCCCAGCATTCCAGAACCCCAAAGCTCTTTGAAATATAGATTTACTTGTCCCTTCTCACTGCCCAAACTTGGCCAAGGTGCTCCAAAGCTGTTGCGGCGGAGATGAAAACGAGGCGTGGTGCAGCCTCAAAGGATTGTGGCATCTTTTCAATCCAAAGGGGAGTGCCGTTTCAAGTTACCTGAAATTAAAAATTCGCGTGTGGGATTTCATGTTGGACTCCAGAATCATAACATGCCAGCCTTTGATCTAGAACATAAAAAATGTTAAATAACATGAGCCTGCATCGATGGCAGGAACCAGAAGAAATACTTTGACAAGGCAGAGGACGCCCAGGTCAAACGTGATGACGATAGGAAGAAGAAGAAACATAAGACAGATGATGATGACAATGATGAGAAGAAGAAGAGCAAGAAGGATTCTAGGAAGTCTGAACAAGATGCTGAGAACAAGCCGGGCAAACGCCCACGCAAGCAAAAGTAAAATGTTTGAATCTTTCTGGCGTAGAGAGAACACTTGAGGCGGCGTGTTGCTCCATAGGCATGGTCTTCTTGTGACAAAACACTCACTTGAACCCGCAATCAACTTTTTTTACGCATCGAGTTGTTGATGCATACTGCTTCAGACCTGAAGGGGCTAATGAACACGCAGTTTGGCCTAACCTCTGTGGGTTAGATTGCTGCGGCAAGGCAGCAATCCTTTTGGATGTTCCCGAAGCAATGACCGCACGGGACATGGGGTGTTCATGTGAGACAAAAAAAAGTGTGTTGAAACACGCGCTACCACTGCTACCACTTGTCAACTCTTCGCTTTGCATTCAATGAACAAACTCAGAGATTTACACAAGGTTTTTTTTCACATAAACCACGACCTGGCCAGGTCCAAAACCAGGGAACGCTGTGAGAGGCTTCGCACAACGCATTGGTGATGGCGTACGGGCACCCAACGTTTGTGGGCCAACCATGCATGCTATGTTGATCCGTGCTATTAAGGCATATAGTTTATAATATATATTATATATTATTTAATACATGCATGCATGTGTATATATATGCAGTATATCTAATTTCCAAAAGCCGTTTCAAACCCATGTGGGTTGACTATTCCAGTGTTATGTGCCGAAGCCTGCATGTGTGTTCAAGTTGCTCAAAGTGAATGCTTTGTTTTAGGACTTAGGAGGCACTATGCCATGTCATGAACGATGAAACTGCATTCGAAGAGCTGTTGGACCTTTTTACCTGTCACCGAGATGTCCCTTGGCAAAATGTGGGAGGATGTATGTATAACGATATGTTTGTCATGTTCTGTTTAAACAGCATTTTGACAATTCAAGATTTTTTTATGGACAATAAATCAAAAGATTTCGTTTCCATACCCCCATGCCACCATGGCCCATACTATGTTGCCAATGCAGGACAGCTTGAGACCCTTTCCGTGGCCAAGAAGCAGGAATTCAAAACGTCTTTGCGTAGGTGATGAAGCAAAACCTGTCGAGAGGAGCACTGATGTTGAGGCCAGTGCTGGCGTATCGGATTTAGTATTCAGGGCGACCCCGACTACAAGGTTGAGATCACATGTGAGTCCACCATCAGATTTCGCCTGTTTGACAACTGGTTGCAACAACGATGGCTTTCTTGATTCCATGCTCCCACCAGAAGGGGCAACAGCGGGCAAAGTTCTTCGCCATGCCAAATCTGCAATGATGACTCTTTTTGCAAAGCATGAACCCATGATCTTTAAGATTGGATACAGTCACAACGCAATCTGGCGTTGGTCCAACAGTCTCTACGGGTACAAATTTGACAAGATGCACAAATGGAGTAACATGGTGGTTTTGTACGAATCCACGGAACCATTTGGACCAGCAATGCTTGAAGCATCTTTGATAGACCTCTTCCAAAGTATCCAGCCCTGATAATTCATGAATGTTTTTGTTTCAAGTTTTTGTGGACTTACCCCAATTAAATGTATCTGCCAAAACAACACCGAAAATTGATGAAATATATGGGTTTGGTTTTGCACCATGTCATCCAGCCCGCCTCTCCACAAGGTAAGCAAGGCTGCAAGAACACCAGGGCTGGCGGCGATACCGTCGCTGTACCAACTGATTCCTCAGATGAAAGCCGATTCTGCACTTATGTCGTGTACAAATCCTTTAAGTTTCCACCACCGGTCAAGCCGTGCGAACCAGCACGGGTGAAGTCAGATGGTCGGAAAAGACTACTTTAGTTGCTTCAAAAATTAAATTGAAGACGCGTAGAGTGTGTAAATAAACACAAACAACTCAATGCGAAAGTGCGCCACTTGATCGCAAAAAGAGCTGGATTGGATTGCTTGGCACTTGGCTACACTCATCAGGGAATGATGCTACTTAAAAGATTTGGTCGTGTGATCTTACGCATGTAGGACCCACATAATCAATCCTAGTGGCCTGAAAATTTCAACCAAACTCATCATCCTGATCGGCCTAGGCCTCGTGCACTTCAGCTATCCATGCTGCGCGTGACTTTGTGAAGGATGTAGGCGAGCAGGTTGCCAGCAAATCGGGTGGCTTACTACAAGTTGCACGATGTAACTTGGGGCAGCCAGAAAGAGATTGCCAAAAAGTTCTCATCAATAAACTCAAGTTGTCGCTACAAGTAGAAAAATCTCAGCTTGGGTCATGGGCCCACATCCCCGTCTTGAAGATGCAAAGCTGGCTTCAGTTTATGCTTCGCAATGGGTGCATGCACGTGCTACATGGTTTGAAGGAATCCAATGCTGCGCGAGAGGAAGCCATTTTGTCGGCTTTCTGGCAAAAATTCCAAGCCTTGAACCCAACACACATGATTTTTCAAGAAAGGTCAATCCCCTTGAAAAGGGCAGTGCCACTTGTGATACATGGTGACGAAGGGCGCGGTCGTCGCCACTCAGCCCACTTTGTGTTATCTTTCCATTCACTGTTGGGGATGGGTTTTGGCAAGAGAAAGGAGTCCAGAAAATTTACAAAAATGGAGTGCAATTTTCAGGGGCATACCTATACAAACAGATTCCTCATTGCAACCCTGCGGAAGAAAGATTACAGTGACCAAGGCGAAGTATGGAAAGCTCTCATGCAACAAGTTGCAATCGACAGTCGGTCGCTGTGGGAAACAGGTGTGAGTGATGCAACTGGTACAACGTATTTTGGCATAGTCCTTGGCGTGATCGGAGATTGGCCGTTCCTACATAAATCTGCAGTTTTCTCACGCTCATTCAACAACATACAGAAACGTGTTACAATCAGAAACCCACCTGCAGGAATTTGTCATTTGTGCCGAAGTGGCCAGCTTGATGTGGGATTTGAACAAGTGAACACAAGGCGCCCTGCTTGGCTGATGACAGCCTTTACTCAATCGCCGTTCCTTGAACCTTCACCATTTGTGCAACACCTGCTCTCGGTACCTGGGCAAGAACCTGCATTGTGGATGTTTGACTGGTTTCACACGATGCACTTGGGTGTTAACCGAAATTACGTTGGGTCCGTAATTGCTTTGCTTTCTGAACAAGAACCACATGGTTCGATCGATGAACGCTTTGAGTCGCTGAATCAAAAGTACCAAACATGGTGCAAAAACAATTCCAGCAGGTCCTACTTTGCAAAGATTTCCAAGGAAGCAATTCAATGGGAGACAACTGGCAAATTTCCATCCGCAGGGTGCACAAGGGTTGTCTATCTACTTCTTGGATGTCGTATTTGGAGGACAGGTTTGCACTTGAATCTTTCGACACGGAACCATTACTTGGATTAGCTGCTGAGGCTTGTGATGCAATCCAACAGTGCAGCAAAACCTTGTATGCTTCTGGTGTGTGGCTGAAGCCATGTGTTGCTGGGCGGGCTGCTGAAATGGGATTCAAATTTTTGAGGAGATACGCTCAAATGGCTGATATGGCGAAGTTGGCTGGACGTTGCATGTTTGTTTTCCAACCAAAAATACACGTCCTACACCACTTTTGTGTCGATTTGTTGAGCGCGCATGAGCGAAATGTTTATGCGCTTAATGTGCTGGCCACAAGCTGCCAGCCAAGTGAAGATTTTATTGGAAGGCCATCAAGGTTGGCCCGAAGGGTCACACCGCGTTCCCCTGTTTTGAATAGGATCGCTGATAGATATCTAGAAAGTGCCTATCACCATTTCTTACGTTTGGGGTATTTGATCCGGCCAGGGGTGTGAAAACCAATTCAAGATCGTATTAAAACTTAAGATGTTTTACCGAACCAATATTCAAGTTTCAACCCCCATAATAAGCCAAGGATCAATCAGTTTCGAAGACCACGTTCAGCTTGATGAGGAAACGTCCGCGGCCAACTTTCTGAAGATTTTGATGGGACCCTCAAAACCATCAAATTCCAAAACCCCGGGTTTTCATTTAAAACATCGGGTTTCCAATCGAACCCTACAATTTTAACGGTTTTGGTAGGTCAAGGTATATATATATTTATTTATTTACTTATTTATTTATTCATTGGTTTATTTATTTATTTATTTATTTTTTATATATAGGATGGCTGACCATACCACATCCATCCATATCGTTTATATTTCACCATCAGAAAATGGTGATATCAAAACATAGGGAATGGGGATCTCGCTGCCACATAGATGACCAGAACTGGTTGGTGCCAAGAGGGCTTGATGCTAGCCAGGCGCTTTCAGAACTTCATGCGATTGGGCAGCCTAGCCCAAGGGATGAAACACGAAAGACGCTTCCCTGGTGATGGGTCGATACCCATGGGACAATCGGGGGATGAACATCCAGCTGCAGTGCTTCTTTAAGGTGAACGGGTGATGGTGACAAATACACACATACATACATGCATACATGCATACATTCATAGATATACATGTTTGTGCAATTCCTTTCGCTGCCATGATGGCAGATATTTCTTACCATGATGTTCGGGGTATCTCCCTTTTCTATTTGGGGTTGCTGTAAGATGGGACCCGAGCGCCTCCACCTAGGAAAGCGGCCGCTCTGTTGGTGGAGGCGGCAGATAATGGCCATTGAGCTGCAATGGAGCGATATGTTCACCACCATTTTTAAGTTTGGGCATGGACATGGTAGGGAGGTGGCTCACCATTTACGGGGACTTAAATTAACATGCGTTTTTGATCGTTTTTTGTGTCACTATAGATACGCAGACATGAATCAACCTGCTAGGCTGCTAGATATGTTTGCAAGCCTGTGTGTGATACAGCCGTTTCCTTTTGTGATCCTAACCATTTTTCTGCACCCCAGGATGGGTAGGGCCAGCAATAGAGAAACAAAATCGGCATACAAGGGGCCCCAGCTAACATGGTGACGGTCATTCATTTCTAAAATAAATTACACATATTTTGATGGCAGCCTCATGGTGGTGGAGACATACTATGACAAGGGGAACCCATTTTTGAGACGAACACCATGCACAAATGGATGTCAAAGTGAATGGGAAATGCCTACTACCAGGTTTGATTACTAGTCTCAGTATGTGCCATAGGTTTCATGAGAACATGGCGTAGTCCGTGCAGTTTCGAAATTCATATTGCAGTTTTATTTCCAGTGTTTTCCTCTCCTATTCATAAGATTTGGGAATCCCTACCGTATCACATCAACTCCATCACAACTTCATCAAAAACTTACAATATTAAAAGCCTCTGAGTTCATAATGTCACCCTTCATCCTGAGTTGATTACTTCATGATTTTCTGGTGAAGTGATGGTATATGACCTTTGGGGAGATGGCCTCTAGCTCTAGGAAGGTAGGTGCTTTGATTATGTGAATGATAATGTGTCTCCATTGCTTCTCTGACTGGTTTCTGGTTTATTCCATGTCATATTTGGTTTCAGCGGTTTTATTCTCGATTTTGGTCGTGGTTCCAAGATGGTTTAAGGTGCGCAGTGGGCCCTCCAATGAAAGACCCAGGGTCCAATGCGGTGTCATGCCCAAATACATTCAAACACTTGGGTGTGGGTCAAGAACCAAATATCTACCAACGTTTTCAAACTGGGCAGATGAACATCTCAGCAGCAACATCATGTATATATATATATATTTAAGGGCTAACGCCCCTCATCGGCTCCGCCGGATTTCTCGGCCCTCCATTTCATCGCAGTGTGGGGGCTGGAAAGCTTTTGGATGGGGACCTGCTTCAGACATATATTCCTTACGTTTTT
>Ga0126342_10002871_pt1 | contig 27676 bp, 29 predicted proteins | sample Cyp1metagenome_FD_92528 | JGI IMG/M metagenome (GOLD analysis project Ga0126342, IMG submission 92528) | Coral microbial communities from Lord Howe Island, Old Settlement Bay, Australia - Cyphastrea 1 metagenome | ecosystem: Host-associated > Invertebrates > Cnidaria > Coral ... | reverse complement strand
TATAATATATATAAAATATATAAAATATAGAGTATATATAATATATAGAATATATATAATAAATGGAATATATATATATATAATCTTTATATACTATATATAATATATAAAATAATATATATATAATATCTATTATATATAATGTATCTAATATATATATACATATATTTTTAAAATATACAATATATAGTATACAAGATATGATATAAAATATAAGATATATAGTATATAAAAATCTATAACGCAAGGAAGTTTAGAAGTCAAACTTCCGACAATATGGACAGATGAAAAAGCAGAGGTGGGAAGAGTCAGAGAAGAGAAGAGAAGAAGAAAGAAGATCAGAGAAGAGGTGCGCGAAAAGGTAGCAAAGTCGCGAAACACTGTGTTTTTTCAATGATTTGTGGCTTCGGAGGGTCGAAAAGTAGGCTCGCTAAAGTGGCGGGTGCGGAGCCGTCTGGGGAGATGAGAGATGAAAAATTGCACGCTGTTGTGGCGCGAAGAGCACTTTTGGAAGTTGGGACGTTGAAAAAGTGCACGCCGTTGTGGTGCGAAGCACATTGCGAAGTAAAAACGTACAAAGCACACCATGCTCGGAGCATTTTTGGAAGTTGAGATATCGAAAAAGTGCACGCCGTTGTGGCGCGAAGCACATGTCGAAGTCAAAATGTACAAAGGACCTCAGTGTCGGACAGCTTTTGGAAGTTGACATGTCGAAGAAGTGCACGCCCTTGTGGCGCGAAGCGCGTTTCCAAGTCAAAATGTTAAAAACACCACATGCTCGGACCACTTTTGCAGGTTCAAATTTCGTTTCGCGTCGCAGGCGCAAGGGATTGTGCATCCTGCCAAAAGTGTGCAAAATGTGCGGGTGGGGGGCGTTTGAAGAGGATCCGCAAAGATGAATTTCGCGTGGCAGGGGCAATACAAGAGACATGTTCACCAGAGATGTCAGGAGGTCAGGGCGGAGATTTCCTGAGAGGGGTTGCATTTTGGAGCTCAGATCGTCAAGTTTGCTAAGATGATTTTGCGTGACAGGTGAAGCACTTCGTATGACCTGGCGTCACTTTTTCGTGGCAGGCGCAGTACTTTTGACAGGTGGAGTGGAAAAATTCGCAAAATGCATTTGTACGAGGCCGTCAGCCCTGCACTCAAGTCTCCATTTTTGAAGGATGTCTCGCAGAATTGCGTTTTGATGTTGACAACTCCGAAAATTGAGGAAGTCTCGCAGAATTGCTTCATGTTTGACGCTGTCAAATTCAAAAATTGAGGAAGTCTCGCAGAATTGCTGCGCTTCTGATGTTGTCAAGTTCAAAAATTGAGGAAGTCTTGCAGAATAGCTTCGTTTTCAAGCTTGCAGATAGATAGATAGATAGATAGAAAGATAGATAGATAGATAGATAGATAGAGAGATAGATAGATAGATAGATAGATAGATAGATTAGGTAGATAGATAGATAGACTGATAGGTAGATAGATAGACAGATAGACAGATAGATAAATAGACAACTACAACTACAACTACAACTACAACTGCAACTACACTACCACTACAACTACAACTTTGCTACGCTACAGTACGCTAATTCCACTATGCTACACCAATTTCACTACACTACACTAATTACACTACACTACACTACTTGCAGTACACTACACTAATTACACTATAACTACAACTACAACTGCTATCACTACAACAACTACAGCTACAGCTACAGCTACAGCTACAACTACAGCTACAACACACTACACTGCACTAATTAAATTACACTACACTACGCTAGACTACAACTACAGCTACGGCTACAACTGCAACTACACTGCTTTACACTACTTTACACTACTTTACACTACTTTACACTACTTTACACTACTTTACACTATTTTACACTACTTTACACTACTTTACTCTACTTTACACTACTTTACACTACTTTACACTACTTTAGAACTATTTTACACTACTTTACACTACTTTACACTACTTTACACTACTTTACACTGCAGCACACAACCCTACAGCGCATTACGCTACACTACATTACACTACGCTACGCTACACTTATTACACCACACCACAACTACAACTGCAACTACACTACGCTACTTACACTACACCACAGCTACAACTCCATTACACTACGACTACAACTACAGCTGCGCTACACCAGACTACATCCAGCAGTTGTGGTTGAGGTGACCGCTGCAACCATTGCAGCCACTCCAAAAACACAGCTCCAACCACCTTTGGGTCCATCAGTGGATTCGCTCTGCCATCCATGCATCACGACAACCCACCTTTTCTATAACGTTCTATCTTTGAAACTTCCGCTTCCGCCCTGTGCGGCACTAGTGGTATTGGTACATAAATAAATAGTATATATATAATATAATATATATATATATATATTATATTATATATATATATATATATATTCGCACACATGACATACATATACACCTGACGTGCTTTCAGATCTTGCATAACTTTTGTTGGAGTATGAACGCAACAGACACAATGCACACGATTATAGACTACATGCTGAATCTATTATAGTGTGATTCTATTGTTTCAGCTGCAAGGACCTTCAAAGATGATCAGCATGTGTACTTCCTCCTCGAGGCAGCACTTGGTGGCAGCCTAGTTCAGGCCCCTTCTGACACCAGCAAACTGTTTACTTTGCCATCTCGACACTTTTCCGTGCTGTTTTTCAGGGCATTTCGGGCATTTCTGAACCTTGATGTGGATTGCAGATGATTGCAGGTTGTCAAAGATCATCCAGAGATTCTCGTCCAGGACACTCCTCGCGGTCGCCAAGCTGGAACGACAACTGAAACGGATGAAAACGAGATCACTGTGCTCTATCCATTTGTTCCAACTGTGCTCTTCATGGGGATCCCTTCAAACTGATTTAAAGATGCTACAAGTGCACTAGTGATGCATCTAGGTAGAATTCGGCAGATGTTTCGAATTGATGCGTCGAAACGATTGTGCCGTCCAAGGCTCATCTGCAGCATTTTATGCTGCATGCATCACTGCTGCCAGAGACTCGGTGCTGCCTACTCAAGCATGTGTCACCATAGCTGAACATGATCCCGTAGCCTCAAAAACTTCGAAGAAGTTTCTAGTGTTTCCCGTGTTTCAAGTCTTTCAATGTCTTTCAAGAGTGTTTCCAGTATCATGTACAGTTTGCGGTGCAATGTGCGCGTTACGTGCGTTAGTTGCCGTATGCTCTTTCGCTTTTTGCAGGCGTTAGAGCACTTGCACGAACGGCGCATTGTCCACCGCACAGACCTTAGAGCTGCTACCAAATCCGATTTTACCACAAATGGCCTTGCGTATGAGAGATATTGAAGGAACAGGACTAGGATGATAAGGAAGAACATGCTGCAAAGGTGTGACCGCGGTGGAAACAACTGCACATTTAGACAGCTGGGGAGTCAGAATGGTGCCAGGTGACATCAAACCAGAAAATGCACTGCTCGATGAGAAAGGCTATGCCAAGGCAGTCTGCCAGTGTCAGTTGATGCTCAGATGTGGTGAAGGTCAAGAGCATTTTCAGAAAAATGTCTACAAACACCTTTACAGAGGTGAAAGTAGGTGCAGAGGGAAGATGTAAAAGCTTTGAAAGGATGCTGCATGGCTACTACGTAGCTACTACTCTTTGGGTGCGTGCAGGGTCAAACCTGTTCAAGGGACCTTTGCAGCCTAGTAGCTGTTTCGCCATGAAGGTTTTCTTGCTGCACTTCCTTCACCATGAAATGGCAGGATTTAATGCTGTTAGTGCCTGCAAGCATTGACATTGAAGTTTTCGCGACTTCGGCAGTGTCCTGACACTATCCGTTCGACTGCACGAACATATATAAGTTGCGTGCGCATGTATACACAAGCATGCGTATAAAAGCGCCGGCACGCAGGCAGACAAGGAGGCAGGCATGCTATGGCATGCTTGCCTTTGTACATGGATATACGGCCAGATAGACGGAGGTGGATAGAGAGGTGGATCTGTGCGGTTCCACGTGATGCACCGCAATGCGCATAAAATCGCATAAACCATCTTTGCACGGCGCACTGCTGTGCAGTCTTTACAGACGTGCCCGGGGCCGATAAGTTTTAACACTCATTCCATGAGATGCGCGCACAACATACAAATCAAATAGTTGATGCAATAAGAATCACCCAACGTAACGTTTGTGCGCACAATCGATGCAGTAGATAGAACACCACTTCGCTGCTCATTTGTCTACTTACTCAATTGATTTTCCTGCTTATTTCCTTACTTCCTGACTTACTTTGCTACCTACTTCCGCACTCTTTCAGCTATCTTCAACGTGTGTTTGCCTGCTCATCTACTTGCTGCTTACTACAAACTGATCCCTAATATCGCTACTATAGGTGAAGCGCTTTATTATGTGATTCTCAAGACGTGAAGGCATCGCATGTAGAACATTAATAGTGTTGACAAAATGTTGCAAAATGACATGCAATTCACCCAGTGCTGTTTGGAGCCCAATATGTGATAGGACAGTGCAATACTTGCGGCAAGTCGCATTGTATTGTTCATAGGACCAACAGCCCAGAATTACATCAGTGGCAGGTGTGCGACATGGGTTTTGCTCGATTTGTTCTCAGCAAGACGAACACGTTGGTGAGAATCTCATCCTTGTGTGAAAGTGATGCAGTGTGATGTAGTCTGGCGCAGTCTTTTGTCTCATTCTGTCTAATTCTGACTATTTCTGACTATTTCTGACTAACTAATTGATTTGAGCAGCGCTTTTGCCACAACATTGAATTGAAGGAAGGGACATCTGTGCTCAACAATGTGCATGCCTACCTAGTTTGGCTGCAAGGTTGGAACACCTGACTACATGGCGCCTGTGTATGACTGAGCTGAGTGCAAATTCTGATTTTGGAATATTTAGGAATCAAGAATCATCGAAGACAAGCATCCGTTTGACACGGATGTTGTTTGCTTTCCCAAGGAAGTGATTGACTTTCCTCACACGCACAACCGATGTGTGGATTGGTGGGCCCTTGGCGTGCTTACTTTTGAGATCCTAGGAGGCATGAGTCTTTCTTCGATGTCATCAGTTGTAAGGTTTGCTAAACTTCACCCAGTTTTCTGTGTCCAAAGTATCCGACAAATCAACTGTCAATTATTTGCGTCTTGTTCTGTTTCATTTCATGCTAGTCCCTGCTGATAATGTTGAGAACACCAAGGATTCTTGCCGGACATACCCCTTTCACAGATGAGGGGCTGTCTGACCCTATGGAAAGAATACTCGCAATCCGGCGAAGTCAGGACTCAAGAAAGACAGCAGAGTCTACTTATGTTGCAAGACTTCTGTGACGCACTGAACTAGAGGTTGTTTGTTAGAGATTCAGTTATCCTTCAACCAGCTTGGTGCAGAGTTGTCCTTTTCATGAAGTGGGACGAAACTTGAGCTCACAAATCCATCACCTACAGCATGTAAATCAAATTTATCACAAGATGAATTGCAAATATCGCGAGATGCCGTGTCTCCTGTCCCACCATGCGCCGAGAACTTCCCAGCACGCCAACCATCTTCGACGCATGAGAACCTTTCCTTTGCTTGATTCGACCTTGTACTGGGATTGTTCTTGATACCAGAAGCTTGGGTCACTTATGAATGCAGTTCTTGCGTTCAATGTATAGACCCAGCTCTCTATGTGCGCGTGTTTACAAAATTTGGTTTTGGCGGTGCACAGAAATCTTGACTCGAAATCTCGCTTGCCTTTCCATTTCGCATGGCAGATGAAACACTTTATATGTGGCAGACGCTGGTAGACGCAGCAGTTTGTGACGGTCTTAACCTGGTGGCCTGGTGACCTAGTGGTACGCTTTCATAACTTCCACAAGCTCTTCAATTGCAGAATTGCAAGGGCTTTCTGGCACAGTGCCAAAAGTGCTGGCTACAGATAGTGTCAATGCATCTAAACACATTCGGTGTGAAGAATCACGAAGACCACTTGAAGACCACAGACTGAGATTGTAGGCGAATATCACGCATTTTCATTTGTATTTCAACAGGTCAGAGCATCTTGAACATTTGCAGATTGTCATTTACATTTACTCTGTAATGAATAGATTATTATTACATTATATATCACACTGTGTGATCTTGTCTATTATGATTGATGTAATTGTATGACACGCGTGTATTCACTAGATGGCCTGTCTCCCGCGGCCGCAGCATGCTGAGAGTAAAACACATATCTTTGTGGCTATATGCGGCTATATCCTGCTATATGCGGCTACTTTTGCTATGATGTTTACTTCTGTCTACTTCTGTCCTTTGACTCCGTTGCTCATCAAATTGTTGGAAGATCCTCAATCAGCGTGCGCTTAAAGCCGTTCTTCTCACAGCATTGCCACGACAGGTAAATACTTGACGCGGTGCATGCGCAAAATCTGGAAAGACTTTGCACACAAATCCACTTGAGCCAGACACACACATGCGCACACACACACACTCTCTTTGGTTTGACAGTGGTAGAAAGTCACTTCGATTCTGTCGCCAGTGGTGCAACATGTTTACGATATGTGCTGTGAAGGAGCAGGGCTCGCTGCAGTTTCCTTTTCACTTCCCACAGGTTGCAAAAGGTCACTTGGCTGTTGACAATGCAGCTGACAATTCTGTAGTTGATGCATTTAGAGATGCGTGTGAAAGCCCGGACGCAAAGAAGAGCTTTTCTCGGCATGATTTGCTCACTTGCCAAGCTCTCTGCAAACCTCAAGGATTTGTCAGACAACTCCTCCAGCTACGGTGGGCTTGCTCAGTTGTAAATGAAATCATGCTTGTCACATCTTGTCACGGCTTGCCAGTTTAGGCAATCCAAGGGGGCAACGCTGCCTTGATTTGCATTGACTTGCTCTTGTTTTGACCAGGCCTGATGAAAGGCTCGGTGCCGGAAGTAGAGGTGCTGAAGATGTGCGAAACCATTCAATGTACAGGAGGGTGCTGAACGTCGCTGAGCATTGCCAGCTCCAGAAACAATCAGAAACATGCAAAAGTTTTGTACGATGAGCCCGAACACATAGCACATCATAGCACCATCAATACTGAACAACCCCCTTCAATTTAATTCAAGGAGACTATGAACACATATGAAAACTGTCTCGGAGATTCAACCGAGGGGAGGCGGAGAGCGGGATGAGTGCCTAATGCCAGCGTGAGTCTTCGGAAATTTGACACTGGAGTTCGACCTAGCACGAGGTACAGTACTTAGGACATCCTAGGACTAGAATCTAATACCAGGGAAAACCCAGGTAGACTGGTACAACTTCCACAAGATGAGAGAAGAACCAACGGAACCCTCTGTCCAAGAAGCCATTTCATTATGCCACTGGAAGACCCGTAGCTTGCAATTTCCACAAAGTTTGGGCCACCAGGTTTTCACAAGATCTTACATTGTGTCTGTCAATGTTTTCTTCCTCTCTCTCTCTCTCTCTCTCATCCTCTTTGTCACATACTTGAGTGTCCGTCAACTGGTAGATTCAGCCTTTCCTGTCAGACTTTGAAATGTCCTATTGTCATCTATTGTCGGTATTTTTCAGCTGGTCAGCAGTATTTCCCAGCAGGGTTCTATCAGGAGCCAGCAACACTAGTCGCACTTTACAACTGTGGTTTGAATGCAGCGCCCCCACCTGGAGTGCTTTTTTCTTTTTTGCACATATATAATTATATATATATACATATTTATAATATAATATATATAATATATTATATTATATTATATTATATTATATTATATTAAATTATATTATATTATATTATCTTATATTATATTATATTTAAATAAAATATATTAAATTAAATTATATTATATTTTATTAAATTATATCATATTATATTTTATTATATTATATTATACTATATTATATTATATTATATTATATTATATTTTATTATATTATATATATTATATTATATATATCTGTATACTCTCATCCACTTCATTATCATTCCATTGTGTGCCAGTGGAAGGCCAGTCATGAACCAGAAAAGCGTAGGTTTTCTCGACCACCGTCTTGGCAATCCAATTACTCTGAACAAGTCCCTCTTTTGATAATCCCCAAGCATCTCTAAGCATTGCATTGGTGCACCTCAGGTGCACCTGGCCATGGTGGACAAAACTGGAAACACCCATCGTGGGGAAAAAAAACAAATTGCAGAGTCCAGTCTGTTGAATGTGCGTCAGGACCATAAAGTTTGATTTCAAAACTTTCCATGAGCAGAAGATGCCAACGCCTTTCCAGAAGCCCTGGAGCAGCTCGGCAGAGTCAGAGAGAGAAAGATGAATGAGCAAGCTGAGCAAGCGTTGAATCCGATATAATTCGATATCATTCTATTGTTGTAGCTTGTCACATTGTCTCCTTCCTGTGTTGAGTTCCGTACCTGCAGACCCTGCACAGAAATGGAATCGGAGGTTGCCCAGAACACTTCTACACTGATGACTTTGGCCTTGATCGTGGACAGCTGGGTTTGGACAACTCAGACAGCAACTTGTAAGCGCTGAGACACCGGGGAAAATCTGAAGAATATATAATATAAAGATTCAATCGATTTTAAGGGCAGTTTACTGCACCTTGACTGAGGCATTTACATTGAGTACAAGGTGAACACAGACGATGCATGGGATGCAAAATTCTGAGGCTCATTTGTCAGCTCTTTTTGAATGCCTGACTTGTTTATAAACTCAATACACTATATTCGTATCTATTCGTGCGATTGCACATCTAGGACCTAGGAAATCCGTACACAAGGTGCGGACAGCTTGAACTGGCTTTGCTGGCTGTTTGGCTGCGGAAGCTGGTTTGGCTGGTCCAGTTGCTGGAAGTTTGTGACATTTATCGCTCCCTATTTCTTTCGATTTCTATTTGCCTTCTCGGCCTTTTTCCACCTCTCGAGCGTTGGTCACTTTCTTGATTATGAGCAGCTGCAAAGCAGCATGCTTGAATTTGCACCGAGATCTTGAGGTCACTTGAGGTCAATCGGTTTTCAAAAGCTGCAGAGGGAATGCGATGTTCGGGGCTGGCAATCTTTTCACACATTCAGATTTCAGCCACTCCCCCTTCACGGATGAGACTTAACCATCCTCTTGACTTTCATTTGGCAACATGTGCCAATTCTGTCATCCTAGTTCACGAATGTTCATGAAGATCTGTTCTTCGTAGACCCATGTCACGGGGACTGCCCCGCTTCTGTGGTATCCGAGAGACAGACGGTTGGTGAAAATCTCGATGCATTGCTGCATGGTTGCACCGGAACTGTGTGGGAAAATTCTCAAGGCAAGGACGGTCAGAAGAAATCATGAAACCTGTTCAGATTGGCAAGTTGGTAGTTTGGGAGTCTACAGTGGGATACATCTTGACTTCCTCAAGAGGTTTTCGTACAGAATCTGTGGGTATTGGAGGTATGACTTAAGGATCTCAAGGTGGACTCCACGAAACATCCACGAAACGCATCAATTCCAGCCAGCAAAAACATCAGTGCACCCCAAAGTCCGACACTTTACAATCTTTACATGTCTTTACAAAGTCTTTACAAAGTCTTTACATCCCAACTCTCTTTGCATCTTGTGCAATGGCGCTGTGTCGCCATTGGTCACGAAGGCCAGAATCGGATCGTTGCCGAGCTGGGAGTGGTAGATTCAAAAAAGATGTACTGACTGTATAATATATATGTACTGTATACGTACTGTATATGTATTGTATATGTATTGTATATACTATAGTCTGTATATAAATTATTATTTATTATATAGATTATACACGTTAAATAAGTCAGACGCAAGAAGACTAAGTAGACTGATTGGGCTGGATGTGACACACATCTCTCTCGACGCTCATTATGCTCAGTGGTCGGCGCAGGTGTACCTTTAAGCGATATGCATCATCCAAGGCGCAAGCCAAGCCTTGGTCAAAGGCCATGAGGTTTCAAGCAGCATGCAGTCTGGCGTGTAGCTGAGGGTTCATGAGGCTGACACTGAACATGCTGAACATACTGAACCTATCACGTGTTGTGACTTGTGACTTGTCTTCACCTGTCTCGGAAGGCCTGGAATGCTCAAGAAGTGGCCGATGGGGCACTGCGAAACTTAGATTCGTCGAAAATCAAAGCAATGGAAAAGGACACAGCTGTTCGTGCTGTCAAATCTTGTCGAGTTCCAGAGTCCTTCTTTGCGCGATTCATTTTTTGTGTAGAGCGTGTGCTACAATAGCCGTGTGATACAATTGTGTCCTACACTACCTGCTTGTATTTTTGAAACGGATGGAATTATTGGAAAGAACTGGCTGAGAATCATCGGTAGAAGTGGAGGATCCGAATACGAATTGGATTGGACCTAGCACCAACAGGATTGAAACGGAGTGAGATTCTGAACCTTTTCAGATTTCCATCCTTGTTGCGATCTTTGCTCTGTGAGGACCTCCATGCTCTTGAGTCAGATCTTGCAAACTCTGTAAAGAAGCAGGACTGCACGGACTGCATGGACTGCGATGTCATGCAATGTCCATAGCCTCGATAGTCTCGATAGTCTGGATAGTCTCGAGGTTCATACTTCAAACTCCAACTGACAGCTTTACAGCCCATGCCTGTACAAGTATAAGAGTCCTAAACATTTTTCAATCAGAGTCAAGCATCCTGACGCATGCTGTAGCAGCGCAGCAGACAATGCACCGAGATTAGGACTTGAATAGCATGAAAAACAAATGGGGATTGAAGTTGAAAGCTCAGAAGCTGCCAAGTCTTGCCGCTTGGCTGTGTGATCCTTGTGAGCTTGTGAAACTCTTTCCAATAGCATACTGAAGTTTGAGTCTTGGCAGTATTTTGCAGTCTTTTTTTCTGTGAACCTGACATCGCTACTTGTAGATAGAGCCGATACTGAGAACCAGATCCTCACAGGCATTGAGGATCAATATGTCTTTTTGTTCACAGGTATCAGTATCATTCCCCCACTGCCAGAAAAGCAAAACATCAAAGGAAAGCATGACAAACGTAACAACATGTAACAGACACATTTGGCATCTTAAAAGACATCGTCCTCCTGGCAGCCTGGCATTCCTCGTCTGAAGTGTTCAGGCAGTGTTCAGTTCCTCTCGCTTCGAGCCATGCCCAGCAGCTGGCCTTTCGCGTCTTTAGCGCCTTAATTGCTTGGAGATCTTGGCGCTTTACTCAGATGAGCTCCGGCATAGCGAAGATAAGACGCGCTGGTTTGCGGCTGGAAGAGATTTCAGAGCGCGAGGCATCAGGAAAACTCCCAGTTTGTTTCTGGATTGAATAGATTGCAACGTTTGAATACACTGGATACGCTCTAGCAATGCAGCAATAGGCAAGTCTGGCCACGACGTGTAAGATAATCAAGAGAGCTGACAAGCCTTTTTCCAACATCTCCCAATCAACCACTGAGTATTGAAGTATTGCATTTGTCGTTTTTCTCCGTGCTCACCCTGAGGGCCGATGCTTGGTGGCAAACAAGGACTTCCGTGCTGGTTCTGTTGCTCGGCTGCGTGACCATTACAGCAGCAGTGACTGTGGAAGTACCAAAAGTCTGGATTGACACTCCATGCAACCAGAGGGCATGAAACCATTGAGGCCAAAATGGAGGCCATATGTTTCAAATTTTCCATAGCAACCAACGATCTCGCTGGGCAGGCGATTCAAAGAGTGAGTCGTGGAAAAGACCGAGCAGTATTACAGTACATATATAAGCTAGATAAGATTCTTTAAGGGCTGCCGCCGCTGCTGCCGACCCCGGAAAAGGGGGAAGAGGGATCCAAACATTGGGCAATAATTTCAACCGTTTTTGGGGGCATTTTATCCAGGTACTTGGGATTTACTTTGTATAAAATTATTTAAAGGGCTTCAACTGACACCTTCCGGGCCGCCCAAACGCTCAGTGAAGGACAGACAAGCCACCAAATCACACCGAAAAACTGCCTAACGTGTCTCCTGAAATCCTATTGAATAGTAGCCGGACATGTGCCAGACATGTGCTTCAACTGACACCTTCCGGGCCGTCCAAACGCTGGACTCGCTGTGCTCTCGTTACTGACTCCAGTTCTTGTGTATTTTAGCTCTTCTTCTTCTTCTTCTTGTTCTTGTTGTTGCTGTTGCTGTTGCTGTTGTTGTCGCTGTTGCTGTTGCTGTTGCTGTTGCTGTTGCTGCTGCTGCTGCTGTTGCTGTTGCTGCTGCTGCTGCTGTTGTTGTTGTTGCTGTTGTTGTTGCTGTTGTTGTTGTTGTTGTTGTGGTTGTCGTCGTTGTTGTTGTTGTTGTAGTTGTAGTTGTAGTTGTAGTAGTAGTAGTAGTAGTAGTAGTAGTAGTAGTAGTAGTTGTTGTTGTGGTTGTTGTTGTTGTTGTGGTTGTTGTTGCTGTTGTTGTTGTAGTTGTAGTAGTAGTAGTAGTAGTAGTAGTAGTAGTAGTAGTAGTAGTAGTAGTTGTTGTTGTTGTTGTTGTTGTTGTTGTTGTTGTTGTTGGTGTTGTTGGTGTTGTTGTTGTTGTTGTTGGTGTTGTTGGTGTTGTTGGTGTTGTTGTTGTTGTTGTTGTTGTTGTTGTTGTTGTTGTTGTTGTTGTTGTTGTGGTGTTGGTTGTCATAGTTGTCATGATTGTGGTGTTGGTTGTCATAGTTGTCATGATTGTGGTGTTGGTGTTGGAACTCTGGAAAAACCCTGGCACGCTCCCCCTTTCGTCTGCCGGGGTCGGCGGATATAGGCGTTTGCACCATCTAGTCTCTCTACAGGATTTCCTTAGGATCTTTTTTCTGGACCTGCAAGACCTTTTGATGCACAGGATATACTGAGGATGTCTGCGAGATCTATGTAAGGCCATTTTCCTCACAAGATTTCGTCACTAGAGATCTTTTCAAAATATTCTTGCAGATACCTGTGCAAGTTCTTATCACAATCTCAGCAAGATCTCTGTAAAAGATGAGAATGCATGCAGCGTCTCTGCACCCGTTCGGTTTAGGAGCTCCAACCGATGCACAAAATAATCATATGACACACCCGCCCGGGGACTACGAAATCTGAAACTCACCAGGTTTGCCAAACTGGCAGGGAAATCTCCAAGTGGAATACTTAACAACCATTTTTTTTTGAGAGTGGCAGGCTGTGGGAGTGCGCTGTTTCAAAAGTTTTGATCATCACGCGCTGTGTTGAAAGATGATTGAATGCATTGAATGCAGTGGCTTTGCTGAAAGTTTTGTGGCTTATCAGTGTCTACTTCCTTTTGAGCCCAGCCTTCTTGTGATGGCAGAGATAGAAGGTGATAGCTTGGCAAGACAATTGGGTGTGAGAAGGGCAACTCTATTGCAAAAGCTAAGTTTTTCTTGGGATTTTGGGTATCCAAAAACTAATGAACACAGTCGATATCATCCAAACCTTTCTTCTCATCCTTATCAATCTTAGGATGGAGCAATCACTCTAGACAAAGCAGTCGCACGCACTGCAGGAAATAGAGTCCATGGACCAGAGTCTAAACCCATGAAAAAAAGCAGCAAGGGAGGTTGGCGAGGTTGAGGTGGGTGACCTACCTCTGCGTATCTTGGAAGGAGCAAGGAGGAAGCTAGAACAGTGCTTTGACATAATCTTGGACTACAAGCTTCAGGGAGCAGAGGATGTGTTTGAGAATGTGATCTACAAACACTGCGCCCAAGGTGACTACAAGAACTTACCGCCCCCCTTTGGTTTGAAAAGTGAGTTACCGGTTCCTTTCCTGATGCGACTCATCATCATCCCCACCAAGAGCCTGAGAATGGAGACCCAGATGCACAGTACATCAACACCATCAAGCACATCTACATGCACAAGAACAAGTTGCCAGTGAACATGTGCACAGAGGCATGCAGAGGTGTAGCACACTGGTGGGACCATGGGAGGCACTTCAGGGTGGGACTGTTGGCTATGAAGTATATGCTTGACCTCATGGGTGGCATGCAGATTCGGCATTGGGTAGTTCAACCAAAATTCACCAAGAAACAAACCATCAACAATGCAACCCGCAGCGCAGGACACCAATTCATTAGAGACAAAGGTCCCAAGTGCAACAACAAGAATCAGTTTATGGAATGGACCGATGAACCAATCCACACCGCAGGCAGCCCCATTGAAAATTGGAATGAAGGAAAAGTCATCACAGCCTTGCAGAACTACATGAGAGGCACACAGAAGGTTAAAACTCCTCAAGAGTTTCAAGGCATGGTTCTTCAATGAAGTCTTGGTCCACATGCTCCCCACCATCCGGCAGAATGCCATCACATGGTTAGGCAAGACTCGTGCAGGCAAATTTTCGCTTCCAAGACCATTGCGTTCATGCAGAGCAAGTTTGAGGTCACCCAGGATCAGCGGGAGGGTGAGTTAATCCCTTCCATTGTCACCGCAAAGCACTTAGACTCAGACTTTTTCAAGGCAGAACCTTTGATTAATTAAGTGCAAGCCAGGAGTATTTAATGATGGTCAGATGCAGAAGAACGACGCACCCTTCCTCAAAGCTTTTCTGAATCCATCTGAAGCTTAGCTTCTAAACGGCTATGGCTCAAAATTAGGGTACCAAGTATAGCCCACAAAGAGCTGGTTAAGCATCAGGTTATATATATCTAATTTTAGGGATGTATAATTTTGAGTCACAGCCATTTATTTATACAGCATTTTTGTTGAGCCATAGTTTGGTTTCACAGTAAGTGTCTACATGGTAAAGATGATCTAATGCTTTAGTATTACGATATTTGTCACACTTAGTAAGGAAGAAGATGCCACAGTTTGGGCGCGCTACTCCAGCGCATACTTTGAACAATCCGCGGGACGCCAAGCGTGCGGCAACCCCTACAACCAGGATTTAGACAATGAATTGGCAAAGCGCATGGAGGAAAAGGGCATGAACAAGATCACCTTTGTGGAATTCTTGGATCTCATTCAACCATCATTTGCTGCAATTGACAGTAAAGAGGATATGGATGCCATTCTTGCGCGCACTCATGTCATTCTTCTAAGTGAACATGGTGTGTAGTGGAGGGTTGCAAGCATTGAGAAATGGAGGTGAACTTCGAGCCATGGCCCAAAGATGAAATAAAGATCTCCTAGCTGAAGACCAGGTTCCCATCTTCAAGGCATACGAGAAGGCAAACCCTACCAACCATCAGCTTCCTCCCAATTTCCATGAAGACAGCGTGTGGTCACAGGAGGTGTTGTGTCGTTGGGTTGCAGCTGGGTCCATCCCCAAGATTGTCACCTATGTTCGTCATACAGGAGTGTTCGGTCAAGAGGTTCCTGCCCGACAAGTTGCTCCTGCAGCCATGCCAGCAGTAGAAGCAAAGGCCAAGGTGAAGCAAGAACAGATCAACCATGCTTGGCGTTCTTTGAGGCGAGCAGGACCGCTGCTTCCCCTTTGCCTGCAAAGCGCAGCAGATCTTCCAATGAACCTAGCCATGCAGCAGAGATTCCCGCACCCAGCCCTTTCAATCCAAGCTTACCTGGATTACCCCGCATGGAAGAGGATCAGGTAGAGGATGACTTCATGCCAGGTGTTGGAGAAGATGTCCCTGAAGATGAGGATGTAGTGGTTGAGGAGTCATATCAAGGAGGCACTACCAATGACAGCATACCCACCCTCCCTCGGGATGTATGTGGTGTACTTGTCTTGCAGTGCAGCGGCTTGCCCGTGTCGTGTGACAAGAGTGGTCCTTTCTCTTTCGGAGATATCAATCAGATGCTTGCCCCATTCCATGTCCGGTTGATGCACTGTTGCCCCAAGACCCTTGCTGTTGATGGCAAATACTTGTGTCACCCTCAGAACCATTTCACTGGATTGCATGCGACAGAAGGCTACTTCCAACATTTCGACAATGGGAAGGTTGAGGTGTGGAACATCGGTCAGGTGGCTTGTCTAGCAGACTCCTCTGAGGTGACTTTGTTCCAGTTGAAACCGGTGAGTGGTGTGAGCAAAGGTTCCTACTTCCAACATTTCGACAATGGGAAGGTTGAGGTATCGAACATCGGTCAGGTGGCTTGTCTAGCAGGCTCCTCTGAGGTGACTTTGTTCCAGTGAGTGGTGTGAGCAAAGGTTCCAGGTCTTGCAGAAATGGTCGGCGGCTCCAATGGTGAGTATGCATGTCCTTTGCATGCATTGTGATGGGTGCTGTGGGAACGTTGCTGCGGCATCATGTTGTGGATGCAACTCTTTATGGACTTGCTGGGCACCAGGAAGTGCAGGTTGCAACTAAGCAATGCTCATCCAGGTCGTGTAGAGCAGTGTGTGGGTACAACTATGTGTGGAGCAATGGGAAGAAAATCAATGCCGTGTGCATCGAGGATTTGAAGGATCAGGTTTTGTTTGTGAACAGTAAGTGTGGGTTTCCCATGGACTACCTGAAATACCAGGAAGAGCTCCAGTTCCGTGGTCATGTTGCTACTCGTGCGGTAGCTCATGCGTACAATTCCGTCTTTCGGGAGGACGTGTCTGTTGTGCTTCGTTGGTTTCGTCAATTACATGAACACGCACTCTTGGCATTGCAAGAGCTTGTTGGCTTGCATCGTCAGATTGAAATTGAGAACGAGGTTTCAGATGAGGCACTGGGCCTTTACAAAGCCCTCTGCTATGGCACCTTCTTTCCCCCACCCAACCGTTCCCAAGTCACTGCAATCGTTGGAGATGGTCATGGTCAAGTGCAGGTCAAATGCAACGAAGGTGCAGGCCCTAAGAAGAGAGGAGGTAGACCCATGCAAAAAAAAAGGAAGGTAGGACGTCACGGGAATGGGTGGTTTGTTCTGTGTGACCCCAAGAGCGGCCGCATTTTGTACATGGGCCCAATGCTTGAACCAGAAGGAAATCAGACTGCAGTCGAGGCGTTGAAGGAAAAAGTATGGCTTTACGCCCGGTGTAACTGCTTGTCTACGACCGCGCAGGTTCTATGGCCCCGTGTGCAAAGAAAGAGGAAGAATTGTCTCAGCTCAAGTGCTACATCATTGTTAAGTTTCATGCTTATCGCCATGGGAAAAATGCAAGTGCAATCCGCGTGTCTTGGATATAATAAGTAGTGTTTTGAGAAGCAAACACAACCCTATTGCTTAAGTATGACGCAATCGATCAAAACTGAAGTCCCTTTGTCTTTGATATTCATCTAGCAAATGTAAGCCTGTTATACCTTTCTTGCACTGAGGTCACATCACCCGCTTGAACGACGAATCAAAGGTTGCAACAGCGGGATTTGTGAACAAACTTTTTCATGGCTAAAGAATTTCGCAGCTACCTTGAACGAAATGCGCTTGAACTGCCACCAGCTCATGATCATGTACCTGGCAAAGAAGCACAATGAGAGCACGGACACAGGAGAGGCAGTGTATATCAACCGATATGCAAAGAAGCGCCCAGCATCGCGAGTGTATGAGTGCAACAAGTAGGGTAGCAAGTCTTATGGCTGGAGATCAAGATGGCATGAAACTAAGGTTACTGTCTAGGACATGGCCGAACATTTCAAAATTGGAGCACGCAGTCTTGATCCTCAGACCCAGCATGTTCATAGCTGCAGTGGTTAAACGATTGGTTCCTGCAAGCTTGAATGCATGAAGACACCGAACGGCCAGTGTACAAAAAGGTGCAGATGGCTGAAAGTGACCAAAACCAGAAAAACATTGGAAAAACAAAAAACCGAGAAACAAAAAAAACAATTTTCAGAGAGTCTTGCTTGGGACCCCCCCGTCCACAGAGCCTAGAAATATGTTTGTTTTTTGTTTTTATAAGGTTTTTAGCAAGTGTGGGGCACTTCAAGGAAACTGGCATGAATCACCGGCAAAGCTGTCAAAGTGCCTTTGGGAGTGGGGAGTGCAGTAAAACATGTCAAAACATCATCTTAAATCATGGGAAAACTGCACTCCCAGGGGCTGCCGTTCTGTTCTCTTTTAAATAGTTGCTGCTTTTGTCACAAGACTAGCTCTGAGTAGTGCAAATTATTTAATTGCCTTCGGCAAACCCGCCGACCACAGAGAGGTGGCCCCAAGGGAGTTTGATGTGCATTCTAGGTCGAAACCCGCGAGAGAGCAGAAGACAAAAAAGGAGAAGAAAAATAAGAAAAATAAGAAGAATAAGAAAAATAAGAAAAATAAAAAGAATAAGAAGAATAAGAAAAATAAGAAAAATAAAAGGAATAAAAAAGAAAAATAAGAAGAATAAGAAGAATTAATAAGAAAAGAAAACGAAGACAAAACCGTAAAACGGAAGCGGCTTGTGTAGAAAGGTAAGGTTTGCTCTACCAACCTATTGACTGTATACTGTATACCAAATTAGTACCGCCCCGAGCAAAGTAGCGCCAGATACTAAGTACCAAAAAACATGCAAAACCTTGGTGGGCGTAAGCCTGTGTAAGCATGGACACACGCTAAATACAGATGACCCTCGCATAAGAGAAAACTCTGGGCGCCGAAACTGTGATGATGCTATTGCTTTCCAGGAGGCAAGACCGTTTGATCAGGCTCACTTGAATTTTGGGTCACTCAACGTGCCTTTGGGCTACTGTATGTTTTTTTGCAGCAGTAGTTTTCAGATCGGCCAAAGCCAATTGAAAATAATTGCATATTATAGCCAATCGCCCTCTACAGCTTGAACAGCATAGCATCATGCTCGTATGTTGCCACTCACTTGTAGTCATTGAAGAAGGTTGCACTGTCACATGAAGTCATTTCGCGCTGAGGTTCTTCTGGTGGAAAAACCTGTTGTTCGAGAGAACGTTGCAAATCTTGCTTCTTCAATGGCCCAACGCCGGGAAGACTTTGACCTACTACGAGGCAGACGCTACGGAAGTGACACCCATAGACGCACACAAATGGTGAATTCCTGCCTTCGATCCCCGATTGCAACCGTGCCTTTTGCCAGGTGCGCAGAATCTCGCAGCGGCAGAGGCCTACCATTCCGAAGATACTTTTTCAAGTGAAAGCCGCCGAACGTAATCAGTAGTCTTGACTTTAGTGCTCGTTTTGCAATTTCCACCTTCCTAGCGCAAGATCGCATTGCTGTAGTTCTAACATGCAAGAACCAGAAGTCTGCTGGAAAACGCTGTTCGAATCCTTTGCCTCCCTTCTGAAGAAAACTTACATTATGTCTGCAGGTGCGAGAAGAAGATGCTGCACAGCCCTTCATGCTGGAAGCGGAGACAAATAGCTTTATGTTCCAAGGCTTGTCGCAATATGTTGGATCAACCGTAGGGCCGTAGGGGTTTGCCGAGATTTCCAACAGTTTCAATTGCCTTGATACCAATGTTTGGTCTTGCCTGCCTCGATGATCTTGCGGCTGTCACCACTTTGTCACTTCTTTTTCTGCTTATTCGTGCACTGGCTAACAGCCAGTCCATGTTGTGGAATATTTCAGTGTCAGCGGGCGGCAATGTGTCTTGAACATGTTGCCTGTAAGTGCAAAAACGATCAAAAACATCTGATGGCTGCGGTGAGACCAGGGTCTTCGCTCATCCCGAACATCGCCATTCCATCAATGTGACTTCCCTGTCCTGTGGCACCACCTTGCCTAATTTGCCAACATGCCGCAGCCCTTTCTTGATTGCTCCAGCATAAACTGAGTATATACTTTTTTGCCTCCAGAACGGGAAGTCTTGACACATGGAAACTTTGAAAATGCTTTGCTTCTGAAAATTCTGATCCTGGTCTACATTAAACATGTCTTTGGTACTGTAAATTACAATCCTTTTACCTCCTAATCCATATACACATGAAACCGCTGCGGATAAACATACAAAGAACATCCAACTGAAAACAAGTTCAAAAGATCGGCAAACGTGCGCGGCAAACCCAATATGTTGCAATCCCGCCTGTTGCCAAACTCCCTTTGAAGCCAACGAGAAGACATCCAACAGATGTAACTTAACATGCACGTAATTGGAAAGGTGCCACGCTCGCGTACCCCAGCTTTTTTTTTTGCAGAGCAGATTGCATCAAAGACTGACTGAAGACTGCAGCATGACCTGTAAATACCTGTAATATGTGGGAATTGGGGAATCTGTTGAAAAACTTTGAGCCCATCAAGTTCTGTTTGGGTTGATCTACTTTCGTCCTGTTTTGCCAGCAGGAAAGGTTGTGGCGTTCAATGTCTTTTCGATGCTGAACCATGCGTGTGCGGCAAGTACTGAGGAGAACGTTTGCAACTTGACTTGGGTAAGTTGAGTAAGTTTTTTTGCATCCTTTTTTCACTGGTGTAGGGCTTGATTAAGCCTTGTGACAGACAGTATACAAATGTTCATGGTCCACTGTCAGGCTTCTCAATTCTGAGTACGGGCGAAGTTGCCGTCGATGACAATTTGGAGGTGAAGCTAGTGGCTATTCGCGACATTCAGGCAGTGTGGCAAGGTTTAAATTTTAAATCACCATCCACACTGGGCCTCAACTAGCCTTCGGGGCTCGCGCGTCTTAAACTCAAAAACAGCATGGGCAGTATCAAAACACGCAGGACGTCTATGATTTAAATCCTGGGTCTTTTGGGCCCACCCTTCTTTCATGGACCTTTACCTTGGCCACCCTGGCCCTAACCCTGACACCTGACCCTCACCCTCAGGCAGGTGAAGCTTTGCGTATATCGTATCATGAGCTCTTTGCAGAGCCGGAAGCCAGACAAGAGCGTATCCGAGCTCATTGTGGTGGATTTTGTGCATGCTCTCGATGTGGCTTGCCTTGTTTGAAGATGGAGACATTTGCTTCTAGATCTTCTAGATTTGCATGGGAGTTCTGCTAGTGGACTAGGTCTTCTGTTGCGATCCACCCTGTTTGGAAGCAGAAGCTTCCAGCAGCAACCAAGCAAAGGCAAAACTACGGGTAAGCGTTTTCCAATTTTCCAAGAAGCAAGCAAAGGCCCAAAATAATACGCAGGAATGCAGATTTCAATTATACAATCTGCATTATCATAAGATACTACACTGCAGACACTACACATTGTGAATAAGGTGAATAAGTATACGGATCTTGCAAGTTGATCTGTAGACCGATAGCCAAAGGAACCCTTGACAGTGCTAGACAATGAGAGCTGTGAGCACTAATTATCAGTAGCTACTCGTATATACGTATATATATATAATATTGTTTCAATAGTTTCTATAGTGTGCAATTCCAGATTTGACACGTCCTGGACGTCCCATGTACATAGAAGCTCATAGATTTGCACATACACCAGAAATGACTCCTACCCCCAAGTGTGACTCTTCACATTTTAACATCATAACTAACTATAATATCAGAAAAGGTTGACAGCAAGATTCTGTGCATGCTCCATCACACCACCTTGTGGATAACACGGTGCCAGGGATGTCTGTGGGCTGGGTTCCACATTGTGCAAGGTCACTTGGAACGAGAAGAAGCTGGTTTGGCTGCCACATTGCCACTTTGTGTAGCGAGTAAGCGAGCAAAATGCCAGGTGTGTTCTTCAGAGGAGCCTGCAGAGAAAGGTGAGGTGGTTGAGTTGTTTGGCATCTGTCACCGCGAACTTCAAGGAGCAACTGCGATTTTGCGCGAAGCTCGTTCAGATGGGATGTGTGTTGAGCTTCTGCATCAAGGCCTTCGGCTATGTAGAAGTGTGCCTCGAGATACAGTACGTCGCTTTAATGGGGACGGTAAGGATCTCTTGAAATGCGGTGCCTGTAAAAGCGTGCATTTTTGCTCACGAAGCTGCCAACGTGAAGGTTGGAAAGAACACAAGCGTTTTTGCTCAACATCCGGGACTTGGCAATCAGACAGGGCCAAGTTGGAACACATTCGAAAGAAGTATGAATTGCCAAGTTTCAGACAGTCGGCCTCTGAGTTTGAACTGTCTTCAGCCTTTGAAGACTTCCAATTTTTCATTGAAAAATGGACACAGATTGGACGGAACGTACATTTAGGTTCAGGACATCAAGCTATTCAGGAGGCGATTCTCTTCGCCATTCCGATCGGATCTTTACTGCTGTGGAAAGTGGCCTCACGAGACTCACGCGACCGAGTCGACTCACGAGCAGTTGGACAAGTTGGAGAGATTGGAGATATTGGAAAAATATATCTGCGATTGCTGAAGTTGGCTCACATGAATTTGCGGAATGTTCGACTCCTGGTGCCTAGATTTCACATCGCCCATTGGACAGCCCTGTATTTTGTTAATGGAATTCTGCTTGCTAAAGAGCTTGTGCAGCCAGACGCCCTTGAATCGCAAAACCGTTTGGTCAAAGCGATGTCATCAGACTTTGAAAGATGCCTTGACATTGCAGATGTGTTTGATCCAAACGTTGCAAAGTCTTTCCGATATGGTCAGTCTATGCAGTCTGTGCAAGGAGAGAGCACAGAGGGCACTCACGGCTCCCAGCTAGGCTCCCAGCTATTTCAACAGATGGCACGAGACCCATCAAAGCTCGCAGCTTTCTACAGTATCGATGCTGAGCTCCCGCTGGAGCAAAAGATGGAACAGATGTCGCGTTTGTTATCTGAACCAGCGCCAACATCCATTGCCGCAAGAAACTGCAGACAAGCAGATCAAAGAGATCAGGGAGATCAAACTCGCAAACCACAAAGGACTCCAAACGCCAATCCGAAAAACACCAAGATATCTTGTGCGACCACTTCCAGCATTGCCTCGGAAAGCAGCCAAGAGAATCCGCAGTCCAGTGTGCAATTTGCAGACGCTCTGGGAAAGCGTTTGCCTGTCCAGCAAGCGTGTGCAGAAGCAGTGGATCTCAACATGCTTGACTGAGTGGATCCATGCTTGACGGATTCCATCCGACTCTCTTCCTGTGAGCCTTGAAGCTTTGGCATTTTTGAGGTGACAGGGTACCTGGGGATTCCAGGCTGGCAAGTCCTTCAGCAGTTCTGCAGTAGTTTATAGTCTGCAGTCTGCATGTCCTGAATCTGGAATCAATTGGAATGTATTGGAATCTTGTAGCTTCCTTGCTAGGGGCACAATCTCGAGGACCGATCTGATGCGTCATTACTGAAGTCAATGAAAAGATGTAGAGCCAGGCGATTCACTTGAAAAGACCGGTGAAGGAAATTGAAGAAGCTGATGGAAGCTGGAAGCTCACCGGGCACACCAGTCCAAAGATGACTTGTACATAGCAATTCAGACTGGACTGGAGATGCAAGTTAGTGTACAGGAACCAGGCAAGGCATCATGTGCCTACCTGTGATTTGCCTGAGGTTGTTCATCTTGATTTCCACAAGTCAGTGCAACATAAAACAAATCGCATTAGCGGATCGGTTTGCCATGCTTGCAGTTGTTCGGCTAAGGAGCGAAACGTATGGGAGTACCATCACCGCTCAAGCAGCACGGCAGGACAGTGCGGAGTTTAAGATTTTGGCCATGCGTAGCTGGAGGGAGAATGAATCACCATGATCTGAGTTTGTTCAGTTTTTTTTGCAGAAATTTCAGACATATTCAGACTATATTTCTACAATCATATTCAGAGATACTGCGCCTGGCAGGCTCTTGCAAATGAACTTCGTCAAGACATTCGGTCACTACAAAGTCGCACTGTCCTCAAAGTTTGGGCTTGGATATTTTTCACATTCTTTTCTCACATTCTTACAGCGGTGATCTCCTGCTTCTTAAATCTAATTATTGATGGTCTTGCAAACTCTCAGTATCTCATGTCGAAATCAATCCAAAACATGAAACCATGTGGGTTGTTCAGATGATTTTAGGATGTTTTTAGGTTTAGATTTATGTAGCTTGTTTTTGTGCTGGTTTTGAGGCCATGGCGGTGCTGCATCTCAGACAGTGCGGGACTTGTGCCAGAAATTGGTAGTCACTGGTAGTCTCCTGGTGTCTCCAGCGGGTGCCGCTGAGAAAGGCTGTGCCTGGAGCAATTCTTTCAGCAGTGGCGGATAGCCAGGCGCACGACACAAGACAAGTGGCGCTTTCATCGCATCAAACGCTGACTGGATGAAGTCCATATTTTTCTCAGATTTTCTACGTTTTACATTATTTCAGATTATTTCAGATTTTTTTCCCAAACAAAAGGCTGTTTTCTCAGTTTTCAGGAATTCTCCTCTCCTCGCAGTGCTGTCAATCCTGGCTCACAACGTAGTATGCAGCTGAGATGAATGCCCACATCGGAGTGACCTTTGCACTTGACATGTTCTTGAACATCTGAGACAATCTGAGACATCTGTTTCTATAAAGGCTTTTTGGGACTCGCGATTTGTGGCGGTGCTGCTCTAGCTGCATTTGCGTCGACCCCTCAAATTGTTTCAGCCAAAGACTTCTTTCGTCAAGTACTGCTGCTACTGTTAGTGGTCAGCAAAGATCTTCCCCCTAGGTTCAGTCAGCAAAGCGTGGCTGGACTCAGGGATTGTTTGAAACTGTGTCCTTTGTTGAGGCTTTTCATCCTTCAATATCCTTCAATGTCAATTCCGCGAAGCGCATCACCATGAAAGTCATGAAAGCACCACCTTTTGAGTCCTTTTGAGGTACAGCCCCAGAAGGTGGCTGCGGAGGTGCCATGAAAATCTGTGACGTGAAGCAAAGTGAGAGCGATCCAACATGATCCAACATTCTGTGACTTTCTGTGACTTTCTGTGACTTCTGGATTTCCTTTTGGACATAGGGGGTGCTGTGAATGAGCAGATCAATTCACTTGGTTCATATCGTCTTCTCAATTATCAGCAATGGCTGGGCCTTGGAGGCATGCAGCGAAATCACATTGTTCCTACGTACTCAAAGTACTTTCGTGACTTCTCAGTGTTTCAATCCGCAGATGCGTGATATACAGCAAGCTGGAAACACATAGCTCAATCGACTGTATAAAGGTATGGGCCTGAGGCAACAGAATCATCGCCTCCAAGTTTTGGTATCTTTACTACAGTCAACACATGAGTTATATCAGGCAGGGTTAATTGGAGTCAGACTCTCCGATATCTTCTGTAAACTGAAGTCATGACCATCACTCCCAGTAGCCTTCGTTGATGTTTTGTTGTATTGTTTGTCACGTTTCAGGATCCTTCACTTCCCAGAGATCAGCAAAGCAGGCACGGCAGAATTACATGCCAGCGACAGTAGATGGACAGGGCTGCCAGCCCTGGCATTTGTGCTGTAAAGAAAGCAACACACCACTAGTCAAAATGTGCAAGGTGTGCTGATACAGAGTTGTATGGATCATATGTCAGAGTAGGCTTCCATGGCCCTGAAGCATCCTCAAGCTATTGGACTACAATAAGTTGTTGACGTGCTGGGAAGGACGCTGGAGGGTTAGGGCGGTCGGTCTTGACGGTCTTGTTGAGTCATATGAGGGACATTTATCACTCTGTTCCTTGGAGGAGCAGATGTTACTAGATATTACTTGATGTTACTAGATGTGATTATAATTGATTATATAAATTATATAGATGTCTAAAAATGTCTTATCAATTCTTATAGTATAACCCTAAGGCAACTTCCGCCCTGCCTCGTGCGGGTACTACTGGTATTAGATTTTATTGGATGTTATTGGCATTGGCCTCAAATTTGAATACAAAGGTCTTTTCCCGCCCAAACTGCAGCTGCGGCCGCCCAGAGCAACAATGAACCTGCCTCGTGTTAAGTTCATGATTCAGTGCTAGTGCTGGCCGCAGGCCTTCCCACTCTGCTGCTTCAGCCAATGAAACTGTGCCTATTGTTGAAGGCACATCAAGAGACGTGGGGAGAAGTGGGGAGAAGTGGGAGCATGACCAGAGTCTTTAAGTGGAACAAATTCTGCAGAGGCAAGAGGAAAGGACTGGGTGCAAGTGGAGACCGTGAAACGCAAAGTGCTCCTGTCATAGGTGCCTTGTGCTGACACTGACACTGACACTGACACTGACACTGACACTGACACACAGACACACAGACACACAGACACACACACACAGACACAGACACAGACACAGACACAGACACAGACACAGACACAGACACAGACACACACACACACTTTATTGGCAAATTGGCATCAATCTCCCCGGCAAATTTCCCAATCAAATGCTTTTTCTTTCATGGGTGATGGATGGTGATGGACCCACACCTCCAAGATTGTGATCTCTTGTGATCCTTGTATACAATGTGGCTTTGGGTGCCGAAGCAACCCGGCAAGAGCATACCTATTTGTCAATTGTGAAAAGCACATTTCTTCGAAAGCATGCATGGCATCAAACCACAATGACTTTAACATACTTTAACGCTGAATCTGGTGAACCAGGTTTATACCCAAGCAATCGCAAGCAGCTGTGGTACCTGTCAGAGGCAAAAAAGAAGACATGCCGAAGCCTGCTACAAACCAAGCGCCTAATCCCAGGCAGAGCGAGACCCAGGCTCCAGATTGCAAAGCGTTTTGTTGACAGGATATTTGCTTGCACAACTCCAATTGCTCTTGCCAGAATTGTTCATTTAGTGCATGACATAGCAACCTATCCTGTGCTTTCTTTTGCTTTTCAGTTAGCTTACAGAGGCCTAGTTACCCGGAGGTCTTTTGACCCGATTCTGGACATGTCTTTGGATGAGTGGTTTTCTATGACTTTCTTGTATTGGATTTTGTGCCAGGAGTGTACTAGTTGAGTTCTTTTCCCGAATGCGTAGCAAGGGTTCCCGTTTCACTCTGGGGGTCTGGGGGTTGAGGGTGTGTTCGCTCGACGTTGCTTCCGCGTCCGCAACCGTCCGCAACCGTCCGCAACCGTTCGCAACCGTTCGCAACCGTTCGTGTGAGGACCGTATGGCCGTGCCTATAGGAAGTTCTGCAGAGGTGGTCATTTTTGGAGGTTTCCAACGTTTCGTTGCTTCGTTTCGCGTGGCAGGCGTGGCACTTTGTGACATTCAGACGTGTTTTGCAGCGTGTTGAAAATCGTTTTGCGTGGCAGGCGCAATACTTTTGCGACGTTTTCAGACGATGCGTGGCAGTTTTCGTGGCAGGGGCAGCACTTTGGACGCGTCCATCGTCATTTTTCGTGGCAGGCGCAGCACTTTAGACGTGTCGTGTTGCGTGTTTTTTGCAAATCGCATTGGCAGGGCTGCGTCAAATGGCGACAAGGTGCAAATTCCGTGGCAGGCGCGGCATTTTGTGAGATGTGATGAAAATTGACGGAAGCCTCGCACGAAACATCGATTTTGAGGTAGCACAATTTAGAGGTTCCTAGGAAAACTCGTAGGAAAACGTCGATTTTGAAGGTACAAAGTGTGAAAATTGGAGGAAGTCTCGCACGAAATGCTCGTTTTGGTGCTCGTACGTGTCTCGTCTCGCGTCTCTGGTTTTATGGTGGCCTCGCCGTGTCTATGGGGGAAGCTGCAAAACATGTCCTTTTGGCATGTTTCAAAGTGTGGAAATTGGCGGAAGTCTCGCACGAAATGCTCGTTTTGATGCTCCCAGGTGTCTCGTCTGGTTTTCCTGTGGCCTCGCCGTGTCTATGGGGGGAGCTGCAAAACCTCTCCTATTCGAATGAAGCAGGTTGTCATGTCGTTTTGCGTGGCAGGCGTGGCACTTTGTGACATTCCAACCTGTTTGATACCGTGTCGAAAATGTCAAAATTGGAGGAGGCCTCGCACGAAATGCTCGTTTTGCTGCGCCCACGTGTCTCGTTTGGAGTCTCTGGTTTTCCTGTGGCGTCGCCGTGTCTATGGGGGAAGCTCCGCACTCCACACTCTACACTTTACACTCCAGACTCCACACTCCACAATTTACACTTTAGATTCCACACTCTACACT
>Ga0126342_10002870_pt1 | contig 27676 bp, 21 predicted proteins | sample Cyp1metagenome_FD_92528 | JGI IMG/M metagenome (GOLD analysis project Ga0126342, IMG submission 92528) | Coral microbial communities from Lord Howe Island, Old Settlement Bay, Australia - Cyphastrea 1 metagenome | ecosystem: Host-associated > Invertebrates > Cnidaria > Coral ... | reverse complement strand
TAATCTATGGTTAATCTATGGTTAATCTATGGTTAATCTATGGTTAATAATGGTTAATCTATGGTTAATCTATGGTTAATCTATGGTTAATCTATGGTTAATAATGGTTAATCTATGGTTAATAATGGTTAATCTATGGTTAATAATGGTTAATCTATGGTTAATAATTGTTAATCTATGGTTAATCTATGGTTAATCTATGGTTAATAATGGTTAATAATTGGAATAACAATATATCTGCTTGGTGGTGACTGGAACCATGGAATTTTGAATGACTTTCCCATCAAATTGGGAATTTCATCATCCCAATTGACTTTCACTCCATCATTTTTCAGAGGGGTAGGTGGTTCAACCACCAACCAGATATATAGTATTACAATAACCATCCATTGACCATCCATTAACCAACCATTAACCAACTAGTAAATGATGGATTTTTCAGCCATGTTTGAGACCGGATGGTATTCATTTGGGTCAAAAGATGGCTAAAAAAGTCTCAGTTGGATAAAGTAGACCGGATGAAAACTGGGTGCTGATGAAATAGCAAGAAAGGTTGGATTTCAACCTTTCAAAACAAAAACAACCAACATTGCGGATGTCACATTTGGGTTAAAACCAGCAACAAGGTGGGATTGTCAACCATCACAGTTTGGATTTGAACTGTTCAACCCAACTGGGTTTTATGGTAAAAGAAGTTCACCAACACAAACTGGTTCCCAAGGAACCCCAGGGTTTTTTCCATCAAAACCGTGGCATTTACCAGTTTTTTTTTTTGAAGTGGCAAAAGTGAGAAGATGGACAGATCAGATAGATGTTTACCTAACTTCTCTGATAAGGTAAATAAATGAAATATCTGGCAAAACATACGGGAAATATCTGGGAAATATCTGGCAAAAACGGCCAAAACACCCTCGATGCCCGAGGTTGCGGCAATTGGCAGAGAAGGCGTTTCAGGAAGAGAAAGCCGCACTGTGACGTGTTGGCACCGGCACGGAGGGCTGTGTTTTTGGACATGGGGCATACTCGTTATAGCCTCAAGATGCAGGAAAAAATGGAGAATATGAGATGATGACCTAGTAGATTTGAGGTATAACTTGGTATAACCAGTCTTGGGGCAGAGCATGTTATAACCCACTTACTGTACCATGTGGCATGTCCCCATTGTGTTATGGCTATATGGCTAATGGATGCTAATGGTTTATCAATCACAACAGGATGCCCATTCAAAACCCAAGGGGTCCGGGAATTCGTCAATGGTAGGCGGGTGGCTGAACTTATGGCCATAAACGGAAAAGTAACTGTTTAATAACACCATATTTCTCCATATTTCAGTTGGAATTTCTACAGTGATCATCCTACTTGAAAGTGTGGTTTGGTTTTCACATCATAAACATATCTGGGTCAACCTTGCTTAGATACTTTAGTCAACTTTAGTACTTTAATCGTTTGCTATCAATGGTAACATTTGCTAACCGGCTAAAAGTTCACATGTTTTTTGGCATCTACCTCAGATTTCACCATGCGGAACCGGATCATCGACAGTTGCTTCGCAGCTAATGGTAATGGCATCAAGGTGATGATTAAACTACTGATTGGTGGTTTGGAACATGTTTTCCCATTCAGTTGGGAATGTCATCATCCCAACTGTTACTCACTCCATCATTTTTCAGAGGTAGGCTCCACAACCAGACTATGTTGAAGTGTCAACTTTCCTCAAATTGAACCAGGCAAGTGCAGCACAATGAGGAGCTGCGACAGTTGCGCTCACAGGTGCGGTGACTTAGATCCCAGGGAGAAATCTGGCGGCCCGTGGGACCTGACCCATTGGGAACGGAAACTCGAACTGTTCGAGCAGAGCAATCCAGTTGGGACCTGTGCTGAACCCAAAAAGAAACACGGAGTTTTTCATGCATCCCATTGGATTTGGGAAATCCATTGGGAATCCTGCCGTGCATAAAATTTTTGACAGCTCTTGGAGGCTCAATGTTAGTGGAAACCAATGCACGGCTGATTTGAGCAGCCGAGCTGCCCAAAGTAGAAGTTATGTCTTAGAGAATGTTCTCAAAATGCGTGTTTTCAGTAAAAATTAGAGCATAACTAGCATAACGGCCACTGATCGATGCTTTGCAAAGAGCTGTCAGTTCAATTCCCAGAGCAATGGCACCCCCGCAGCGGTTCTGAGATCAGCCAATCCGTACAGGATGCAAGCAGGGGCTCAACGGATTCTGTTGCAGTTTCAGGAAAGATGCTGAGGCCAAAATCTTGACATCAAGGATTATATTTGCAGAGTCCGCGAACTTCTGAAGGTTTTGGATGGTGCAATGGATCAGTCTTCAAAGGCTATTATGTTTCGCATTTTTTCGCTTGGCAATCTTAAAAGGAGCAGATGGCAGCGACATGATGCTGTGGGCGTTTGCACGGCTCAAAGATGTTGCAGTTGACGGCGCTGGAAGCGGTTCCGCCACTATAGTCCCTCAGATCCATTGTCAAACTGCGACATCCTCACGTTTGATGTACGTTCAACCTGTGCTGGATATTGTGCCAGCCATTGTCGGACGCATCCCGCAATAAGGTCACAATCATGAAAAGCCAGTCGTTAGCCCAACTGCTTGGAGGATCTGATTCTGTTGCAACATCCTGTATACTTGAAGCTCAGTCAGGACTCATTGCCACAGCTGTAGGATTTGCAACCGAGCAATTCAACGGCTGTCACAACTTAGTCGAAGAATGTCGAACATATATCTTTTCCTTGGTGTACTGTACCTGTTTGAACTAAAGACACTTCAGCTTCTTCCTGAAGTGTCTTTAGTTTCTGTATGAGTTCGCTGAAAGATCTGAAGCTTGAACACATCCAGAGGTGGTTCTCCGAAATCGTCAAGGGCAACTGCGAAAAAAAGGTCCTTCCAACTTGTCCGGTCAGCATTTGTCAGCAGCATTTTCGACGTAGCACGGTGCCATCTGTTTTTCCATATATAATATATATATATATATATTGGGATGATTATTCCCAATATATGGAACAAATATGGTGGATGGGAGGATTATTCCCAACCTTCCCAACCAGAGATGTTTTTCCGGGGGGCAACCGGTTGACCCCCAGCTGAAGGTGGCAGCCTCCAAGGATGAACAGGAGGTCTCACGGACAGAGCACGAGGCGGAGATCCAACGCCTGATGCTTGGCAGCTGAACTTGGTGGATTTTTTTGGATCCAAGATGGATCCAAGATGGATTTGTTGGGCTTGTTGATTGGGGTTATTTTCTGAATTTGAGGGGATAATATGGGATAATCCATGGTTGATTAATGATGGATATAATGGTTGAAACATGTTCATAATGGTCAAGAATGGTTGATTGGGGCCCCACCCTCTGGTAGACAGCCACATAACTATGGAAAGATCCACCCTTTTTTTATGGGAAAACTCACTATTTCTATGGCCATTCTTATCACTCAATATGGGATCTTATTGAACTGAATTTGGGGTGATAAGAATGGTTGGTTGATGATGGTTATAGTTTTTTTATGTTACCATTATTGGATAAGCATCAACCATCATTAATCAACCATTCTAACGATTATTGATTGGGCTTGTTGATTGGGGTTACCCTCTGGTTGCGACTAACAGTTCGCCATGGAAAACATGGTTTGTTGATGGCCCATAAAAATAGATGATTTCCCCAGCGAACGAAACCTCCATTTATGGTTGGGGTTTTCCATGGCTATGTTAAATAACCAGATTGTATTTTCTGAATTTGGGGGGATAATGATGGTTGATTAATGATGGATATAATGGTTGAAAAGGGTTAATAATGGTCAAAAATGGTTGATTGGGGTTACCCTCTGGTAATTTCTTACAGTTTGCTATTGAAAATGGCCGAGTCGAAACAGTTGATTTACCTATTGAATAGCTGGTGATTTTCCATCGTTTTTGGTATGTTTACCAGAGGCTATTGACTCTGAATGGATGGGGTTGATGGAAACCGAAGCTTATCACACAGTCGCATATATTTCACGTCCCATAGGGGCCATATGGATCCATATGGGCCATACACATCACATAACTAATAGTTCAATGCAATGCAATGTTTTCTTTTGTTGGCAGGGCTGGTCATAATCCAACAACCCGATTGTTAAGCAGCATGACTTTAAGGGTTTGATGTTGCAGCAAACCGAGGAAGGAGGATGTGGAGACGCAGAAGTTGCTCCAGCAAGAGCAGGCAATAGGATCTTGTGGGGAGTTTTTTTTGGTATGTCTAATCTGCGGTGGATTGTGGATATTTCATGTCTCATGCTGGCGAAACCTGCTAGGCCGATCGGCTGTGAGTTCCGTTTGGTGTGGACTCTTTACCAGAGTTACAAATGGCTACCCTCTGGTAAACAGCCACATAACTATGGAAAGATCCACCATTTTCAATGGGTAAATCCACTATTTCGACTGGGCCATTTTCAATAGCTATGTTAAATTACCAGAGGGTAAGTGTCATTGGTCCTACATGGACATTTGCGGTTGTGAGCATCTGAACCTTTGCCAATTGCGACTGCAAACCCACTGCTGGTTTTCATCCCCACCTTCCGTTTGACTTCCACATCATCCATATCCTTGAAGAAGGAACTGAGACTAATAGATCATAATCAAGTCATAATCATCAGCTGATTATAAATGAACACATAAATATTCATATTACATTAGTTTTATGACACATAGTATTAATTTTATATAATCATATGTAACGTTTTTTGGCTGCTGATTTTACAACATTTTTTTGTAGCTATCCCCTGGAATCCAGCTAACCTCCATCGTCTCCATGGGAACTTCAGGATCCCATCCATGGAGGTACGTTACCATATTTCTGGTCATATTTTCTGGGGATATTCCCTGAAACTGAGGCCTGATATATGGTACCCTCTGATAATTTAACATAGCTATTGAAAATCACCATTTTTCATGGGTAAATCAACTGTTTCGACTGGGCCATGTTCAAGAGCAAACTGTTAGTTTACCAGAGGGTATATCCATTTCCATCCATTTCCATCCCATGAACTATGGAAAGATCCACCATTTTTAATGGTTAAATCCACTATAAATCACCATTTGTTAGTTAGTTTACCAGAGGGTAGGTATGGTAGGCACCTCCAACCTCCATCCCCCATTTGGCAGGCCACCAGCAGCGAGAAGCAGTCAGGAGAGATGAACGAAAGGATCCAAAGCCTTGAGGAGGACAGCTGCCTTCGGTCAGCGCCGGTTGGGCTTGGCATTGCCAGAACTAGATATAACTAGATCTATAACATCCTATAACTATTATATACATAATCATATATATATACATATATGGATAATTATATATATATGGATAATTATTTACATATGTTATACATATAGTTTTATATACATACACGCATACAGATATAACTTAGATATAACTATATAACACATATAACTGGATTAAGCAGGGTGTGGTGTATTTTTTGATGCTTTTCAAGTTAGTTGATGTGGTTTACCAAGTTATAACTTTGGGGGCACCACCTTGCACAACAGTCACAACGCCAGGAGAATGCTCGCTGGGGTCTCAAGTGCTGGTTGAATCCTATTTGTATTGGTTGAATTCCAAAAGTTGAAGTGTTGGTTGCAGGCCTGCTTTGGTGAAATGCCCACATGCCCCATGTTGGTCATACCTCGGTCGTATCCCTTTTCTTCTTGGTCATCAACAATCCACACTTCTGTTGTTTTTTTTGCCCTCTTCCCATCAAGCAATTCAAGTCACCCATCGGCCCCCAAGCTGAAGGAGGCCCATCAAAATCATTAAGTTGTGTCCAAACCGAGGTTTGAAGAAGCAACTTCAGGAGCAACAAGACCAGCACACCGCACAGCTGCAGGCGCGGCGGCGTCAAAGAGCTGTGGTAGTGTTGGAGTTTGGCCAGAGATGGATGATGTTTTTGATGGGAATTGGATTGGAGTAAAGTGGGGTAACTGTCCCAAAATTGAGATTTTCCATGATTGGCATGATTATGGGGAAGTAATTGGATATAATTCGACTGGGACCTGCAGGTCGGTGAATTGTCGATTACTTGTTCAGGTACATTGACGGTTGTCAGTTGGATCAGCGGTTTGCTTGATGAAATCGTGCCAGTTTGATGATGTACAGTAGCTGCATTGATTGAAACAACCTGAGGTTCCGGCAGTCGTTTAGAAAAATTGCAGGCTCGATGGCAAGAAACAATGGTTTTCTGATGTTTTCTGTAAGTTTTGCCCGAAACCAGCCCAGAAAATCAAGGTTGCAAGTCCCATATTTGATAGGTAAGTAAGTAGTTTTGAGAAGTTGCCAGTTTGCACTTCTCTGAGTTTCTTGGAGTATTCAAAGGTGGGTCTGGAGAGCCGAAGATACAAGTAACAACAAGGGAAGTGATTTGAAGAACAACAACAAGAAGACACAATTATCACAAAGACGTTTATAATTAGTTACAAATATGGAGAGAGAGAGAGAGAGAATGGCAAATATATATATAGAGAGAGAGAGAGAATGGCAACAAGAATCAACATGATATAATCATTATCGGAATGCCAACAGTATACCTAATGATGCCAATAATTATGATATTATGATTTTGTTGGTGCCAAGAACAATGATGAGACTATGCCAATAGAACTCAATAGTGCTTGATGATTAATAGCTAAAGAATTATGACTCGCTAGTCATATAACATATTAATGAATTATATAGAATGTAAATAGCTATACCTGCATCCTCGAAAACGTGTTAGTTTTCTGCTTGGTCTGATTTTTTGGGGGTAGTGCCGTTTTTTTTGAATTCGAGCGTTCTTTGGATGTTCTTCTTTTTGACCTTCTAGATTGTTTTCTTGTGGCCTTCTAACATGCGTCATGGTCCTCCACACTGTTATTTGGTTTCGTTTTCAGAACGTTCTCTTCAATGACTCTTAGAACCAAATTGCCATCAAATGAAAGCGAAGAGTGATACACTCTTGAGTTAAGTACAACATGCCAAACAGGTCAATTGCAAGGTCATCTCAAGGAAGCTCATTTGGCATTTGGGAGTTCTGAGCCGCATCCTTCTCATCATGAAATCCAACTCGCAGCAGTGAAGCAATGACATTCTGAATCTTTCACATTGGGCAGCCTAGCCTTAAACAATTTTGCAACGGCACCAAAAAACGTAATTTGCCGACAAAAAGGCGTAAGTTGCCGGCGAAACGGCGTATTTTGTTGTGAGCAGATTGGTGTGTGTTTTGCTGTTGTTGGAAGGTATTGATCCTGAAGCTCAAATGACAGATTAAATGGACTGGGCAAATTCCAATGAAGCGACATAGTCGAATCTTCTAGAATTTGCTTTTGTGTTCAATCTAAGGGATGGAAATGATGGAAAGGCCAAGTCTCTGCAACGTTCTGGGGATGCATGATTTTTCTTTCACTTATTTTCACTTGGAGTTTGTTCTGACTATGAGTTTAAGAGGTTTCTTCCAAAGTGTCCAAGGTAATCAGTCGTGGGTTTCTGTTGTGGTATTTTACTTGATCTCTCTGGGGTTAGTGAAGGCTACGGGGTAGCCAACCAAAACTTCATGACAGAATAGGGAAGAACATGAAAGAGCAAAAATTAAGGAACACTTTTTGTTGTTGGGCGAAACACCCCCCAAAAAAAAACAATTTCAACTTCCAGCAATGATTTTGCACATCTGGAGGTTGTAGGTATAGAATGCCTATGAATACCTACTATAGCTATCACATTCACTAGAACAAAATACATAATAAACTTATTCATAGCCTGACTAGAACAGATATCACAGACTCTTCTAACCTGGGATTTTTTTGTTTTTTGTTCATATCAGTGGCCATTTCAGCCGCAAAAATTGGGAGCTTACAGCTACGACAGGACCTGGAAGCAGCTCATCGCGATCAACTGACCTCGGCCAGCGAGCAACTGGAAACCCAGCGTCAGGTGCCTCGCGTGGACGTGGTGCGTCGCCGGAGATGGCTGGGGCGGTGGGATGAAAATTAGGGAAATGGCTAGGAAACCCCTAAAAAATATGGGCTGGAGAATGAGTGTCAAACTGATTTTTTGGGGAAAAGTGCAAAAAACAAGTTCTGGAAGCGCCTTCAGCTTTCGGAAGTGCTGGTTTCCGCAAAATGTGTGCCCAGCAAGCAGGGAACTTGTCCGTGTTGGCTGGAAAGCACCTATCTGGTCCGCCAGGCATCCCAAAAAATCACAAGAGTCATGTGTGTGTTTGGAATGCATATTCCATGATGGTCCAAGGGCATGTTCCCAGGGGCATGTTCCAAAGGTTTTAGTTATTGTTAGTTATTTTTAGTGTGTAGATCCTCCAGCTTCCATTTTTTTGCTTCTTTGCTGCTGAGTTCCCTCGCTTTTTTGTGGCCGGGTGTCTTTTTTGGCCAGGCGTACGTGCGACAGATGGAAGAGATGAGAGAGTCCCTGGATGAACAGCACCGGCAGGAGACCGCCATCGTCATGTCAATATGTTTTGATTATCATGATTGTGATATCATAATCATCATGATGATATAGACAATAGTAAACATAATAACCAACATCATCGTCATCACCATCATCATCATCATCAGCAGAAGGGTCCAAGCCAATGAAATCCAGGAGCAAGATTCCTTGAAGACGCAGGAACAAGAACAGGGTCGCCGCTTCCAGGAGATTTGGGGCAGTCATGCAGGATGGCTGGTGGTGTCATACGCTATGAATCAGTATGAAACTGTAAGGCTTCCAAAAAAGGTGGAAATGTTTCCGGAGGATGCGTTGGATGATCATGAGGTACAATGAGCTGATAATTTTCAGGTTTCCCACTTTTCTTTCTGAATTTAGGGCTGTCCACATCCATCCGGTATTTGAATTGCCATTTGGGGGTGTACTCACTGTACTCCATGTTCAGACACGCCAATCATTACAGTAATCATCAGAACTTATTTCTTGTTTATACACCATAGGACAATGCACAATCCCTATATCTATCTCATCGTGTATTCAGTGTTAATACCTCATGAATTACTAGCATTCCGTTCATACCCCATTAATCTCCCATTAATACCCCATAAATCACTAATCTGGTTGGTGGTTTGGAACATAAATGGATTATTTTCCCATTCAGTTGGGAATGTCATAATCCCAACTGACTCATTTTTTTCAGAGGGGTAGGTATACCACCAACCAGATTATTGTTCTAAGTCCTATGGTCAATAACCTAATATTTGAATAGTAATGGTTGATAACCTAATAATCCTATGGTTCATAATCCTATGGTTAATATTATTAACCATCATTAACCATATATGAACCATTATTAACCATATATATATATATATCATTAATCCATAAATAACCATTAGTTGATATATATATATATATATGGTTATTATGGATGGTCATTATGGATTATTAGGTGAACCATATATATATATCAACTACCCTCTGGTAATTTAACATAGCTATGGAAAATCACCATGTTTAATGGGAAAATCCACTATTTCAATGGCCATTTTCAATAGCTATGTTAGTTTACCAGAGGGTAACGGTTAGCTAACTATGGATGGTTCTTCCATATTTTTCCCCTCCATCCCCCTGGGATCTCCCAACAAATGGCCCTCCCAGGAAGAGCTTCAGCAGCTCCGCGAGCGAGAAGCGCAGCAGCGCCAGAAACACGAGGAACAGCTGAAGGACATGAGGTGCAAACTGGAGAAAGAATGGTTAGTAGCGGTTAAATTCATGATAATGATATGGTTCAGAATGGATAAGAATGCAAGGAAAATTGTGGTTCATAATAGTGAATAATAGTGAATAATGATTATTAACCAGTACTACCCAGTAGTGATAATTTGACACACGCCTAATAGCTGTAACAGCGAGCACGATCTAGAGCACGATTTTTTGACTGTTACAGCTATTAGGACGGACCCAAGTGATAATGATGGTTAATAATGGATAATACTTGTGGTTCATAATAGTGAATAAAAGTGAATAATGATTATTAACAAGTACTAACCATTAGTAATATCCATCTATTAATTTACCATTAGTAATCATTAGTGAGAACAGTGATAATGATGGTTATGAATAATGATTACTAGTGGTTGATAATGGGAATTTGATAATGGATAATAATTATGATTAAATTATCAACCATTCTTGACCATCAGTAACCATTATTATCCATTATCAACCATCATTAAGCCTATTCAACCAGTATCAACCATCATTAATCAACCATCATTAATCAACCGTCATTAATCAACCATTATAACAGTTTTCCTTATTATTAATCATCATGGTTGATAATGGTTGATGAATGATGATTATAATGTTTGAAAAAAGTTAATAATGGTCAAGAACGGTTGATAATGGCTACCCTCTGGTCAATTGACATAGACCTTGAAAGTAAGCAAGTTTAGTGGAAACTGTTCTTCCAAGCCCTATCTCACCTATCTGGCAGGGTCTATGTTGATTTACTGGAGGGTAAGTTGTGTTTCAAGGTGGCATGCTGGGAAATCCCCTGTCAATAGAGGTTTTCTGGTTGGTGGTGACTGGAACCATGGAATGGATTATGACTTTCCCATCAAATTGGGAATGTCATCATCCCAACTGACTCCATCATTTTTCAGAGGGGTAGGTGTTGAAACATGTTGAAACCACCAACCAGATATATCATATTATAATAACCATCCATTAACCATCCATTAACCATCCATTAACCATCCATTAACCACCATCCATTAACCACCATTAACCATTGTAAATGATGGATTTTCCATTAACCACCATTAACCATGCATTAACCATTGTAGGCCCCATCCTGTAGAGGTTTTGAATTGTGGAAAAATCATCAGAGGATGTGCCAGCTGGCAAGCCATGGCAAGCCAGAAATTGGTTCCTGAGGAGATGATCCTTCGGAAAAATCTGCCAGAGGTTTACCTTAAAATTACCTTAAATTACCGGTAATTTATAGCTGATTTTCCCATGAAAACTTCCATTAAAACATGGATTTCCCATTGTGTGATTTCGTTGGGCACCCTTGGTATGGTAAACTAACTTTTACAGTTTGCGAACTGGAAAATGGCCCAGTCGAACTAGTTGATTTACCCATGAAAAATGGTGATTTCCCGTGGCTATGTTAAATAACCGGATGGTATAGTTTACCAGATATACCAGATAGTAAACATTAGTAAACTAACATAACTATGGAAAATCACCATTTTCAATAGCTATGTTAAATTACTAGAGGGTATCATTTCTCATGGTTTTCACGGTCCATCCCCTTGTTTCTTGGGAACGGGGATGGTTTTTTGTGGCGAGCTCCGTTCGAGCTCAACCGGGAAGCAGGGCGCGTGACGAAGAGAGACAACGAAAGATCCAAGAAGACCTTGGGGAGGCAAGCTGCGATTCGCATCGGATTGCTGATTTCACCTTTTTTGAACCAGGACAATTTGGACTTAAGCATCCACAATGGGGATTGAACCATGAAAAAAATTAGGATTTAACCGTGAAAAAAATGTGATTTAACAAAAACAGTGGGATTTGACCATCAAAAATTGAGATGTAACCATCAAAAATGGTGGCATCATGGGATTTAATAATATATGGTAATTTAATGGGGATTTTATCTTCCAGTAAACTAACATAATGAGGATATAGATGTAATGGAATATGATTATAGTTTTTTGGGACCACTTGGCTGATACTTGGCAAAAAGGGAGTTCCCTTCGACTGGAATGACTGAGAAGTAAATTCAAAACTGGTTGGTTCGGATAACAAAATAATGGGATAATAATAATGTTGGTTAATAGTAGTAATTCAATAATGACAATAAATTGGATAATAATATGTACATCATAGGGACAGTAATGTTAACTAAGAGGGTGATTTAATCAGGATAATAGATGATGAATTGACCCTTTGACCACTTTGACCATTAAACGTGGCAGCCGGGAAAGTCTCCGTTGACGCTGGATGCTAAATCCATGGGATAAAAAACGCTTCTCGAATCTGGTGAGGAAAATCTCCAGTCTCCACCATGGATTTACGGAGGATGTGGGTTTAAAAAAAAAAAAACAAGGTTAGCCTCTGGTAAACGTTTACATAACTATGGTAAATCACCATTTTTCATGGGAAATTCCCACTATAAATGGCCACTTTCAATATGGTAAATGAACAGTTCGACCCTGGCAGTCATTGGACTTGGAAGAAAATAGTTTCCTCTATAAAAATGTTGGTTATTTTCAGGGTCAAACTGTTTATTTTACCAGAGGGTACATTTGGAGTGATGATCTGATGATCTGATGATCCCTCCATATGGTGCATCAGCGTCACAAACCTGGTACCAGGTGCATCGTGCACCCGAGATTTGGATGTTTCGGTTGCTGAAAAACTTGGCCAGATCCACCTCCACAAACTTGTGATAAAAGGCCTTTCTGAAAAGCAGCAAGTTTTTCATGATTGTCCAGGTCGAATTTTCTCATGGCATTTGTAAGCTTGATCTCCAAGTGCTTCTACTAAAAAATCCCTATTATCCCTATTATCCTAAAGTTGAAGAATAGCAGTCACCACCATCCTGCAGAACACGCCGCCGGACCCGTGGCTGCCGTGGCTCAACAGGGGGTTGATGAACTGACTCGGGGGACTCGGGGTGCCTCTGTGCGGCGATGGCGCCATTGGCAAGCAAATCGGTGCTGTTGATTAATGGAAAGGATACCCTGCGGATGCTTCAGGAGGGATGGAGAGGGGCAGAATGCTGTTGTAAACTAGGGCGTTTCAACAGTTGAAGGAAGTTGACACATTTAACCATCCTCAACTAACATAGACCCTGCCAAATATAGGTCGTTGGAAGATGTTGGAAGACTACTTTCTTCTAAAAACTGACAACGTTGACAACTTTCAGGGTCCATGCAGGTTAATTTGGGAAATAGATAGATGGAAATAGTAGGTATCAAGATATCTATGTTGAAGCATCACATGACCACAGTTAGAATGCACACGCCTCAGGTCACATCTTTTGCCTCTTTTTTGGCATGTGTTTTGGGCATATGGATGAATATGTTCTTGATTTTTTTTTGGGGGGGTGGTATATAATAAGTAAATAAATCAATAAACATATTATATTATATGTATTATATTATATATTATTATTACACAAGACACCGAAAACTGTTTCCAAGAGCTCGTTCGTCATAGATTCTATAGGAGGCGTTGCGCGGTTGCGGCTCCCTGACAGGATGAAAAGTGGGAGGCTATGATGGAGCCACTCGGCTGGGGTGAACCCTTTAAAGTAAACATGGCTGGCTCCAAAATCCGAAAAAAACAAATGGTGGTTTAGTGAGATTTATACCATTGATAGCTCCATAAATGGTGGTTTTTCCAGATTTTTTTACCACTTTACATGGATTCAATGGTGGTTTCATGGTTTTTTTTTACCACTTTACTAATGCTGGAATTCTCCAGCCATATTTGATGACCGGAGGGCCCTCGGAAGTGGCCACTCCCAGGTTGATCACGGTCATCCCCAAGATCAGCACGGACAGTGGGGCCCAGTGGGGCCCGGTGGGGCAGCGGAAATCGATGTCGGAATTTCTTGGAGACTTTGGGGATGTCAACTTATTGCTGGTTATATTTTTGGTTACATACTAGATATGGATAGATATGGTGCTTTCGCAAAATAGGGGTACCCCTAAATCATCCATGTTATTTTTTGATTTTCCATTATAAACCATCTATTTTGGGGTACCCGCATTTATGAAAACGCCCATATAATTTATACATATGTATATATATATACACATCACTCATGATGGAATTTCATTTGGATCCCCCATGTCATCCCCATAAGAAAACATGTGGAGCGCAGGACAGCTACGTGGACTTGGCTCAGGGCCGCTTCGGCCCCTTCCGCGCACACGTGGCGATTAAGATCCCGCTCTGGGCAGCACCATGGCTGTTCCAACATGGCATGTTCCATTGCCATCGTTTCCGGAGGGTTTTATACAGCGGATTTTCTGATTTTATGGTTTTCCAGTCGGTTCCAGTTGTACATCTGAATATGATCTCTCCTGATGAGTTCCACGACATGATGGTCGTTTGAGTTTCATTCCAACACGCCAGAGAAAGATGACATCCAAGTTGCAAACTTGGCAGCTTGGTTGACTCACTTTGGGATTTGCTTTGCCACATTTTTTTCCAAGTGGCATTTCCCAACTGTTTCAACTGGCTGCTAGATCAATAGGGTAGCACCCCCCATCACACCCCAATTGAATCCAAATTGGTAAATGGTGCCGTTTGAACACACAATTGAGCGCAACCCCCGCTTGTTCAACATTTTTGCAACGTCAAAATGATCTTGCTTCAAAAGCTCATTTTTGTTGCTAAAACCACCTGACAACCCCTATCTTTCGAGGCCCTGCAGATGGAAGAACATCAGCACTGCAGCATCGAGCTGCCCAAGTGGATGGAGGACAAAAAAAATCTGGCGATGGATATGACTCAAACTGACTCAAAGAAATGCTTAAACTGTTTACTTGGATATAGGATTATATTTGGATATAGACAGTTGGATATAGATATATGCTTATATATGTTGGTATGATATAGGATATATACTTGGATATAATATTTGGATATAGGATGATATTTGCATTTATTTTTTCAAAGTTGGATGTTAGTGAAATAGATCTCATGTTTAAATATGCATGGTTTTTGGCCAATGAACAAGAGCGGGGGGCGATCTGGGAGTGTTTACCCTCAATGAAACCGTGGAATGATCACCATGGCTGCAACATCATCATTTTCAACAGAAAAATATAGAAAAATCATCGAACTAAATAAGGATATCATGGATATCCAGTTTCAACTTTATCCAAATTCATCCAATACACACACATAATTATATACAGTATATATATATATATACACCCATATGAATTTATCTATATATATATATATTATATACATTATAAATATGTGTTTACCTGTATACATCTATCAATATATCAGGCATTGATTTCTGAAAACTTTCCAACCGTGTCTCCATGCCCTAAACGGGTCATGGCTAGCCGCTAGGAGGAGGAGCTGAAAGCTCTGTGTGCCGAAGAACGGGCCCGGCCAAAGGACTTCGGGAACTCGGTGCACAGGCGGAATTTTTATCCGAGAAACATGGGGATATACCCGGTAAACATAGAAAAAACGATGGAAAATCACCATTGAAATAGTGAGTTTTCCCATGAAACATGGTGATTTTCCATAGTTTTTTTATATGTTTACCAGAGGGTAACTATCGGATATAACCCAAATATGATCGGAGATGGTGATAGAGAGATAGAGATCCTGAATATGAGCACTTTTTTGAGCAACTATAATGAACATATAGTGGTGTTGTGATGTGTATGTTGTCATTGGCTGATGTGTTTCATGTTTGTTTCATGACTTCATTTCTGGGAAGAGAACGGGGACACGTCGCATATCACATGAAACTCGCCAAAAGTGCCAAACCATTGGGGAAAAAACCGTCAGATCTGCAAATTCTGGTGGTTCATTGCTCAACTGATGGGCTGCTCCAGGCATTACATGGAGATTGCCTTTGCATTGCTGCCTCGTCCGAAGGTGGGCTTGTTGAAATTGGATTGTCGGAATCCGGGTTCCGGAAAATGATGGAAAATGTGTGAATCGAACCATCCTTGAGCTGGTGGTTAGAATTTGTTTTATAGTTTCCATCCCTGCAAAACGGAGGGAAAAAAAAAGGATGAAAAGGTTTCACAACGATCCCCTGCCTCCTCGTAGCCACTGACTCGCCGCAGATGTCTCGGAAGTTGCCACCAAAATGTGCCAGCACTGCTGTTCATTGCGGGTCTACTATACAGTAGAAGTATGGCCAATTTCCTCGACCAAACCTAGGTGACTCCTAGAGTTCGAATCGTTAGAAAGCGTGGAACACGAGCTCCGTAATTACGTCACAAATCCTACTGGCATCTACTGGCGAAGTCATCATTTGCAAAGCCAAAAAAGACACCAGGATAACTAGGCTGCTTGAATTGGGCGGGTACCATTTCAAAGGCATGACTGCTGTATATTGCTGTATCACCTTTCGTGGGTGATTCCTCTGTTGGGATTAAAAGATTAACACATTTTTTTTTAATCATATTAAATCACCAGTGACCGATAGATGGAATCATCAAGTCTAGCCTTTTTTGATGCATCAGGATGATGTGATTCATGTTTTATTTTCCACCACATTTGTTTTAAAAAAATGTCCTTTTCATGACCGGGGTATAATGTCACCCCGGGATATCCCATATATCCATATATGTTTAGTAAACACATGTACCAAATCACCCCAAAAAATCCAATCCAAGGTTGTTTTGATATCCCATATCTTTAAGAATAACATGTACCAAATCATCAAACCGGCCCAATTTTTCTGGATCAGTCGTTCTTCGGTCACCTTCGGTCCCTGCGACCGACGACTCGACGAGGTCTTCGGCGGAAAGGAGAAGTACCGACAGAGGATTCTGCTGCTGCTACGCGAACTCATTGACGCTTGATCCATCTTGATCATGATCCCATGAGGCCCCCGGCAGCCGGAAGAACATGTGACAGTTATAGCATTCTGGTGCTTCGGAACCATGGGATTTGTTTCATGACTTTCCACAATATATTGGGAATTTCATGGAATTTCATCATCCCAATTGACTTAAACTCCATCATTTTTCAGAGGGGGCAGGTAGAAACCACCAACCAGCATTATACCATATGATACCCTCAAAAACGGAACCTAACTATGGAAGAAATATGAAAAAATTGGATGTGGAGAGAGGATATAACCAACCATTATTTGGATGTAGTGGTGATATCATCGGATATAGCCAACAATACGAATGGATACCCTTTGGCAATCCAACAAAACTATGGAAAAAAAAAAACGGCCCATGAAAGTAGATTCGATTTCCCGTTTGAAGAAATGGTATGAAATCCAGCAAGACTTGTTTGATCTTGTTTGATTACCCTCTGGTTATGACTAACAGTTTGCCATGGTATAGATGGCCCATAGAAATAGATGGTTTACCTGGGTTTACCTATTCAAAATGGTGATGTTCCATGGCTATGTTAAATAACCAGATGGTACCAGAGGGTAAACACAATCCACTTGGGGGTTCCTTAAGCCATCAGTACTCCCAGTTATCATCTTCTTGGTCGATTGTGTAATCGAGAAACCAATGGTTTTGGGGACCAGTTTAAGAAACCCCCCTTTATTTATAATGAACCCCTGTTTGATTGGCTATGAAACAGGGGGTTAGCTATCTACCTCGTGTAGTGGGCACAAATACAGCCCGCAAGAAGGAGGATACCAGATACCTATATGAGTATTGTGAAGAAGCCAGGATAACCATGACCATCTCCAATCTGTGCTTTATGATATTGGACTTACTTGGGATGATGCGTAAAAGCCACATGCTATGGTTGACAATGGGGCATGGTTTTGTGATTGCCCAATAGGATCAACAGGGGGTTAATATGGGTTAATCATGGGAAACTTCTCATGTTCCCCAAGGTGTCCCAAGCACGACCCGTGGATGTTGCAGCCAAGGAGCTTCGCAGGAACAAGATCTTGGAGGGTTTGAAGCCACTTGGTCACCAATAGCTATGCCGAAAAACCAACCGAAGACGCCTTCAAGAGCAGAAGGCTGGACAAAAAAAATCACCCTTGAGCCAAGTGTTCATGGATTACCATCTGGTTATTTAACATAGCCATGGAAAATCACCATTTTTAATAGGTAAACCATCTATAAATGGGCCATCTATACCATGGCTATGTTAAACAACCAGATGGTACATGGCCTATTGAGCCCTTTTCGTTGAGATCCACCTTGGGAAGTTTTACACACCCCCATTAGAAAGATGTGTCCCTGGCCAACGTGTGCGGTATCTTGGGGTGTTTTGCTGAAGATTCTCTAATTTGGCTGGGAGATACTGAAAAAAGATGCAGATGATGTGTCTTTGATTTTATTGTTCAGCCTGAAAAAACTTGGCCCAATGTTGACAAGTCCTACCTCGCAAACAATGATCCCAATTAACTTTCAGATGGGATTGAGTTCTGGAGTGAAGATTTTATTAGCGGTTACCTTTATTGTGAAAAAGGATATAAAATTCAGTTCAGTTCTGAACCCAATGTATAAATAAGATCTAATGATTCTAATGTAAATCCGTGCTTATGCCTTGTTTTTGTTCGTTGAGTCATACCTGTATCCATTGATTATTTGCCTTCGGAGCGCCACGTTTCAAACGCGGTCGTAGCACCTGGAGAGTCCGAGTCCATGTTCACACCATGTTACACCCAACGATTTTTCCACAGCAAGGCTTCACAAATAGCGACATAATCTTTTAGTATACCCTCTGGTTATGACTAACAGTTTGCCATGGTATAGATGGCCCATAGAAATAGATGGTTTACCATGTTTACCTATTAAAAATGATGATTTTCCATGGCTATGTTAAATAACCAGATGGTATATATTACACATATGCAGTGCATAAAAAGCCTATAGAAACCCATAGGTCTGGGGAACAAAGCTCCGGCGCTCAGGAGCTTTGAGGCGACAGATTCGGAGCTAAAGGCAGGGCACCCATGGCCATATGCTTTGGGAATCTCATGGTCATCCATCATCAAGCAATTAGTTTGAGATTACCATTGTGGGATGGAGGACCATAAACCATAAATACCATAAGACTTGACCATGGCACATGTCATCTTTTTGGCTCTAGAGTGGGTTTAAAAAAAAAACTGGAGTAGGTTTCAACAAACTTTCGTGTTCTCAGGAGGTGACCAAAAATATGGGGCTGATGTTTTTCCATATTGGGACATGGTGAAATCTTGGAAGGCTGGTGCATTGGGGTGGCCTTGTAATTATACTATATATATTATAAGTGATACTGTATCACTGTACTATACTATATTAATATTACACTTAGTATAGATTTACAACATGGAAAAACATAAGCCCCATGTTTGATACTAAGTGATACTAAGTGTAAATCCAAACAAAGTGGTCAGTTACCGCGTTTCAACGTTCGAATTCCGAGCCGCGAAACAGTGGTGCTTCCGAGCCGCCTGGGGCACCGCCTTGAACCCATGGGAACCAATCACATCCTCCGGTGGTGTCCCCCAGTTCGATCTAATGTGGTTAAAACAATGCCATAACCCACCCAGGACTGGGAATGGTAACTTTATAGCACCTATAAAAATGGTGATGACTGGATGGTAAACATATATGGCATTGTTTTAACCACATTACCACCATTCCATATATCATTCCCATCAGTTATGTTTCCCAAGCGAACCCAAAAAAAACATCCCGATCCAATCCCCAATCCAATTCACCAGTGGAGACGGAGAGAAATTCGATTCCTATCAACCATCATATAAACCATATACCCATGATTCCCGAAAATTACCCATGATCATAAATATAGAGTCAATAACAACAATAACCATATCATAAAAACCATCAAGCATATCATAAATGGATTCCCCTATATTTTCCTATATTTTCCTGCATATCCTCATGGATTCCCCACCTTCCCAGGTGAGCCACATGTCCGCCGCTGAGCTCAGCGCCTTCCGCACACGTTCCCTATGCTTCCTGGACTCCATGTGCGACCTGCTGCGCAACCGGGCGCTGGAGCTCACAGAGGAGGTGCAACCGGTGGTTTGGTGAACTTGACCATCAAAGACCTGGGAAAATGAGGAGAAATGATGAGAAATGATGAACCAACCAGATATGGTTTATTGATGTTTATTGGTGATATATCTATAGATACTATAGTTGATGGGATTTTAATATATGATAGTAATATAGTACATGTTTACATCACTGGTTGGTGGTGGCTGGAACCATGGAATTGTATAACTTTCCATTCAGTTGGGAATTTCATCATCCCAACTGACGAACTCCATCATTTTTCAGACGGGTAGGTGGCTCAACCACCAAGCAGTGAAAAATGTGGATTTAAGTTTGAACAAATTCATTTGAAGCATGAAAAAATAGGATCTAATGAACATGAATGATGGTACAATGGAAATATCTTGGAATGGTAAGAGGAATTACATATTGGGATGGTACTACGATGTACTAGGGCTCCTTTCTAGTAAGAAAAATTGTCCCAAGAAGATAGTGAAGTATTATTTCAGTGACGAACCACGATTCCTTAATGATTGGGATAATTCCTCCTCATTGCAGCTTATTGAGTTACGAAAAAAATGCCCCGAAGTAAAACTGAATATAAGATGACGTAGCTACATAGTACTATAGAGGTATCTGTTTGAGTTGGGAAAAGTGAATAGATAGTAAACATATACAGTATTAGGCAAATACTATAGATAGTAAACATAGCATTAGCATAACACGGTGGTGAAAAGTTATATCAGCTATGTAATGTCAACCCCGGCTTTTCAAACCCCAAACGGCTGTTTCATTGGGGAGGTACCATTTGAGTATATTTGAGTATTAGATTACCACTATTTGGGGAGCACACCACAATTCATAAACCACTGGTTGGTGGTTTCAAACATGAATGTCATTTTCCATTTCATATATGGCACTATCTCCATTGAAGACCCCATGACCTTTCCTGTTCGGCATGGTTTTCAGTTTGAAGTAGCGCTTTCATCACTTGATGAGGAATGGGATGTTGGTGTTAACCTAATCCAGATCGGCTTTGCCCAAATCAACAGTCAGATTCTCAAGCTTGACCATCTAGTGAAGTCAGCCTATGGGCAGTTTCCCATGAAGTGCCCTGCACGAGATGCCTGTGACCACCCACAGTCCATCTCGGTTACCATCACCCCACCTCTCAGAGATGGCACCCCGGCCGATTCATTTGCGTTTTTGACGTTTCATTCCGTGTTGCAGAGTGTATGGCAGCCGCTGTCTCTTTTGTCAGCGCGACAGCATGATCCTTCGGTCACTGTCATGACGTGGTTCCTGGATCATGTACGACTCCCACAATGCTTTGCGGCTAGGCCTGTGCAGTTGTATCAAGACCCTGAAGAGTGGACACACCTCATTCGACAGGCATGGGTTGATTTTGTCCTCCAGGACCAACCGCTGCATTTTCACATTGTACAGCCAAACCCTGTTGACATGGAGCTTGATGCAGCAGCGCACATCCTTCTAGTGCAGCAGCCCATCGATGGTTTTGACTCGATTCTTGTGAGCGTCATTGACTCTGCGTTTCAAGGACTACCCCCTATTAGACATGCATCTATGGCGCCACAAGTCCTACCGTATCAAACGCTGTTGGGTATTGCCTACAGAGACCAGGATTGTCAGCATGCGCACCATACCTGCTCTGCATGGGTAGGAAACAGAGAAATTTTGCAGCATGAATTTGTGCCACTCACAGATGGTTTATCGGTGACTGTGGCCATTCATCGCCACATCATGCCGCCCCCTGATGAGCCTGACCCTTGGGATTCACAGACACCGAGGATTGACCAGGACCGTCCTTACCTATCGGGTAGAGGAGAAGTTGATTGGCCTTTGCACCTCAGTGATGCTCAATTGACCACAGCTTTGAACACACATTTTTTCCCTCGGCCCCAGGCACAGGTGATCACCAAACAACGCAACAGAGTTACGCTCTGCTTGGAAGCAGTTCTCCCCGGCCCCCCAGACATGCGATGGAGCCAATTGAACCCCGATGTCTCGGCGATTTCATGGTTTCAGCAACAAGATTGGGCCATATACTGTGCTTCCTTTCCAGTGACACTGCCACACCCAATCCCTGAGGGCATCCATGTTCACCCATCCACTTATCATGCATTGCTGGATTTGCCTCTAGAAAGTGACCCCAGTACCTGGCGGTGGGAACTTTATGTTGACGGTTCACAAAGTCATGGTGCAGCAGGATGGAGTGTGGTTGTTGTGTGCACAGACAGAGACCGCTCCTCACTGTGGGGATGCTATGCAGGCCAAGTCCAACTTGCACCGCAGCACGAACAATGGATTGGTGCAGACTGCCAGGACAATATCTCAGCTGAGCTCACCGCTTTCATTGTTGCCCAGGATGTGTGCATGCGTTTGCTGCCAGGCAGGCCCACAATCATACGGCCAGACTTGCTGCTCAGCCAGATGATTGCGACCTATGAGCAAATCACCAATGCTTCCCCAAAGCTGGCACAATTGTGCCGTGTCCTGTCCCGATGGTTGGGCAAAAATACCAAGGTGGACCAGGTCCCGGCCCACAAAGGTCATCCTTGGAATGAATTGGCAGATTCCATTGCGCGCTGGGCGGCAGAGCAAGAGCCAGCAAGTCTCCCACCTTGGGCCTCACCGGGAATTCATGTACTGGCTGGTGCCCCACATGACTTGCATTGGTGTTGGTTGCAGAACGCTGCAGATTGCGTACAGCAGTGTTTCCCACCAATAGTCCAAAATGAAATTATGCAATTCCCTCCCTCTGAGGTGCAACCACCAACACCCTTACCTCCAAGGTCAGAGGAAGCCACATGGAACACTGTTGCATTCTCATGCGCGACTGTCAATGTACTGGCGCTTGACCATTTCCAGCACCAAAAGAAATCGGAAGACAAACAGGGGCCCGCACTGCCCGCCTTGACACTCAGCTCCATGCCAAAGGAATCGCAGTGATCGGCATCCAAGAAGCCAGAACCAAGCAAGGGCGCTACCGAAGTGAGCATTATCAGATTTTCTCTGCTGGCTATCAAGGACCTAACCCGGTCTGCCTAGGGTGTGAGCTTTGGATTCATCGCTCTATGCCGCTTGCCATGTTGCCAGATGGATCCCATTTGACTTTTCGGGACTTCAGAGTATCCACCCAATGGGCTGACCCCAGACGTATGTTCGTCCTTTTGGAAAATCGTGATCTCGTTTTGTCGTTTGTGGTCTTACATGCCCCATGCCTCAGCAAAAATAAAGGTGATGGATCACGCCCAATTGATAAGCTTGAGGCATGGTGGAAAGAAACCGCACAGCTTTTCAGGACGCATGCCACGCATGATTTGATTTGGGCATTTGTTGATGCCAACGCTCCGGTCAACCAGGAGTTTCACCCATTTGTAGGTTCCTTGCATGCCGAAGCGTTGAACCCACAGGGGCGTCTCTATGGTAATTTCCTTGCCGAAGTTGGGCTCTTTGCCCCATCAACGTTTGAACATTTCCATGATGGCCCTGGGCATACCTGGACGCACACCAATGGCTCCAAATACAGAAGAGATTACGTTTTAGTCTCCCCCAAGGTACTCGACATTGTGACTCGTACCCATGTATTGCACGATTTCGACACTTCGTTTTGCCATGATGATCATATCCCCCTCTGCCTCTGTGTCAAAGGCCTCCTTCAAAAAAAGGTGGCATGTCTTGCCAAAGACGATTGGGACGAGCAGGCCTTCCTTTGTCCGGTCAGAACACAGGCATTCCGACAGGCACTTGCCTCGCTGCCCATTCCAACATGGAACATAAGTGTCGAAGCGCACACTGCATGGTACGAGAGCCAATTGCTGCAACTGGGGCGGCAATTTTTCACAAAGACGGTAAGGACCAAGACCAGGCCTCAGATCAGTGCTACCACTGTTGCTGCAATTGCCATGAAAAGGCACCTGCTGGATTGTGCCAGGTGTTGGAACCTTACACACACAGCTGAATTCAAAGAAGTCATCACTCCGATTGAAAAACAGGTCCGCAGTATGGTCAGAAAGGATATTGGTATTTTCTTTGACCAGCTCTTGGTGCACCTGCAAGAATCGGACAGTTTGGGTGATTTGCGAACTGTCTTCAGAATCCTGCTGCGCTTGGGAGGAAGGAACAGCAAAAAAACCAGTGCGTTGAGACCGCTACCAATGCTCAGAAAACCTGACGGCTCCTTAACAACCACCTTTAGTGAGCGTCAATGGGTTTGGATGGATCAGTTTGCAGCCATCGAGGCTGGAACGACAATGCCGCTGCCTGAGTTAGCCAACCTCAATATGCAGCCCCAGGGTCACCCTCTTGACCTTCAAGAGCCATCCTCCTTCCCCACAGTCTGGGACATTCAGCAAGGTCTCCGACGCCTGAAACGAGGACGAGCCCCGGGACCCAATGGGTTGTCGCCTGCATTGCTCGAAGCCGGTGGTGAGGTCTTTGCTCGTCAGTTCCTTACGCTGGCAACCAAATGTGCTGCCCACTCACAAGAGCCGCTGTCCTGGAAAGGGGGCAGACTCTTCCCACTCCATAAGGGAAAAATGCACCCGGCCGATCCTTTAGGATACAGATCGATTTTTGTGTCAGATTTCACTGCCAAACTTTACCATATGACCATGCGAAAACCCCTTGAGGTTGCCTGGAATCGTAGCCTTCATTCCCTACAATTTGGGGGCCGCAAGGGACAGGGCACCGACATGGCACACCACACCCTGCAGACTTTCTGGCACTGGACGCAGGCACGCCACATGCCATCAGCCATTGTTTTTTCGATGTGAGGGCGGCCTTTTACAGTGTTCTTCGAGAAGCGCTCTTCCCAGGGGATGGTGACATTGATGCACTGCTTCGCACCCTCAACACCCTTGGCATCCATGATGAAATGGCCAGGGTTGTTGCTGCCAGTGTAGACCAAGACTTTGCACTCACAGGCCTTTCCCAGCACATGATCACCGTCCTACAGGATGTCATGACGAACACGCATTTTTATGTTGAGGGTATTGCCGACCCCTGTCGTACGAGACGTGGAACCAGGCCTGGCGACCCCATTGGCAATATCCTTTTCAACATGGTTATGTCATGTATACTCCGAGACGTCAAAGCCACCATGCTTGCCTGCACTGACTTGACCTGGTTTGGTGACCCGACTCCATGCGCCGATTACATGGAGTCCCAACCTCTACCGGCAGCCGGTTACTTTGACGTCTCTTTCGTTGATGACTGTGCTTTTGGTATCCATGGCAAGACCAACCAGCAAGTCGAAGACGGCATCAAAGCCATTGTCCAAGCCGTGACCTGTGCAGCCAAAAACCGAGGGCTTGTGATAAACTTTGAGCCAGGAAAAACAGAAGTACTGTGGCACATCGTTGGGAAGGGCTCCAAGGAAAGGAAGGCACTTCTCGCAGCTGACGACTCCGAGTTGCGATGGCAGACAAAAGAAGGACCAATTGCCCTGCGCACAGCCCATGCTTACAAACACCTTGGAACATGGATTCAAGCAGGCAATGTTCATGGAAAGGAGATCCAACAGAGGAGCTCAATGGCTAGAGCTACTTGGGGGGTCTTAGCTAAGTCCTTTTACAACAAATCGTATGTGTCCCTGCCAACGAAAGCCAAAGTCTTCCAGTCAACTGCCTTCAGCCAGTTCATGTACAATGCGCACATTTGGACAGGGGTCACTGCCAAAGAGTGGGACAAGTGGCACAATGCCCTCCGCAAGCCCTTCTGCCTCATGGTCAGAGGTAAGCTTAGAGGCGCCAACCCTCTCCATTTCGATATGGATGCGGTTTCTGCACTTGCAGGAGTGCTTCCACCCAGACATGCGCTTCAGGTAGCCAGACTGCGATACCTCAAGCGCCTCACCAGGGAATGCCCACAGGCCTTGTGGAACCTCCTTATGGCAGATGCTACATGCAAGGACTCTTGGGTTGAAGGGTGTGCAGAAGCTTTCCATTGGTTCCGCACCCATTATGACATCCCCTTTGCCCCGCAATCAGACAAGCTCGTGCATTGGTTGCCCTTTATTGCTTTGGACGTTTCATGGAACGGGCGCCTCAAACGTGCCGCGTATTCATGCCTCCAGTATTGCACAGCAATAGCAGAAAGACAAATTTTTCACCGAAGGTTCTGTGAATCATTTGAAGCAGCGGGAGGGGTGTTGCCAGTTTCATCCTCCCCAGTGCAGGAAAAATGGCAGTGTGATCTGTGCACCCGATGCTTCCCATCCAAACGGGGCTTAGCTTCTCATGCAGCCAGAGCGCATGGCTACAAGAGAATTGAAAGGTTCTATGCCACTCATGCCACCTGTGATGCTTGTGGAAAACACTACCATGCCAGAGCGAGATTGCTCATGCACCTCTATGACTGCCCAGACTGCCTTCTCACCCTCCAAGCCTGTTTCCCCCCGGCCACCGAAGAGGAAGTTGACAGATTGGATGAGGAAGGAAAGCAATATGCCAGTGACATGAGGCAGCAAGGCTGGTGGAAGACGAAAGCTTTCCTCCCACCGGCCCGTATTTTTGGTCCCCTCCTGCCGGCGCACGACACACCAGACGCAGCCGCATTTAAGGCCAAATGGGCTGTGCGTACCACGGTGCCGGGCACGTCCTACCAAGAATTCCAAGGACGGTGTGCAGTTGCTGAACCACCGGCCGACCCCCAGGTCCTCCTGTTTGCCGAGGATTTCCCGTCATTTCTCATGCAGGCGCCACCAGGGCCCAATGCCGGAGGAGGAGCTCTGGCACAAGCTAACCTGGCACGGGAGACGGCCAGACTACACATCAAGTGGCTAGTGTTCGTACATTTTTTTAGTGGATTTCGCCGACCACATGATTTGCACGCTGTCATTGAATCGACACAATTGGAAGGCACCTCACAGCTTCTGGTCATTTCAGTTGACATGTGCATGCAAAAAAAGGATGGCAACTTAGCCACTGACACTGCCACCAACTGGTGGATCAACAGAGTGCGGGCCGGGCAGGTGGTTGGCGCGGGGGGAGGACCCCCCTGCGAAACTTACACCGCGGCAAGATTCTTGCCTGATGGGCCCAGACCCCTGAGGACAGGTACACATCCCGATGGACTGCCAGCTCTCACCGCCAAGGAATGGGCGCAGCTACGGGTGGGTTCGAGGCTTGTCTTCTTCATCTTTGAGGTTTTGCTGGAACTGGCCAAATATGGCGGATGTGGCTTCGCTGAGCATCCACAGTGGCCTCTTTGGGCGCGCAAGTTTGACCCAGCCAGTATATGGTCCTCTTACCAAGCAAGATTGTGCCGCACTCTCAACTGCTTCAGTGCTGTGAGCTTTGACCAGTGCGTAGTAGGGTCACCTGCTAAAAAGCCAACCACAATTTTGCTCCTCCGTCTTGACTCCTTTCGGCATGAGATCCTCCAAACGGGATCTGGGGGGCGCTGCAACCACCCCCGTGGAGCGCATGAACAATTGCAGGGTCGAAACGAGCAAGGGGAGTTCCGAACTGCGGTGGGCAAAATCTACCCAGTAGGCCTGAATCAGTCTTTAGGTCGAGCCGTGTGCCGCTTTGTGAGTCTGACATTTGACCACAAGTTTTTGCACTGTCAGCTCCCTGATGACTTTTCTTGTTTTCAGCAGCAAATGTTCGAAGACCATGGTAAGGTACAGCCTGATTACCATAAGGTCAGCACTACATAGTGCTTGTACAAAGCTGCTGTAGCATGCATGCGACCGAGTGCCAATGGGCACAGCAGCCACAAAGTGACAAAAGTGTCATCCTTCCCATTGCAGACTCATATTTTTCAAGATGGTTAAAACCGCCAACCAATTCATAAACCATGGTTTATGCTCTGGTAATTTAACAGTTCGCTATTGAAAATGGCCCAGTCGAAATAGTTGATTTACCCATTGAACATAGCTATTGAAAATGGCCCAGTCGAAATAGTTGATTTACCCATTGAACATAGCTATTGAAAATGACCCAGTCGAAATAGTTGATTTACCC
>Ga0126342_10002869_pt1 | contig 27677 bp, 26 predicted proteins | sample Cyp1metagenome_FD_92528 | JGI IMG/M metagenome (GOLD analysis project Ga0126342, IMG submission 92528) | Coral microbial communities from Lord Howe Island, Old Settlement Bay, Australia - Cyphastrea 1 metagenome | ecosystem: Host-associated > Invertebrates > Cnidaria > Coral ... | reverse complement strand
GGGTCCCCAGGTTGCACCCCCTTCCCTTCTATTTGCAAGCTATTGGCAGCATTTCTGAGGTCCACCCTCGTATTTGCTAGGTCTTTGCTGCATTTCTGACTACCAGCCTCGCATTTACTAGGTGCATGCTACCTTTTAGATCCTTTCAGACGACCTACGTAGCACACATACTCCCTCAAAGTACCTACGTGCTACCTATAGTCATATATACATGTGCTATGTATCTACTTCCTATATATATATACACATATATACGTATATATATACATATATTCATATACATACATATATATATATATATACATATTATAGATACATATATATATATAAACATATGTATATATATAAACATATGTATATATATATATATATATAAACATATGTATATATATATACCACACCCCCATCACACCACAGGGGGGAGGGGGGACAGTACCACACCCCCACCACACCACAGGGAGGGGAAGGGGACAGTACCACACCCCCACCACACCATAGGGGGGGGAGGGGCACAGTACTATGGCTGACCCATGACCATGGCCGGGGGGAGGGGAGGGGGGCTGGAATGAACGTTAATAGAAACTAATATCTAAAACACTCTAAAGCTAATGAAATCCTTTCCACGAAGTCTGTCACCCAAACCACAACTTGAGACATCACTCGACATCGCTCCCCTTGCACGATGAGAGTTGGAGCAAGCGCGTAGATTGCCTCAGGACGTAGTCTAAGGTCTTTCGCAACAGAAACTACCCACCGTAGACTATTAGATAGTTGGACTGCGCAAGTGAACATATGTGAACATATGTGAAAGCAAACCTCCGGAAGTCTTGGAACTGATGGGTCTCTGACGGGAAGGTGCTTGTAGGTCAATTGGATGCCGGAGCCTTGGACGATGATCCAAAAGCAAGAAGCCCACCTCTGAGCTTACACAACATGCCACGGTGTTATCCTCAAAAAGGCTGGGTCTAAAGAGTCTACAGAGTCTACATATCTCCTCTTTGAGAAGAATTCGCAATTAGATATGGCGACGTGCAGCGAATCGTTGAGAATGAATCTCTAACATATCCCACGGTTCACTGCACCAATCACACGCTGACGTGTTAAAAAAGACTCTGAGTTCAGTTGCTCAGCCAAAAAAGACCTCCATCTAGTGACACCTCGATGAGGAAGGCCTGGCGTGGCGGCGCCGAGTCCAGACTACAAACTGATGCAACAAAATGTTTAAATAAAAAACTTGTTGATGGGCAACATGGAATATGTCCTGAAACAAACCACTAAAGAACCTATAGGGGATCACGAATAGATGGCATCTTCATTGCGCCCGGCAAGATGGCATATTAAGCGAATGTCATTTTTTTATGATGGCATAGGAATAGGTGGGTGGCCCTTGTTTTGCCATCTTAGCGTGCCTGCCCCAATAGGAATAGCAGAATCGCTACGATCAATTCAAAGAAATCTAACTTATGCCATCTTAGTGTTGAAAAGAAAAACAAATTTGGCAACATTTTGCCAAAAACATGCAAAACCATCAAAAACAACTTTGGGATACTTTTGAGGGATTGACGGGGGGTTGCCCGGGAACACTAAGATGGCACATCCAGGCACATCCTATCCGAGAAAGATGAAAACTGCGGCTAAAACTTTTTTCATATAGGATGCACTAATACATGGACCACGTTTGGATTGCTGTGATCCGGGCTGTCCGAGAAAGATAAAACTACCTTTTTTCACATAGGAGGCACTAATACATGGACCACGTTTGGGTGGTTGTGTTTCTTTCCTCCCTTTCCATTGCGAAAAAAAGAACAGCAGAACCTCAAAACCGACTGTAGCGCCTCGAAAGCACGTTTTTCACATAGGACGCGATAAGAGATTGAGCACTTTTGGGCGGCCTGATTTTCCGATTTTTTTGCAACATGTTGCCAAAAACATGCAAAAACCATCCAAAAACAACTTTTGGATGTTTTTGAGGGATTGACAGGGGGGTTGCCCACGAACACTAAGATGGCACATCCAGGCACATCCTGTCCGAGAAAGATGAAAACTGCTACTAAAACTACCTTTTTCACAGAAGAGGCGCTAATACATGGACCACGTTTGGGTGGTTGGGCTTTTTTCCTCCCTTTCCATTGCGAAAAAAAGAACAGCAGAACCTCAAAACCGACTGTTTCACATAGGAACCAGCAAGAGATGAAACGTTTTTGGGTGGCCAGATTTTTTTTCAACACCACTTGTGGGGGGCTGCCACGGAACACTAAGATGGCACATCTAGGCATGTCGAATCCGAAAAAATGAAGCGTAGCGCCTCAAAACCACCTTTTTCACATAGGACGCAATAAGAGATTGAGCACTTTTGGGCGGCTTGATTTTCCAATCTTTTTGCAACATTTTGCCAAAAACATGCAAAAACCATCAAAAACAACTTTTGGAATCTTTTGGATACTTTTGAGGGATTGACGGGGGGTTGCCCGGGAACACTAAGATTGCACATCCAGGCACATCCTGTCCGAGAAAGATGAAAACTGCTGCTAAAACTATTTTTCTCACCTAGGAGGCACTAATACATGGACCACGTTTGGGTGGTTGGGTTTTTTCCCTCCCTTTCCATTGCGAAAAAAAGAACAGCAGAACCTCAAAACCGACTGTTTCACATAGGAACCAGCAATGGCTGAAACGTTTCAGTACCACCTTGTGGGGGCTGCCACGGAACACTAAGATGGCACATCCAGGCACATCTGATCAACTGGTCTGATTTGCTTACAAGCATGGCTCACAATGCAACCCTTATAGCCTATGTATGCCATCTTAATGTGATTTTTGGTTCTGCCGACGCGAGAAATATGTGTCACAGACCCCTTTGTGCCATCTTAGTGTGGCAAAAAAACGTTTCGTTTTGAGGAGGTTTTTTTTTCCCGTATTGATGGCATACGAATTAACTTTTACCGGAGCCACCAATCCATGACCTCCAAGGGGTCCTCCTCTGTCTTCTGTCTAAGATTGATGAACAGAGATGGTAGAGATGAAAAATTAAAGTAAAGTGACTGTTCGACTGTTCTCCGGATCTGCTTCATATGAGTCACATGCCTCGCTAGCATCATCCGGAGATCGCAAAGGTGGAGCAGGCCTCAGTGGTTGAACTCCGCCAGCTTGACACGACATTTTCGCTGGGACAAGTCATAGGTCCCCCCACGGCACAAAGGAGATTGCCGAGTCGTTGTGCACCTGGCCAGCGGGTTGTACTAGGATGGTCCCGGTCGCCAGGCAGTCCGTTTTGAGGAACCAAAACGCCTGGAGCCCGGTCGCCAGGCGGCCGGCAATCCGAAGACGCAAATCGCCAATGAAGCCTCCCAGTTCCAGTTTTCCCAAGCTGAAAGGTGACCCGTGACCTCAAATCATAAGCCATCACGCTTATATATATATTATAGATATTATATTATATAGATATATATTATATTATATATATATATATATATTATATTATATTATATTACATTACATTATATTATATTATATTATATCATATTATATTATATTATATTATATTATATAGATATATATTGTCAGATTATATTATATATATATACAGCATATTATATATATATACATATATATATGTCTTTACCACTATATTACATTACATTACATTATATTATATTATATTATATTATAGTATATTATGTTATATTATATTATATTATATTAAATATATATATATCATTATATATTATATATATGTATATATATATATATCATATTATATATATAACATATTATATATATCATATTATATATGTATATCATATTATATTATATATATCATATTTTATATATATATATAGACAATATATGTCTTTACCACTTTTGGCTCTCACTTTCTCAGTCAACTTGGCTCTTTGGACTGGGCAACAATGGCCACTGGCAGATAACGGCAGCGCACCTATTCCAGTCGCAGTGACCCTGGTTGGTTGAGTTGCGTCAAAAATCACCTGCACATGTTCCATGGCTGGCCGAAATGAAATGTCATACAATACAAGTAGGCACTGAATATCTTTATAAAAAGGCCACATTTGGGAATGTTGCTCTAATTTGGTCAGGCTCTGAGCAGAGAACTTAAGAAGACCAGCACTCTCCGACTAGTTCAACTATAACCAGAAAACTATCTTCAACAAATTGGATGTTGTTCAATACTGATTTGCTCATCTGTTGAGCACCACATGCACAGCTGTTTGGGAGCTTGATGCTTCAGATTTCCTCTGAATTCTCGGCCTCGGAAGGCCAAATCCGCTGGATGGTCGGTGCAACAACCAGGTCCACCCAATGACCTGTGCCGCAAAAAAAGTTGTCGCCGCAACAAGAAATATCGGAGACCTTCAAAAATGGATCTAAGACATAGCACTCCCCCACCAACATAGACCCTGAGAATCGCTCATCCGAAGAGGAGAATAGTCTAAATTCTGAATGGCAGGTCTGTCTTAGTTGAAGGGAGCGGAGTATCTTTCTATGGCTTGTGGCCATTCGAATGCTGCATGCTGCATGGCCACAAATATTGCACAAGAGATATGGGAAGTCAGATTGAAATTATGTTACATGCATGATCATGCAAGAGCTTGTATGAACGAATGCATTCATCATCATTCATCTATTCATGTACCTACCACTTCTCACAAGTCAGACACAGTGTATCAATCTGCCTTGTACTGGAAACTGATGGCAGTTGGGCGAATAGGTCACAAACAACCTGCGGCCAACCATCTCCTCAGTGAAAATGTCAGCAATCATCATCGTTTCACTGAGAAAGGCAGTCAGAATTGGTCACTTCAGGAAATGACAACTCATCACAGGCAGCATTCATCCTAAATTGAATCCTCGTCAGACCAAGTTGAATAAATATTGAAAGGTAGACTCCTAAGTCTGTGAATTGCAGAGCTTGACAATGTTGGGGCATTCAATCTTGGTCAACAGGTTGTTTGACACAAAATGGCTTTTGCAGAAGAGAAACGACCTTAGGCAGAGTATTGCCAGAAAATGCTAAACATATGCGCATCAGAATATCTGTGCATATGCGTGCGGTTCTGAGGTTATTTCTACAACTTTGGCGCCTTGGGAAACGGTCAAAACATCTCCCAGTCCGACAGGGAAAGTAAGGCCATGACCACCACGTCAGAAGGCATCTCGCATCGGGCTGAGAAGGGGCCTGTAAGCTGCTTCTTATATGATCTAGTGACTAGTGTCTTTTCTACAACTCCGTGCAAACCCTCATGAAAGAAGACGCTTGGTTTGAAAGGAAGTGGTGGAGCAATTGTGTGATCAGTTTCTGGAAGCAGAAGCAGTGTAAAGTGTTTCAAGTCTTCATAAACTCCCATCATCCTAATCTGCCTTTTTGCCAGTGCGAATACCTTCCACGGAAAACTACCTAATTGGTTGAATCTATTTGAAACAGTTTGCGGTTTTGCTTGATGAAGGGAGTACAGAAGAAACCATCTGATATGCATATCATTGGTCAGTGCCTTCGGCTTTCGCAGTACGACGCCAACTTTTGGGAGGGGCCTCGAATGGCAAAAAACAGTTCCCAGTTGGTGGAGCTCCAAAGTATTGGCTTCCTGTCCATGCCAAGTCTTTCACACGCCATGGCGTTGGCGTTCCTGCTAGATCTGCTAGTATGGTAATATCTTCAAAGTTTGATCTTTGGCTAGACTGTTGCAGTAGTCGCGAAACTTAAACTGACACTCATATACCTTACTTGTTCCGAGCAATGCCGGAAAATGATGCTGGGAAACAGTTGAGTTCATCACATCCTTGCTCCAGTGTCCAGGCACAAGAAAAATGTGAACCATATCCATCCATACTATTTGACATCTTCGGTCTTGGTAGCAACAATAGCCAGATATTAGCCATGATATAACCAGATCATATTGTCGACCCCATTTTTCCGCTGTCACGACATGTCAGCTGTCGATGAACCACCGAGCTCTGTACACCAGGCCAACGATACAGCCAGGTAGGTCGCGTCAAGACCTGGACTCGCTGAATGAAAATTGATGGTTATATGTGGTTAATATACTGTTAAGAATGGTCAATCTATGGTTATTATATGGTTAATGATGCGCAACCACAAGTCAACGCATCGACAAATCAACGCATCGCCAGTGCAATTCTGAATGCACCTTGAGTCGATCTTCTTTGGGAGAACCGACAGCTTGGTCCTTGCTGTGCTTCTTACGAGGCTGCAAAGCATGTCGAAGAATCTAAAGCATCTGAAACTTCAATCCGGCTATATGTTTTCATGGATTTCGCTGTCATCGCTTGAGAGAACAGAATCTTCCATAGCCTCTGAGTCTCCGTAGCGCAGAGCCACTGGGGCTCTGACTGTAGAGATAGTGCAGCACCCATCGAGGCCTGTGTGGATGCCTAACAGAGCTTGAGGGCGCCCTCAAGTCATTGGTGACTTCAAGACGTCTGCTGAAGGCTGAAGAGCTTCTCACTGCAGTTTTATAATGTCTTATAGAATTTTATAGGACTTTAATATGGACTTATCATGATTTATCATGACTTACTGACTGTATCTTCACTCCTTCAGAACTTCAGGTGGAATACACCTCACCAATCTACAGCAAAGTCAACTCAGGACGGTCGAGTCCGCCTGTCCCTGTGAGTCGCAAATGTGGCAAAGCCGTGGCACTCCGGGCGATCTGAATGGTCTTTGGATTGACCTGCAGGGATAGGAATAATGCCAGGTGAACATCTGAGGAAAATGGTGGAAATTTATTGATCTTAAATGGATTCTATTGACTAATCATTGATGATTTCATCTACAAATGGATTATATTGACTAATCATTAGATTAAAATGAATTTTCCTTAAAATGTAGATGATTCTGTTGATTTCTATTGGATTCTCATCATCTCAGGCTGGACAGACTAGGCCCTTTAGGCCCGGATCCACCAAAAAAGCTCTGCAAAACCACCGTTTTTCTGGAGAAAACACAATTCATGGTGATGCCTACGAGGCTGAAATCAACCTGATGTTTATTCAGGGCTCACAAAACCACTATCACTACAGTCACATACAGTCACTAGATTTGTGCCAAAGATTTGTGTCTGGCCCACACTCTCTGAGAACTCAAGTGGAGAACTCACTGTGGCTTCACTGTGACTCACTGTGACTCACTGGAACTCCCGGAGTCCACCTCGGCAATGTTTGGCTTCCTAACCAACGGCAGATAGACTTTATCGGAGAGTACCTGCATTGCAGACAGCCATGCAACCGATGCAACCGCCATGGTAGTTTTGCAAAGAACCCAAAAATCCCCTCTGTTGCGTGTTGCTTTGCTGCAAAACACTTAATCCTACTGGTACAGTAATTCTGTCAATACAAATGTCAGCAATGAAGGTCGAAGTATTGTCTCTGGTTTGTATCTTTATATATACCATGGGTTAATATATATATATACATTATATATATATATATTATACACAGTAGACTTCTGAATCCTGCGATTCCATGCAATGATATTTCAAACCCCAACAAGCATCTGTTTCTACCTGGAAGGCTATGGGGAAAGCCTGTGTCTGTACAATAAGCATTGTGTAGTTTGAAAACAGAGAATTGAGATTTGGATCCGAGACGGGACTCTATGGAAATTAAGATCATTGGCCTATTGTTGGCGTCCCTGTCCCTGCCTTCCCAGAAACATTTGATGATTTCATATGATTTCATCATGTGATTGACGACAACGCCGCGGACGCCTGTGGGATTGACGACAAAGTGATGAGGTCAATTTGAAGCTCTGATCGACGGTCAAAAAGGTGACCTCCGCCCACCTGGGAGTTGCATCAAAATGTCACAGATGTCTCTTGAAAGGGCTGAAAAACGTTCATTTGACAAAAGGAGTGAAATCAGTGAAATCATGTCTATACTATACCATACTATACCAACGTAACACTGCTACAACTTCAAGACAAGAAAAAACAATACACACGTGCCCTCTAAATCAATTCAAAGGCCAAAGGCCAAAGCATTCTGAACAGTCTTTAGATTACACAAGATTAGGACTCGGTGCATCATCCAGTTTGGACTGTTGCATGGCAATGAGGTGCCATCGGAGTGCCACAATGTGTGATCACATGTTTTCTGTTTCGTAGATGTGCATCAAAAATTGGTGGAGCAGCCTACAAGGCAAGCTAGGGCCTAGGGTAGAGATGGGTGGAGTAGGCCACTGGGAGACCGTTGTTCAAATGTCTTGGGGATCATTCCTGTATCCTGATGTGTCATGTATGTTAACTCGCGAAACTGTCTATTTCACCCAGACCACCTGGATGTCTGAGAGATGCCCATATTCTTCAATCCAGCGCTGGTGTGCATTCACGCACAGAACGCGACCGGGCCTGGCTTTGTGACAAGCAGGGACTGGATTGAACATGTTGTTCATCTCTCTTTTGCACAACTCTTTGCAGCTGAGTTGATTGCATGACTTGTGCTGAGAGATCTTGAAAGCTTCAAGTGGCTCAGAATGATCATAGAATCTTTTTCAAAAAATGTTTTACTTCGAGTAGTCCCCGCCCTGGCATATTATTCTGGCATTCAACCTGGCATTCTAGCTGACGTCTCTTTTGGCATTCTATCCGTCATTCTTTCTGCCATTCTACGTGACATCTTGCGCTCGCGTTGAGGTCCGGCAGTGCGCCGTCGAGGTCCCGCAGTGCCCACTGAGCTCTGGAGCTCGGGGTTGAAGGCAGAGTCTGAGGGGGGAGGTGGAGGACGAGCTGGGTTGAAGGCATCTCAGAGACCCTCACCTGGCAGTTGGACAAAAACAATGGAATGAGTTGGCAATGATGCGATGATCCTGCACACAGGTCACCCGAGGCTTCCGTGGACTCCCCGCATCTCCCCACATCTCCCCACTGAGCTTGTCCGGCTTTATCCAATGGACCGATGTAGTAACCACCTGCATGGGATGGCGAGCTGCACAAATGCCGAGTGGGGGCAAGGGGCCACCGCTTGGCAAGTCACTCAAACTCGTAAACTTGACCTCAAGCGGAGCAATTAATTCATATTAATTCTGTAGTATTTGCATTTGTGCAGAGATGTTTGATATTTCTTCAAGTTGACCAGTACCAGCCGCTGGGTTTGCACCCTTCTTTTTGGCAATGTGCGGCTTGTGGACGGCAGACTCTTAGGCCTTTTGCCATCTTTTGCCACTACCAGATCTACCAGTAGCCTTTTCCAGATCCCTTCCGAGGTCCCATCCGACCTTGCGACTGTGTGGAGCTAATGGGACCGTGTCGCCCATGGTGGTCCTCCTGAAACTGTTGCTTCGCTTCTTCGAAAGCAAACCAAACCTCATTTCTCCTCTCGCCGGTGGCACGTTGAATCAAAGACTTGTATGATTCTAGGTGGGTTAAAGCACGGCGCTGCATTTCCACTTCCGCTACATTGGCCCAATCATCTGGGTGGGCTCCGAAAAGATGCAGGTAGTTGCCTGAGCTTGGCCAGGTGCATGTTGAGCTGATACAGTATGACGAAATAAAAACTGAAAGCACGGATTTAGATTTTAGAGGAGGAATAAAAAACATTGTATTGCCAAGAGACGCAAATATTGATACTGCTGTGCCTCTGACATGTAATTGCTGATGTGGATTTGCTTTACCAAGAACCGCAAGGCACCACCTGAGCTGTTCCAGGCTTCAGCAAATTCGGCTTTGTCGTTCTTCGGCAGAATAGCACGAATTCGAGAGATCACCTTTGCAAAGTCCAGGTTCTCCAAGTTGCCAAGGATACGATTGATTCTTTCGTCCTTTGCCATATCTGATTCACCACATTGTAAAGTCAAATCCACAGGCACGCACCAACCATTCCGTAGTGTGAAGATACCTACCAAGGTTGCCACATCACAGCCTTGTTCAACCACAGATCGGACTGCTCTCAAATCATTGATCTCTTCATCCAGAAGTTCCGCTCCGTCTCGGGCAATTCGCGCAGCATAAATACTACGGTCGAACAACTGCAGCGCAAGGCTGCTAAGAACATCGAAATCCTGCACGGTCACCAGGACTCCGTTCTGGTTGTTAAAAATCACATCTGCATCTGTTACATATCGCACATATGGTGAGGAGAGGCCTCCACGATGAAGAAACTTGTAGCCAGGGAACTTCTTCTGATGTTTCCGGCCAAGGTTCTGAAACAAATTCCAAACTGCCTCTTTGTCTGGAAACCTTGGTCAACAGATTTCAGACATTTTCAGACGGTTTTCGCTTCGATTGAAGGAGAACCTCACTGTCCTTCTACTGCATTATACTCGTACAGTATTATTGCGTGTGTAGAACGTCGGATGGGTACCAAATTACAAACAGTGTGCAGAATCAAGTCACAACACGGTGACAACACTGAAAAATACCAAAATGCCTCCAAATGCTCAGGTAAACCACTGCGAGCTTTGTTTCCCGCAGGTACAGCTTGTGTATCAAGCTCTGAGAGGAAAAACATGAAAAACAATGAAAAACACGTCAATTTGTCAATCGTTGACAAGAGACTCAATTTGCCTCAAAGCAGCGAGCACAGCTGGGATGGACGCCATCTCAGCATGACTTGAGCCCTTCGAACCATTGGAACCATTCGAACCATTCGAAACCGAAACCCCAACAAATCCAACACCTGAATCACATCTGAATCATGCAATCGATGGGAGCCTCAGGAAATTCTTCCCACTGATTCCCACTGTATAAATTCTGCGCAAATATGATATTTACTGCCTGTATCAAGTGGCAGATGTGGCAGGTCGAGTGACATTTATATAATTTATTTAGTGACATCGTTTTTTGACATTGTCGTTTTGAGAGGCCTGCTGCCAGCTTGCATCTCCCGATTGGTACCTTGTCAAGGATTGTCAAGGATCTGTCGTGATTTGGCGCTGATCTCCCAGATCTCCCTGGCTTTTTTCTCTGAGTTGGCGACAATGGCATCAAGTACAACCTCGTCACAACAGGACGGAGAAGTCGGATAAGTGACATGTGTTCAATGTGTTCAATGTGTTCTTGAAATGACCGGTTGACGCTCTTGCAGAAATGTGCAGAATGAGAAAGTCTTGCATCTCCAGCAAAAGGCAAGCCAAGTCAAGCTCGCCTGCAAGCCACAAGCTTCTCGATCTTTGGGCTGTTCCACATGGTCTCCTCTATCGCAGGCAGCAATTGCAACTTTGCTATCTGGCAAAGGATGCTATGCTTTCGAAAGTATAGTCCCAGCATCCTTTAAAGACCTGGTTAGAGGCCTTTATGGTACAGCCGCGCAGCAAACGCCAAGGATTATCAAATATTATCAAATGTCACGTCTCTCTGGTACAGTAGACACATGTAGAATGTAGACATGTTCTTAATCTTACAATCCGCATCCTCCAAGGTGCTCTGAAAAGAAAATGTCACCTCAATGGGAGCCTCAGAGATGGACATTGGCTTTCCGAGGGGCTGGAGAATAAATCACCAATGGATGTGATATTAATAGCTGCCTGGAGTATCCAAACAAGACAGTGACACATGGCTCCTCAATGCCGCATAAAAGATCATGAATGAATCATGAAAATTCATAAAACATGGTATAAACATCTTACTTTTCATACCTTGGTGTCAATGTTTGTCAACAGTGAAAAGATGCAAAACCGGCAGCGTCTCGCAGTGGCCTCATCGTCACCACGTCCCAAGGATTCCGAGAGCACCAAACAGCTGGGAGTCACAGCCTGCGGCAATCAGCACCAGTTCTAAGGCCTCACTGACCATACACTGACCATAAGGATCCCTGCTGCACCACATAGCACCACTATGATCATTCTGCAGAAGCAACAGAAGCAACTTGTATCTAATGTATTCATAAAATGAAACGGTTTGACATGTTCGCTGCAACTTACCCTGATACATTGTGTGGCCGAAATTCAAGGCCCTTGAACGCAGCTGTCGCTGCAAAGGATGAGGGTACATGCATCTCTTTCTGCAGCTCCGTTCCCACCCTACAGAAGATATTTTGCAAGTTTGAATCAGTGAGCAAAGCAACTCTGATGTGTAGCTGCATATCTCATTTGGATTCCCTGAGTCTGGCGTGAGGCCCGTCCACAAGGGTGTCACATGCTTCAAAAATGTACTCCCACAGTGGACCTCCAAGCTAACCCGTGGCAGCAGGTCGATCTGCGTTGGAGCCTCCTTAGTCGGACGCAGCTTCTACAGAATCAGCTGGGATCTCGAGAACAGGGTCTACTGAATCTGCCACACTAGGCTCCACAGTACTGGCTCCAAAAATCTCATGCAGGGCAGGGGATGTTGATGGATTTCGAATCTTAAGGTACATTCATGTACATTCCATCATTCATATTCATGTATTATCATTTATTGTCATTTATTATCATTCATTCATATGGCAGTGTGTCAAAACCTTGTACCCCTGGTGAACATCAAAATAGCTGGGATTTATGGACCACTAAAAATTGTATTTTTATAGGTATTGACCCATAGCCATCATTCATTCATATTCATTCCATCATTTTCCCAGCCATCACTTCCAATCGTCGCCCAGTCAGGTCCAGTTGGTGGTCCCAAATTGGGCACCGTGCCAGGAGTGGGGAGCCAGGTCCACTTGGGTCTGTGAAGGTCAAGAGGAAATCCTTAGGCCCGGAATCAAGTCTGGATTATAAATGATTATAAATGATACCCTCTGGTAATTTAACATAGCCATGGAAAATGGTCCATTTATAGATGGTTTACCTATTCAAAATGGTGATTTTCCATGGCTATGTTAAATACCAGAGGGTATATCATTGGAATATATTGGCATATCACCGGGAAATCAAAATCATTGGAATTCTTTGAAAGGGTTCAAACTTCAGAGGCTAACGCTTATCTCATCACATTGATTCACCAATAAGTATGACGATGTGGAAACATGCATCATCCAATGCCGTTCGGCAAAGTTCCCGTTTCCTGCTGTCGGACTTTTCTGTGGCACTTACCTGGTGCCCGTATGCAGGCAGGGGCACCTGCAGGCAGACTTCCGTCGACCCTGAGCTTTGCAAATGTGGGGAATATATGGGAATATAACTCACCTATGTCTAAATTGTCTACAATTTACAAGCAACAGAATCTACTGGCTGCTTTTCTGGGTTGAAATGTCGAGTCCATCCTGCCTCCCCTTGCACGATTGACACGTGCGTGGCTGGCCACGCATTCGCCTGGCAAAGTGATTAACACATCATGCTACGACAGCTACAACTGCAGCCACAAAGCAGCTGCCACTATCGAGTTTTCTCCCTTGCGAACTTGTTGTTTCGCTTGCTCATTGAACTTCTTGTGTGTGTGTGAGTTCCTGTGTATTGTTCCTCCTGAAACAGTTGTCCCCAAGGACTCAAACGGACACATTGCAAAACAACCAAGAACATCCAAGAGCCGTATCAAGAGCAGGTGTGTTTGCAAAAATCCATGAACAGTTGGTCACTTGCTGCTTCTGGTCGAGCTGAGCTGAGTATTTGTGGTGCCTTGACGGCAACAAACAACCGAGTCTTGAGTAATAGGGTAATAGCTGCAAGTAGCTTGAACTGATTTGGACTTCCCCCCCCTCTCATTCTTGTGGTGTTGCTACACCATACCATCAATATACCGTCCATGTTCTGAGTAGGTTCTTCATGTTTCTTCCATTATGGTCCTTGCTGTCCTTTCTCTTAAAGCTCTTAACTGCTGTCGCGATATCCTAGGCTTTGCAGCTGCTGTCCCTGTCACTCGTCCCGTGGTATGTCCAGGGCAGCTGTTCATGGCTTGCAGGCTGCATGCATATGGCATATGTTTTTATCGAGCTTCAAGAATGAAACCTCACACTCCCCAAGGGGGTTAGAAAAACAACAAGATGACAAGAAGTGCACAAAGATTTACTGACTCATCTGACTCTAGACTTAGGTCTGAGAATCGCGCAACTTTACGGCATGCTACATGGACCCAAAGGCTGAATTTTCCAAGACGGAGTGAGCACTTCTTGCAGTCTTATCTGCATTTCCACAACAGAAAAATTATCAGAGCCCAAGTCCACTTCCAGTCGCATCTTTCAGCTTCTATTACTCTCCAACTTGAGTACACCACCGAAATGCATTGGAGACCACAAAACACTGACACAGAAAAAATGGCCAGAATTCTTCTCGCAAGCTCCCCCACGATTTGCCACAATTTTCACATGCCAGGTTGTCGACTGTCATGGCCACTGGAGATATGCAGAGTGCCAAGCTCGAGTTCAAGACCTGGCTGCGAGACATGGCGAGAACTGCCTGGTGACCACCTGGTGACCACCTGGTGACCACCTGGTGACCACCTGGTGCCGAGGGTGCATGAATAATGATGTGAATGATTGTGAATGTATGGACAATGGAGCAAATGACTGACTGAATGAATGCAGGAATGAATTGGGAGGTGACTCAATGAATGAATCCATGAATCCACCAGAGAGTCACTGAACGAAGGAAAGAATAAGCAAATGCACATATCATATACATTCATATAATACTATATATATATATTGATCTATATTGATCTATATTGTAGAGTATTGTAGAGTATTGTAGAGTATTGTAGAGTATTGTAGAGTATTGTAGAGTATTGTAGAGTATTGTAGAGTATTGTAGTACTGAGGCCGGTCACAGCTTCCATTGTTCCATTGCACTATGGATCGGCAACTAAGACACCAGACTATCCTCCACATCCATAGCAAGCTTTGCTTTGATATGGGCTCCAGAAATAGAGACAGCATTGAGCAACTGCTTTCTTCGCCATTAAAACCAATAGAACCTTCGGACAGACCAGTGACCGCAAGCGCAAACGGCATATTTCTCCATGAAGTCTCTAGGCTTCGAAATCTAGCGATAGCGCAAATACCGCACATGGCTCTACTGATGGCCTGTCTGCACAAGTCTTAGACTGTGAGCACCAGAGCCAGGGACTGCAAGGCACAGGAGTGCGGTTTGCACCGTATCCCGCATCAAACTTGCTCCTGTCCTGTGCCAGGTGCAATCACCTGCTAGTCACTAGAGTTGAATCCTTTTGGCAAAGGTGCTGCAAAGCGATGTGACTGCACCCAGCCTGAACGAGTCAAGCAACTTCTTTGCCGAAGTCGCAAAAACGGTCCAAAATTGGCAGAGGAGCCCCAGCAGCTGTCAAGAAGCGAGATGTGCCCAATTCGGAGCTATCATCCCACCCAGGCAGCAGGAAGCCCCCCTGTCTGTAACAGGAACTGGTCGAAAGTGCCGGGCAGCGGGTCGAATAAAATCTGTTTCATGGTTCTATGATTTTGGGCGAAACACTATGCCTGCATTTTCCTGCTTGGTCCTTCACTTCCGAATTCCTGCACATCCAAAAACATGCTTGAGATTGCCCCTGAGCCACAGCAGCCATGCTGCTAGAATATGCTGCATGCTAGAATATTCAACATCTTAGTGTTTCTGCCACTCTTTTCTGGAGATGTTACAGCTGCTTCCTAGACCTGCGCTGTTTGAACCCTCTCAGGAGCTTCCTTTATCAATACATTCAACAATGGGATGGGGCTGGCACCATATGTCATGATGTCATGTGTTGCTTCCATAGACTCAGTTCGGTCTGCAGCTATGACAGACAGGAGCAAAATCTCACTGTACAATTTCACTTTGCGCAAAAGCTGGGGACGCTACATGCGTTGCAACAAGCGTCTAGGGTGCTACTGTAGCTACTGTAGCTCCTGTAGCCAGTAGTAGCTAGCTCTTTTTCAGCGATCCTCTGAACACCGACCTGTCCGGATCCCTGGAAAATCTCTGTCGCCGACATCGTCCGTGTGAGCTCAAGAGAACGTGATCAGGTAAGCCGGCAGCGCGGCACCTCTGGATCAACTCAACCCTGGGACAAGTATCGACTGAATCTCGATGAGCATTGCAAGAGGTAACATTATTGACACATTGATACCATCTGGACATAAGATTACATAAATAGCCTTCCGATCTTAGTTGCAGGAAAATAGATCGAAATAGATCCACAACTATCACATGTCAATGTGTAAACAGCCAGAAGCTAAACGTCGGATTTGAAGAGGGAAGGCTCGCCTGCATGCTGCGTGATGAAGATCTCCGGGCCTGGGATCACTGGGACTCCAGGACCAAATGGCAGTGTGTCAAAACCAATAGTACCCCTGGTGAACATCAAAATAGCTGGGATTTATGGATGTGAATAACCCACTAAAAATGGTATTATATAATAGGTATTGATCCAAATATCTCTGATCAGCTGATCAGCTGTTGCTTCACACAGAGAGCTTCACCGAAGGCATCATCCAGGGCCACGAACTGGACAGGCTGTCGACCGAGGAGTGGTAGCGATGTGGTTTATTTCTGAAGGGCAAAACCTCAGCTGTGCATCTGAACCCTTCAACATGTGAGCCATGGTCAAAACATATCAAAACATGGTTTAGTTCCTGATAGAGGATGGTCATCAATCGATTATATAATTGAATTACAGTAATTGGGATGTATAATGATGATTAATGATGTATATACGCATGGTAAGGAATCCCTAATGATGGTAGGATGACCAAAATATACCATGCTTTGACCATCGTACATGTGAATGTAGGGACTCGAACTACTGGCATGAGTGGAACACGGATGACCACGGTCCTGCAAGGAGGTTTTGTGCGCAATCCATTTGGGAACGAAACCTATGCTCTCTGGTTGAAGGTGCAAATAGTTCCAAAGCAAGTCTTCAAGTAGCATCATTGTAGCAAAAGAAGAACGGATGGCATAATATTATATTGGCATAATATGGCATATTGGCATATGGCATATTGGCATAATATGGCATATAGGCATATAGGCTAAGTTCCAACTGCTCAAGCTTACAAATCTGGTAGCGATTTTCACAATTGAGACAAAACGCCTGCGTTTCCGAGTTTCCTTCCACATTCGACACAAATGTGAAGATGTTCCGCTACCAAAAAAGTGACACACAGTGACCATTGTGACCACCAGAAGAAAAGTTGGGAAGCCATGGAGTTCCCGTGGACTTCGACGTTCTGAGCCTTCTGAGACTCCAACACCTTTGTGCTGCGGATCTCCAAGGCATGGAAGCCCTGTCATCAGCAGGCACCTCAGGTCATGTTTTGTGAAATGCCGAGCAAACGACAAAAAGTGCCAAGAACATTCGAACAAAAAAAAACGAATTGATCCAAGTGACACTGCAAACAGTGCGATCGAAGATTCAAAAGAAACACTGTGAAACACTGTGATGAAACAGCAACCGCAAAGTCGCTTCGGAATTTGGTGAACCGGCACTGGAGTGCTCTGCCCTTGGCGGAAAGCCCCTTGGTCCCGTGCAGCAGCATCTGTCTTGTACCATCTGGATTTGGCTTGCCACAGAAACCGCCCTCTGACACATACCTGAAGTCAGTGTTAACTCAAACCTTCAGACAGCAGACAGACTTTGCATTAGCATGATGCAACAGTTCTGCTTTTCAATCATTCCATTCCTTTCAAGACATTTCAGTTTGTGTTTCAATTGACTTGAGCAAGGTCGTGCTCAACATCGTTACCATTCCTTATATTCCTTCTGACAAGCACTAAAGCAGGACAAAGCAGGCACATCCAGGGACATCCATTTTCGTGATTCTGCAAAAGGCCTTCGTCTGGGTGAAACACCGTGTCAGTGCAGGGCATACCGATCGTGCCGATCCCGCAGGGCTCAGCCGTGGCACAGCCCTTTGTCTGCCAAGTGCTACCCACTTAGCTGACTTTAGCCTTTACTTTTACTGGACAAAGTGTCCCAACGAATTTCCCGCTCAGCTGACGGTGAAGCCCAAAGACCAACTGGGTGGCCTCAGGACGGTTCACAGTTGCACTAGGCTTTTGGAGGTCCCAGGTCTTCCAGGTCTTCCAGGTCTTCAGGGACTTGTCTCGCCGTCACTCATATCATTTCTGAAGTCTGTAGGAATGTTGACTTTTCCGGACGCCTCCTCAGGGCGCTTCTCATTCACGAGATCAATACCTTGGGCATGAGTGAACATCTCGAGCTCGGAGGTCAGACGCTCCTTTCCGGCCAAGAGAAGACCTGGGGCCAATTTGTGGCCTGGACAAACACCTTTCAGTCGAACGACTGTCTCATTTTCCTGCCGCAATGTCTTGAACATGCGGGCCATCCTGGCAATTGATCTCACCTTCTTGCGCATCCTGTCACGCACCTCTGGATCGATCTTCTTTCCTTCCGATTCTCGTGCTTTTGCATTTTCATTGGCAATCAATGCAGCCAATCGAGTTGCCATGTCGACTGTCTGGTTCTGGTCATCAGTCAGAGATGCTCTGTGTGTCACCCAATTGCTGGTGTCAGGAAGCGGAGACAAGGCATCCTCTTCCGCTTCATCTGTGCCCGCTGCAGGCTGCAGGATGTAGTAGAGCATCTCAGTCACCTTTTCGATGACAAAAGGCATACTCCACTGGAAAACGTCCATGAAGTTCGGGAGATGATACGGATGAGGAGAGCAATTAAACTGCAAGATGTTCAGGGTGCTGTTGTCGAACTTGAGAATGGCACCCTTGTTGTTGTAGACATCGCAGTAGTTCGGAGCAGAGAAAATGGTGATGACAAGGGGAAAGCCTGTGCTTGGATTGGTTTTGTGCATCTTATAGCCCTCTAGCTGTGCCTCATGGGCCCGGATAATGGACAGCAAGTTGTTCTTCTTCAGGAAGGTTGTGGCTCCGTCAAAACTGTAGAAGTATGAGCAGCCACGAACCTCGTTGGGGATGAAAGGTGGTCCTCCTTTCTTCACAGTAGGCCGCTGTTCACCCTCCTTCGGCTCTAAGGGGTCTGACCAAAGCAAATCACATAAGAGACCCTCCTTGGGTGGCTCAGTGAAGCGGTTGATCTTTGTGATAGCCTTGACATTGCCAAGATCGGGTGAGAGCCCACCATGGACACATAGAAACTTGCCGTTGATGGTGGCTGCCAAGGGGAGATTATCAAAGGAGTCCATAAAGGCATTGTAGACTCCGATGTCATACTTGTATTCACACTCCTCACGAAAATTGAAAAAGGAGGTCATTTGTCGACACTCGTGATTTCCTCGTAGCATCCGCACCTGTTTTGGATACTTGATCTTCAACGAAAACAGGACCGCCACAACCTCCACCGAGAAGGAGCCGCGATCTACGTAGTCCCCCAAGAAGATGTATTGGGTGTCACCCGGTTGGCCACCGACCTCAAGGAGCTTCACAAGGTCATAGTATTGACCGTGGATGTCACCTACCACTGTGATGGGGTCATTGAGCTTCAAGAGATTTGGCTCATCCTTAAACAGATCTGAGGCTTTGCTGATGATGTCCAGCAAGAGCTCTTGAGACAAAGCTCCTTCCAAGATCAAATGCTCCATGAGGACTGGCATGTTGGGCTCACCATTTTTCTCGTAGAAGGTGTCAGCTGTGAGAAGCTGAGCAGGTGGCAACGGCACCTCTTTGATGGGTCGATCCTGCAACGGATCTTGCAGCCGCTGAGGGGGCTTCCCCGGCTCTGGAGGTGCCGGCGGCATCGCTTCTCTGTAGCGCCTCTGTCCACTCTGTCCACTCTGTCCACTCTCTGTCCACTCTCTGAATCTTCTCCACCGGCCAACAGCGCCGAACGGGCCGATGCTGTGGGCCAATGGCTTCGGAAGCACAAATCTCGGGGCACGGCCATACGATTTTTCATGATGCAAAATGATGCAAGCACCCGTGAAGGAAAACGCATCTTCAGTTTGTATGCGTTTGTATGTGTTTGTACTTCTTTCTCTCGTGGCTATGAATAAAGTTTCATTCGTGCAAATGTACACGTTGAATGAAAAGGTTGACATAGTCCACTCACATATCAAAGGAATTGATTTGCTTTGACAGTGATTTGCGTGCCTTGCTTCTCTTGCAAAGTATGTGCCAGATCCCCAGACGAGGCTTCCCCGAGAGCCTTGGAAGCGGAGAATAAGCTCTGATCAAGGATTATATAATTTCAGGAGGGCTCAGGATGAAAGCGCAGGGCAAAAGTATTGCATGAAGCAAACACTGACACAAATTGCCACCAGAAAGCGCTTGCAAATGCTTGCACAGTAGCTGAATTCCTATCGGGAATGAGTTTCTCACCGGCAGCTAGCGGCTGAAAGCCAGCCATTCTGCAGCTCACAATGGACCTTAGCTGCTCGGAGTTTACAGATCTGAACAGCTAAAATCTGGATCATCGAAGCAAGACCGCAATTCGGAACCTGTAGAGTTCAATCGTGTACGCACACGAGAAAAAAACACATGCAATGGCATACCATGGCATACCAGTATATCTGAGTGCCACCCCCAGTATTTGAACAAGCGTCTGCAATTCAGAATCATTCAGAATCATTCAGATCATCTCAATCAGATCTATTTGAGTTTGTGTATATTTACCACTTTCAAATACTTTCAAGCGTTTTTATGAGTTGGCAGTGTGTCAAAACCTTGTACCCCTGGTGAACCTCAAAATAGCTGGTAAATGGATGTTCATCCCACTAAAAATGGTATGTATAGGTATTGATCCATACCCAGTTTGTGGATGTTACAGGTCTACGGACAAGTCACGACCTCGTCCCGACCGCTCCCGTCGATTTTGGGCGCAAGCTCCAGATTCTCACTGAGACCACCATGGAAGGCCCAAGACCTGGGGGCATTTTGACAAACCGCAAATGGATCAGGATCTGAACTAGTATAGCTGTGTATAATGATGTATAATGTGTGTGTGTATATATCTACATATTATATATATATATATATGTGTATATTATATATATATTATATAATATATAATATATATATATGTATATTATATATTATATATAATATATATATATATAATATATATATATATATGTATATATTATGCATATTAATTACAATGCAATATTATATGATTATATGTACATGAATGCTTGGGCATCAAATGTTTCAAGAAGACTGGGCAAGTTGGTTCAAAGGGCTCGTTGTCCATCACCTTAGAAATGCATATAAATGAGGTGATCATAATGTAGTGCCCTCTTTTGTGTCATTGTTGAACCATGTTGAACCTTGTTCTTCGACATTGCAGCCTTTGTGAAGCAGGAGAACGATGACTGTTGATGTTGGGAGATCTTGAACTCTTCGGCTGAAGACATTTGTTCATTACATCAGCGATGGCAGCAAATCTTCTTGACCAGGGTCTCTTGGCCCTTTCTGAAAAACCTTTGCGTGCCCATCACTTTAGGATGTTCCAGGTGGTTTACTAACTGCCAACCAGCTGGCATTTTGAAAACACGCGGGAAATGTAGGAAGAAGCTCTGTCTCTTCAGAGGCTTCGATCCAATTCAGTGAGCCAGCCCCAATGACAGAAGCCGGATTCCGCATGCATTCAATAGATTTCAATAGTACAATTCCTTGGACCTGGGTCATTGGGTCGCCCTGCGTGTGCAGCTCCGGATCGAACTCAACGCCCTGCAGCAGATTCTCATTTTTGCACCAAGTCCGCTTTCAGTTATGTTTGGGATACCGTGTGGTTTCTTGGTGGCTGCAAGACGGCAGCCACACCATCAGGATTAAATCCCCAAGTGGTTTCTGTTTTGATCTCACTTTTGTGCCCTCGCCAAAACCAGCAAATCTCAATTCGAGTCTGACAGTCAGCCTGTTCTTCAATATTTCGGCCCAAAGACTCAAAATACCTGTGGCTCAAACTGGCTAAACTGCTGGGATGGGACATGCATAGCTTTCTTTGACGACCTAAAGAGTGTCTGCAAGCCGACAGAAATTTGTCATCTGGAAACAAACAAGCTATGCCATATATGCGCTTCAGTGGAAACATCAACAGTAGCATTTCCAAAGAAAATTGGCGCGTCAAAAAATGCCCTCGACGGAGCAAAATCTGAACCGTGCGACCCGGACGGTTTGGCGCATCCTTCCAATTGCGCCAGGTTTTCGACCCGTTGGATGTTGCGGAGCTGCCTGAGCTCCAGCGAGCTGCAGCCAAATCATCGTGACGATCAATGGCAATGGCATTTTTATATCATTTTAATTAATTTTATGGGATAACAATGGATAACAAAATATGATCAAGACCTGTAATCATCTGCAAAGGTTTGGCGTGAAAGATCTTAACATGCACAGTGTCGATCAGCACGAAGTGAAAGAATTGCTGGTTTGCATCACAGCCATGGAATCACACCGTATCTGTCATCTGCCATCGTTGCAAGTCCCCGTGCTGAGGCAGTTGCACTTTGTCCCAATTGCCCTGTGCAACAAGCACAGACACAAAAGTGCTGCTCTGTCAACTAGGGAGAGGCAGCATTTTAGCACCACTGTTTAGTCAGGGAGGGAGAACTCTTGCATCTGCGGTTCACAAAGTAGAAAGAAACATATGAAAACTGAAATGAGGCCCAACCGGAATCAGTGTAGTCACTTGAAATCAGTTTGTGGAACCGACTTGGCAAATGGTGAGCGACTGCATTTATCTGCAAACTCTGGAGGTATAGTAACACTCTATGTCCAAAAGCTGCACGCCAATCTGCCAGCCCAGCTGCTAGGCCTGGACTCCATAGACCGGAGTCTCCTGTCAGCACATCCAATATTTACGACGCTGAAAAGATCTGAAAAGAATGAAACGGGATGAAAAAAAATAATGGTGTGAAAGGTGTGGCTGATCTGTTGAGGAAAAGGAGACGGACAGTGAGGTGGAAACGACTTCAAAAGGGAGAAACGGTCTGAGAATTCAGAACACTCCTACAAAACCATACAAAACCAGCAACATCCCTGATTCTTGAAGCTTCACTACCCTCCTTCGGTTCCGCCCAGAAAATTGTCTCGACGGTCGTCCATTCCTCACTTCCCTTTGGGACCTGCACACCGCTCCACAAAAATCCACAAAGACATACAAAGACTGTGTCCAGTTTCATTTTCTTCTGACGTTTAGGCTGTCCACGACTATCCAAAACTATCCAAATACTTCAAACCTTTTGGACTTTCTGCGGTATGCACCGAAAGATTCTGCTCCATCAGCCTCAAAAAGTTTCTGCTCATCTACTCCACTCGTCGCCTCAGCCAGCGGAGTTTGACAAAGTGGTAGAAATTTGAAGCCGAACACTGTCACCCGTTGCATCAGTTAAGGGTATGGCCCATCGTTTCCGCAATCCCTCCGGCTTGTGGCCTGCAGGTGTAACTTTGCCATTGGCTAAGCCGCTAAGCGGCTAACCCTAACCGCGGGTCAGTGTCCCTCCCTCCCTGTCCAGTTGCCTAGCCAAGTTTCGGCTTCCAAACGTGGCTGAGAGATACGTTCACGCCAAGTACGGATCATATGAGCCTCGCCAAGGTGCCAAGTGCATTGAATTTCCGCGGAAGTGAAAGCAGCCAGCCCTGGTCGGCTGCTGAAAAGTGCATTAAAAGTGTGTTTGCAAGCAAGGTTCTAGACATTGCCTGTAAGTATTTGACCACAGGATTTTTGTCCAGATTCTGTGTATCTCTCTTCTGGAATCAGAAACCAAACTACAAAATGCTAAATGCATGTGCGAATTGATTCATACATGTATAATGTATGCATATATGTAATACTAATATATTCTTGTGTATATATGTACATATTACGTTCAATATATTTGTATCATAATTATCATAATTATATTATGTAGCTATAGAATACTATAGAAACATAGAAGGCATCAAGATCAACATCCCCAACGGCAGGTCGCCTCGGGACCCCCTGGACATAGAGTCGCATCGATCAAACGTGGCAACATGTCACGCACCAATAGGGACCTAAGGACGTTCCGTGAAACTTCTGACGAACTTCGAATCAAATGCCGGACAGTCCTTTAGAAAGGCTATAGGCGGTATAGGGCTTAGTCCTTTCAAAAGGGTATAGTATGGTATAGTATACAAATAGCATCAAATAGCATCCAATAGCCATGTTGACAAGGAAATGAGCATAAACGATTGTGGATTGTTGAGTACCCTAATAATTGGACAAACCCAAATGGACACAAATGAGACTGGAATAAAGACGTTGAGGTGAAGGCAATCTGATGGATTGATGGATGGAATGAAATGACCAAGCAGTACACGCCATGTTCTTTTCTTGGCGTTTCACAATGTTTCACATTTCCCACAGTGCTCCTACATGTTCATCAGCACTCATCTCTATGAATGGCTTTCTAATTGAGGATGCCACTCCATGTTGTGCTTGTCGCCTTTGCGCGTCAGGTGCTTGGTAGGCAACCGCCCACTGTCGGCGGTATGGTACCTGAACGGCAGCTATACCCTCCCACGCCGCACGCGTCCAGTTCATCAAAGAAGCATCACAAGTTGAGGTACGAGCAGGGCTGACTGAGCACATGAATCACTGGAGGTTAGAAACTAAGCTACTGACAGACAGAGTTTTTCAAAACAAAGATTTGAGATAAAATAACCTGAAATAGCCTAAAGATGCCTAAAGGCTTTCAATGAGGACAGCATCGAAGGTCAAAATGCTCAAATGTTCGGCAACTCGAACTGTTTGGGTCACAAGAAGCACATATTCTCCGTGCCCGTGGCAATGAGCTTTTCAAGGTGGTCACGGGTCGTGGGATAGACCTCAATACAATTCAATACATCATACGAGTGAAACAGATTTTAAGTCTTTTGATGTTCTGGATGTTCCGGTGACCTGGTGCGAATTGCCGCTCCTTGTATTCGAGCATATTGCTAAGGTAGTCCTTGTGAGATTTCAAGAGCTTGGTAACTGGTATGGCTTGGACTTGAGTTTTGCAAGCTCACCTGATCAGTCTGGGGCTCTCTTAACGTCGCTCAGATGTGACTGATTGACCAAGGTTGCGTCTTCATCGTTGCTTCCATGTGCCACTACCACAGGCACACCCTGCGCATCAGAGATGACGCAATGCATGGAAATGCCCATTGGATCATAGTCTACGAAGGAGGGGAACTAGCGCCCATGAACATCATTGGTACGCGGTACTGAGCGTTCTCGAAGACACCAACTTTCAAGACCGGGTTTGGTGCAAACTTGGTGGCCATGTGACATGACATGGTGTGACCTGGTGTCAACTGACTCGACCTGATGTCGGATGTTTAAAACGCAAAATTCGAGTCTTTGATGCAAACACGGATGTCCTGTGGCAACTCTTTGCAGCGAGGATGAGCATTCAAGAGCAAACTGGGTCCTCGCCAGTACCCAGCCTGCCAGTTGCGACATGTCTGGCATGCCGCTTGAAGCTAAATCCAGGGCTACTGATGGAGCGTGAATGGGATACCACTTGTTTTGATTGTAGAGCCAATTTGCAGAGTTTAAAAAAATGGAACGATAAAGAGAAGTAGACAGAGAAAGAGAGAGAGAGAGAGATCATCTGTCAACAGTCTGACATTTACATACATTTACCATAAGTGATGCTTCGACGCAAAGGCAACCTGCTCTTTTTCTTGACTTTTAATGGGTTCAATGTAGGAAGGGAAGAAAAGCTGCTCTAGCTAACTCGCCCAAATGGCCCAGTCTCGGCTTTTCTCCTGGCCTCCCACAGTCCAAGTAGGTAGATTCCTTCCACAAGGGCTGCGAAATTCAGGTGAGAAACTCATGAACCCGAAAAGAGGTGCAACATTGTTGCAACATACTTCAAAGATCTTCGAAGTGCAATCCAGGTGAGGATGTTGAGGCCAACAAATGCAACACAAATCAGGAAGATCCTATCCAGCCTCCTTTTGAAGCCGATGCTACCACGTGTGGCTGAAATACATCGATCTCTGCCTGGAATGCTCTGCAAGTCTCTCAACCATGTGGTCTAAAGTCTAAAGGCACATGGCCATGGAATGCCCAGTGGAATCGACAGCTCCAAGCCTTGATCTTCTCTAGATAAGGAGCTGCATCAAAGGTTCTCATCTCCGGGTTTGGGATGCCGTGGAAAAAGTTCACCTGAAACAAAACAGGTGCCTTGAATAACCCATTGAGGTGCCTTGAAAAAAGCAAACGAAGGAATGTGCAACAGCATCACGAGTGCTGTCAGAGACAAAGACATACAAGGAGCATCAAGGAGCATCTACACAAGCCCTGCCTGGTAACCAGCATCTTGGATCATCGCACTCTGGCGAGGATTGAGCATCTGCCCAAAGCCTACAACAGGAACATGCCGTGATATGCGGTGATGCAGTCTCACTCCAAGCTTTGTTTGCATGGATAAGAAACCTCACATGTTCATACCATGGTACACCGATGCACCTCGAAACACCTCGAAACATCTCTACACTAAGTTTCCTGAAAGTTGATCTTAACTCTCGCCTGGTCCAATGACCAAAACCTTTGTCTCAGCCCGGTCCGCTGCACTGAGCTGCGGGATGCTATTGAACTGGCAAGGATGGCACGAGGTCATCATAGAAAATGGTCACTTCAAAAATCATTCAGATCCAAGGAGCAGATGTTGTATGATTTGGCTTTGAATAACATTATATAACTCTGATGTTTAGTGAGTTTAGTGATGTTCCATTTTTGACGGCTTTGACGTGCTGGAGCGTTGAATCAAAAATCATGATAAATTTGCGAAGGGACAACTCTGATGTCGGGCCTTCACCTTGAAGTATTTCTCAAAATCGGCAAATTCGATGCGCTTTTTGCCACAGGCAATGTTCTGAGCGCTGCATGCGCTTGCGAGGCAAAATGGAGGGGATGTACGGGAGTGTCTGTGAATGTAGATGAATGTAGTGGGGAATGTAGGGAATAGATAGACAGTTCGCCCAGGCCTGAAAGAGGCGATCAATGGTGTTGAAAGCCTCTTCACTTTCCATAGCTTGAGCACCTAAGCAACCATACTTATCCATTCCAACATCTGCAAAAGTGGGTGGACCTCTGTTGAGAAACATTTGAGGTTTTGACTAAATGGTATTCAACACTCCCCCAGTTGAAATTTGGCTGGATTGAGACTGACAAGAAGCCACAGCCAAAACTTAACCACTCATCCAAGACGCCGTCAAGATGGGGCAGCAGGAAAGTTGCCACTTCCTCCTTCTCCTCCAAAGTTCAACAGATTTGACTCAGAATCAACGCACCAGTCATTTTTTTTGCATGCCCAAATCCAAACATTTCATCATCTCAACTGATTTGTATACGTGTTCTCGGTGATACGGCAGATATGGGGAAGAAGGGCAATGCCGAGCTGTGCCGCAGTTACGACCGCCATTGCCTTCACGGCTTCGAACATTTCGAACTTGGAGATGCTGCCGCTCTTATCAGCGTCTAGGAGATCAAACATCCGAGCCCTGAGCCGGGCCACCATCACCACACATCACACTGATCTTCCGTTGATACCTGTACTATCAATTCAATGTACAAATGTACAATATTGTACAGTTGTCAGCGTCTGTCGTTTATGTCACTGGTGAATCCCTCTGGAGGTTGAGGCGAAGGCAGTTCGCTGGCTGTCTCCGTGCTGTCATCCACTTCCTGGCATGTCACTGGCATGTCCCTAGACACACCGGGACCAGGAGTTTCATGCAGCTTCATGGAGTTTCATGGAGTTTCTCAGCGACAGGACTTTGAAGTTTGGTTTAGATTCTCTCTGACAAGAAAAAACTACAGCAAAATCACATGTTGCATCATGTTGGCTGGACGGGGGGGGTTAGCCCCGTTTTTACTGGGTTGCTTTTGGGGTTGGGGGGGGTGGGGTGGGAT
>Ga0126342_10002868_pt1 | contig 27683 bp, 20 predicted proteins | sample Cyp1metagenome_FD_92528 | JGI IMG/M metagenome (GOLD analysis project Ga0126342, IMG submission 92528) | Coral microbial communities from Lord Howe Island, Old Settlement Bay, Australia - Cyphastrea 1 metagenome | ecosystem: Host-associated > Invertebrates > Cnidaria > Coral ... | reverse complement strand
AGACAGACAGACAGACAGACAGACAGACAGACAGAGACAGACAGACAGACAGACAGGCAGGCAGACAGACAGACAGACAGACAGACAGACAGACAGAGACAGACAGACAGAGACAGACGGACAGAGACAGACAGACAGAGACAGACAGACAGAGACAGACAGACAGACAGACAGACAGCCAGCCAGCCAGCCAGCCATTCAGCCAGACAGACAGACAGACAGACAGACAGACAGATAGATAGATAGAGACCTAGAGACATAGAGACATAGATACATAGATACATAGATACATAGGTACATAGATACATAGATACATAGATACATACATTCATACATACGCACAACTTGCCTTCCCCTACCTTAGATTACATTTCATTGCATTGCATTACTTTACATACATACATCCGGGTTGCAGTTTTGAGACTGACTGGCATAGCTCACATTGATGTTTCAATGATTATGCCGCCATATTTTGTGTCTTCTTTGCACATTCTTCCCCCAGCGCTCATGGTGCCAATCTTCAGCCCGCGCTAAGGTATGCTGAGAGCAAAAAGGTGGAACGACCACCGTTCTCCTCCACCTTTCCCAAGCTTTCGATGTCGAGGCACCTGGTCGCAGCTGCTGCCTAAATCTATGTAATTTTTGGTTGGCTATAGAATTCGTCACCGTAGACCAATTACATGTTGTGTCATGGAAAGCTCAGCAAACTCATTTTGTCGAACAATTTGGCTTGGGACAAAAAAATTGCATTCCAAAACAGGTGCCCTCATGATTTTGATGTTCCACAGCATCAAACCCACTTCTTCCACAGGGTGGGGCTTCCATCGTGTGGCAGGTCCTTGCCAGATTTCAAGGCTGTACAACCTTTCAAAGTGCCACTGGGCACCGGTCCACTGACGTGCGCCTTAAGAAACGGGCCTGCACAGTGAGCGTACTTCAAGAATGTTCTAGATGCTTCTGCACGAGGCCAGTGCATAAAGCAAAGAAGAAAGGCACCAAATTCACCTTTTTGTTTGTGCGGTGGGCTTTTGTGGACAAGGACCGGGGAAAAAAAAACATGACACGCTCAAGGGAGTTTATTTCATCTAGAAGCCAAGCTGGGATGACAATGTATATGTTCGATTATGTTCGTTTAGTTGTTGCTCCCAGGTACAGCCCTGAATTGAAGCAGTTTAGATCCACCGGATTCTTCATGAAGTGCGCAACCTCATGCCGCAGTGTCTGGGTTATGGGCCTGAAGGATTTCAACCCCTCCTCTTGACTGGTGGTCAAAAAGAAATCCATGCAGCATGCGTTCTTTGCAACATATACTATGGACATGCATCAAATTTATCATCAATCAGTTGTTCAAGACCGATGTTTGAATGATATTGACTCTTGAGATGATTTTGGTTTTGTTCTGGACATGAAGATAAATGACTGTGGGACCTAATCAAAAAGTCTTAAGCTGACGTTTCTTGGGCAATAGGGAATTCGCATCCGATTGAATGAAACTAGTTTTCTACTGTCCCGTCTGCACACCGCAATGTGTATGTATGATTGTGTGAACTGTGATAAGTAAAATGGCATTGCAGGATATTGCAGGTCATTTACTCTCTCAGCTCTTCATCGTTCATGTCGTTGTAGCCCTCACCGTAGCTGTGATCACTTTTCAAAGCTTCAGGATGCCACCTCTATAAGGAGGCTGGGAGTCACAGATGCAGCGATGCAGCTTCATGTCGGATGTTTCAATGAATCATTCGTTTTGATTGGGTCCTTCGCAGCGCCCTGATTTTTGTGGACTTTTCCTTCTCGCTGGATACTTCGTGCTCTGTGGCCCCTCTTTCGGTTGAACCCGTGAAAACTAGTTCAATCCCAGGAAGCACATCTTGGGTTGTGAGCTCGCTCGCACTTCCCGCATTGCTCGTTTTGCAGCGAGAAGTTGACAGCTGAGTGTCTTGGAACTCTGTAATAGGAGGTTTAGGTCATTCTACCTGGTGCAAGAGGTCGATGGCAGACTCATACTTATTCGTGTAGGAACTCCGTAGGGTTTGGAGCAGCCTCCCTTTTGTTGGTGAATGCGCGTCATTCATTTATCCACACAGCTCCAGTTGAAGGAATGCTCTCAGAGCTTCGTGAAGTGTGAATAATAGTTGAATATCCATAGAGGCAAAATCCCCCACTGCTGCTGACGTCTTAGTGTGACTTGGGTGCTCAAAACTAAATGCAATCCACATGTTTGGTGCCGCTTGTCATCGCGAGAGTCCGAGACACTTGACCACCTGGTGACAGACACAAACACAAAGCTAATTGATACATTTTCGATATGGACTTTGAAATGATGTTGTGCATGGCTTTAGGAAGGTGTTGAGACCTGACAGCTTTTTAAGGGTAACTTTCTAATACTTTGTAGCATCACTCGAAGTTTTATATCGTTTTATTATTACAGGGGTGCTTGTAGGAAACACGACAGAGAGATCCTTGCAACATGATTCTTCTCAACAGGCAGATCCCTTTCGTGCAAATCGAGTTTGGATAGCGAGTAGCACCAGCCATGAAGGCTGGTTTGCCACAAAAGATTGGGAAAATCTTCCGATTTCAATTACAAGCAAGTTGCTGAGCTGCTGTGTCTGACACCTTCGACATGTTCAGTTCTTCAGGGAAAAGATGTAGCAGAGCTATGCAAGGCTGACATCTGGAATTGGCAATTTTGCAGGCGGCGCATGTGAAACATGACGTCATATGCCTGCCACATCCGAAAAATTACCTCCCGAAATGATCCTTCAATGCTTACGGACATTGCGATCTCAGCAACATAAAGGAAGTACGTCACACTGGCTGAATCTCACTTGTGGCTTGATTTCACGACTGGACCCATTATTTTCTATGGCAGATCACCGATTTCAGTCTTTTCATGTTTGGGTTCCATGTTTAAAGTCCATGTTCAAAATGCGCAAGCCAGCCTATATTGGGCACCTTGTGTTTTTTGCCAACCAGGATGCTGCCGCAGAGAAAATCAAGCTTTTGCAGCCTTGCAGCGACATTCTGTGATTTCGTCTTCCTTGAAGCATCATGAATAGATTAAGGTCAGCGTTGGACAGCCCCTCTGATTGTTCACTTGTTGTTTGCATTTGCAACATTTCAGCAGGTTCTCCTAGTTTTTCTTTTTGGGGGAGTCATGAAATTGCAAATGCGTAGAAAAATGCCGAAATGTCAAGAAAACAAGTTGATCCTTCCGTGAATCGCTACGTATCGTCCTGATCAGCGTGTTTCTTTGCCGGTGATTCGTCAGCTCGAACCAGAAGCGAGCAAGCAGCCAACAGCAGCCACTCAGGTTTGTTTGTCAAGCGCACCAGTGGAAAAACCCATGATAATATGGCCTCGAAGTAAGACCTTTCTTGTGTAGACACATGCATGTTTGAATGATACATGAAGCATGTCCCTCTAGTTGGGCGAGTTCTTTCTGATTTGAATTGATTTATCACAGGAGCGATTCATGTAGTGCCTTCAGTAGGTGCGGACTGAGATGGCCCCTGGTCTGGACGTGGTGGTTTCCATCTTGGGCGCTTGCAGATGATAGAATACATAACTACAATATGTATATATATATATATTTATACTATAATAATCCATAATGACATTATGAAACAGCTCGGCGATATGGAGTGTTTGGACAAACACTAGTCACACGTCAGTGAAATGCACACGAGCGACTGGACGCCAAGGTGTTTCGACCAGGTTGCACACCTGCTTTCCCTAAAGTCCGGTTTGAATGATTCAACCAAGGGTTATGATTCCTATAGGGTTACACGCTTGTTATGATTCCTATATTATTCCTATGATGTTATGTGAGTTATGTGGGCGTGCCGTGGTTCTTGCTGTGGTTCTATCATGTTCTATCTCGGCAGGCATGACCTCCAAGGGTGCCAAGGGTGCCAAGGGCTTCCCGAGAAAGGCCAGCATCAGGATGCAGGGTTCGGTAGCCGAAACGAATCGAAATGACCTCAGACTTGGGTTCTCGTTTCGGTTCTCTTGGGTTCTCTGAAGACCTGGATCCTGTTGGGCGCTGGGTGACATTACAGATATTACAGGCAACCTTTTTTTCCTGACTGGGTGGACATCTTGCAGGGGCCGGATGACTTCAAAGGTGCCTCACTTGCAGCCCGTGTAGTCTCCATCATGAACAGAGAGGTTTGGTTCTTGTGGCTGTCCTCAAGATTTCAAATTTTAAAAAGTTCACTGAGTTGACAGAGTTGCATGGCTGTGTCCCTTCATTCTCTAAGTACTTTCCGCCAACGCAGAGACTCTCGAGACATTGTTTTCCCGCCGGCTCCTTGTCGCCCAGGTAAAGGCTTCCCAGCAAAGGGGATGCCCGGGAAGGGCTTTCCAATGCACAAAGGCGCTTTACCCAAAGGCACGGGAAAAGGACTGGCAAGTGGATGCTGAATGCTTTGCCATTTGATTGCTTTTGGGCCATGTAATTAAACATCATTTTCTCGGTCAACGGACCTCTTTCAGTATCCTCAGACCTCGTTGCACGTTTCACAACTTTGGCGCCAGGACCACCGGGACAACCAGGACCCCAAGCACAACACCCTGGCATGTGCAAAGGCGGTGGACCACAAGGACCACACCCTGGCCCGTGCAAAGGCGGTGCGGCTTCACACTTGAGCACCTGTTCTGGCAGATGATAACTTCATCAGGCTTCATCCCACTTTTTTTACTTGGTATCCCGTATCCCATACCCCTACGTCCATTTTATCAATATGATCCATTCATCATTTCCTATCCCAATTACATGGCCAATGGCTTTGCATTTTCCAGAGGTTATGGTATGGCCCATCCTGGTGGCTTGATGGCACCTGCACCCATGGCACCAATGCAACCCCAGCCAGCACCAGAGATCAGGCCCAGATCGTTTTAGCAGAAGAACTTTCTCACTGTGAACATCTGCGCAATTAATTATTGACTGTCTCTTGCAGTCAATGCCATGTAGCAGTCACATCTCTTGAGTTGTTCATGGGTTGCGGTGCTTTGCTCCTGGTTTGTAGGTTCTGCAACATTGCTCCTTTGCTACAAGCATTCTTTTGTTTAGATTTAGATGACTGAAAGCTGTTTTGCCGTTCAATGACCGTTTATTGTTTGCATACAGCGTTTTTTCCCTTCTATCTCATTGCTAGACCTCAAGCTGCTCCTTCTCCTGCGGAGCCTGCGCCTGCAGATGCGGTCAAGGCGAACCTGTCTACAACGGGTAAACAGTCAGAAAGCAAGTACCGCATGGGCCTTCAGAGTATGACCGGAATATATTTCCGCGTGACACCAAAAAACCAAACATGCTGGGCCTTGGCTTTGAGATGGGTTTTGACAGGTTTTCAACTCTTGAAACCAAAAGTCCCAACTAGCTGTCGTTCTGTCGTTCTTGAACATAGATTCAGCCGACAGCCTTTCAGAGCACATGTGTATGCCTTCAAGCCTTGGAAATCGACTCCAAGTGGCGTTGTGCAACCATGAGGCATACCACATACTTTCAACATCTTTCAACAATTGGTTCCCCTTCCAAAGTACTGTACATCAAACTACACAGATGTCTGTGAATTGGATGCTGGTGAATCAATTGTGTGTGTGTGTGTGCATATATATATATATTTAATCATATTTATACTATAATAGATATTTAAATATGATATATGATAATATATGATAATATATATGTACGTATATATATATACACACACATTCATGTGCTAAATATACATAAATAAGTATGATAGACATACCTATCTAGTTTTTTGGGTCGGCCTGTCTCAGGCCTCGCCAGCAGCGCGCCGGAAGACGCTGGGGCCGCTGATGCCGCCGCTGCCGCCCACGGCGCTGCGGCCGGACTCGCCGGTGCAAGCGCTCGAGGACGGCTGATGGTGTCGTGGGCGTCATGAGGTGCCTTAATTCGATATGTCTTTGTTTTATTTTGTTTTGATTATTTTTGATTTGCTTAAGATTGGCCTTAGGTTTTATTTTTATACCAATCCAATAAGATAAAAGGATTCTGAATGATTTAAGTATCATGGTCTGATTTGCTGCTGTATCGAAAATGACCCAGACTTGTGATTCAGCAGGTCTTAACATTTGACCCATATACTTAGATGGCTGCTGTGACACATGTTGGTGAAGGCTATTTAACCCTCCCATGGCCACGTTTCCTGTCAGGAGTTTGGCGGCTGGACACTTGGCAATTTTCATTGCAATTTTCAACGGGGCTGTGGCGGCAAACTCCTACCGGGTTCAACCATCCGAAGTATTTCGAAGTTCGAAGTATACTGGTTGATTTTCTCACAGTTTTTTGCATTGCACCCTGGTCAATCATGGGCCAGATGGCGTCATAGATTCGATGCTTCTGCATTTTTAGCATCACGAAGACAAGTTGCGAAAGAGAGAACATGAGCAGGACTTAAACGTCACCTTTGCAAGCTTGCCACGGGTCTATAGATCTTCACCCGAATCAAATTAAAACAACAAACATGTGCTGAGGAGACAACACACATTCTTCAACATCAAAGAATGGTGACCGGGTGACCGTGCTGACGTGACCGAAGTTTCCTCATCTGAGGCCTGCTGCAGAGGGTGCCAGTGGAACGCAGATGCCGACTCCCGCTGCTGCGGATCCGGTCCCGCACTGAGATCGGTCCTTGACGCTTTTCCATCAGCATCGCCAGACCCAAACAAAAGACTCAAAACTGTAAGCATATTGATGCTGTGAACATATCAAAATGATTCAAAATGATTAACATATAATACAACATGGTTATACCACTGAAGGTGGATATTTGCAGATTTCGTCGGGATCTATTGCAACTTTCTGCCCATCAGGTTGCCACTGTGGCGCCAGCGGCCATGCCAGCAATGCCCAGCGCATCGGCGCGGCCAGCACCCTCCATGAGCCCAGAAGCTTCGCAGCACCGCATTAGTTTATATAGAGGTATCACCTCGACCTAGAGGAAAGAATCATACAGAGTCAACAAACATGGCTTGTATAAGTTGTATCTGGGCTTCTATTGGTTGCATATGAGTGTTTTTGCGTATGTCTGGCCGTATGATTGAATTGAAGATCAGTTTGCGGGTCCTCGATTTGCGAACATCCGTTGGTTGTTGGTATTGTTGGTGCATCTCGGAACTGGTTCCTGAAAGAATCGTATTTGACAGCAAAGCCTTCGGCAAAGACAGCATGCGATGCCTTTGGTGGAAGCCACCGGCCCTGAGCCAACTTGTGTGCTGGAAGTCCTGACGTAGATTCTGTGCATTTCTTTTAAATTGTATGTTATTCATGTTATTCATGTTATTCTATTCTGAAAGATGTGCAGATGTTGATCCTGGTGATGTCCCAACTTTCACTGAGGCCCCTGCGCCTGAATCCGCTCCAGCATCCACACCGGCGTCTGCACCTCCACCGGCTGCCTCCTCTCCAGCGATGTCTCCGGCGATGCCTCCGGCGATGCCTGGGATGCCTTCCATGCCGTCTGCCAATGGCGACAATGGCGGCAATGGCGTGTCGCGGCGAGAAGCCAGTCGCAAAACGGCGACGCAACTGCGCTCCGAGCTCAACAGACTCAGAGAGGCCGGAAGCGCTCCAAATCAGAAAAGATGCTATATGATGCTATCTCAAGCCGCAAACAAAATTCTTGAAACCGCCATCTCAAGCCCCGCTTCAGCTGCAAGATGCTGCCGTGACTGACGAGCATGCCTAATTTGGGACACTGTGTATCACTGGACATGACCGATTTGGAGTTTGAATGTTGAATCCCATGTTCCGTCGCATAGCAGGAAGGTTTCAAAGACAACCTGCTGACGTAGCTCGATGGCAGGAAATGGAGAGGCAGAGTGCTCAGGGGAAGGCATCTTCCTCTGATGCAGATGAACTGAAGGAAGAGCTGCGCAGGCTTCAGAAACAGCCACATTGCTGCGCTTAATGACCCGGACTTTCCAGTGATTCCTGTGTGTTCTCAGGGGTATTGTGTAGCAACAAGAAGTCGTCTCACACTTGATACTTGTGGTGCCAAGTAGAACAAGATGAGAGTAGAGGAAATATCAGAAGCTGCTGCAAGTCATACAAGCCAGGGCAAGGAGCAGCAGCGGGCAGCTTTTATTCAAACCATCTCATTCACTCTTGACTGACCATGATGTAAGCTACAAACCCAGCTCATGCGATATTCGCATATATTTGCATTTTGTGATGGAATGGGGTAGTCGCAGTGTGTAGCAGGCATCAGGCGCTGTCAATATCTGTCAATGACTGTCCTCTTCATTTGGCTGATGAGTTGGAACAACCTGTGCACTGACCTTCTGCCTTGCATGTAAGGTTTGAAGAAAGTGAGAGAGAAAACCAGGATGCTACATACTGGGGCTGCAGAGCTGCAAGCCAACTCGGAATGTAATAGTAGCTTTCTTTGGTTGTATATCATGTTACCTTTTATGATTTTCAATGATTCTGACATATTCTGACCCTGGCGGACATTTATATAGCCTGGGCATTTCTTTAACCTCTGATGCAATGCGGGTGTTTACTTCTTTGTTCCGGCCCCTACACAGGAGCTACGTGCTAAGCAATCTGCCCCTGGTGAAAGTTGGCAACTCAGAGACGAGTCCATTCCTAGTATAGAATGCTCATGTAACGAAAATGGCACAGTTTTATTTGTTAATGAGGGATTGATATGGATTGATCAGCTCACAGGTCTCACTAGTTTTCGACTTGCAATATGTGTCTGATTGTCCTAAAGAAACGCCAGTGTTGTGCACTCAAATCCTTTTTTTGTGACCTCAAAGCATCGAGGTGCCCCACGGCGTCGTGGCCGGAAGAGCATGAGGAATCGGACCATGGATCTGACGGCTCACCGCAACGCCGACTGGGAGGAGCGGGCAGGGTGTCTCTGTTGGGAAAACAGGATCTTTCCAACTTGAGAACATTTGACAACTTTACCAGCGAGGATTCTCACATATTCTCACTCTTTCCACAGCTTTTCAATCGTAAATTGTCTCAGTCCAAAGACCTGTTACCCTGCCAGGAGGCTGGTGGAACGTCAGCCGAGGACCGTCGGACACCGTCGGACCGTGCTACAATTGTTGTCACATGTTGTCACACAAGGTCATAGGGCCATGGCCTGATTCCCAATCACTTCATGACGTAGGAACCAACACTGACCATAATTGTTTTCAATTGTTTTCAACATCCTTCGGAATGAAGAACTGGAAGATCAGCAGTTTCTAAGTATTGAACTTCATTCCCCGAGTGGACGGGAGAGCTGTCCTGCGAGGAAAGTGATGTTTCGGATGACGGAGAAGATCTGGATGCGCTGCTGGGATTGGTGCCACGGCACCAGAAACTTTCTATCGGTGTCAAGATATCCATAGATATCCAACATAGCCAGATAAAATCAGATAGAAAATGCATCAAAATGCATCAACACCATAAAATGACATCTTTGATACATCTTTGCAGCAGCAGTAGCAACAACATGCAACAACCATAAAATGCTGAGACAAGAAAATGGTAAAGCCAGCTTGGAAGTTGCGGATGGCACATTTGTTGCTGGACTCATAGGAGAATTTTATACTGGCTGTCCATACTTCTGTTGTCTCCTGCCACTATGCCACTATGCAACTCATTTGCGTTGGATACAGGAACTTCAAGACTTGCGAGTCTGCTACACTTCGAAATTGGAGCATAGAAGTCGACAGAAATGAATTCATTGAAGATTCATCCACCAAGTCCCTTGTGAAACTGATGCCTCAAGGCGAAGGTCCGCTGAGCCTGTACTCACCAGCCGAAAATTGTGGGCGATGTGCTGATTTCGGAGCCACACATATCAAATCATGTTGTGGGTTGATGTTCTATGATCACAGAACTGGTTGGGACCCCTCTAGTCGAGCGGCAGTAGGAAAATCGAACAGGCAGAGCAGGCAGATCATTGATCAACACACTTCCTGTCCAACCGAAAGTAGAATCATCTTGCCAGTTGGGCTCCCAGCCACCACATGTCCACCACATGTCCACCACATGCTAGACTCAATGGTGTCCGCAGCCAAAATCGGCATGTGAGGCGAATGCTAAATCTTCACACACTCAGAGAATCTCGAACACGTGATCATGCAAGCCAGTGGCGACACAGGGCACACGGGGAACGATTTTGACACGTGCTGGAAAGACATTTTTCATCTCAATCCTGTTTGGCCAGCCAATGAAGAGCGGCAGTGCCTTCCCAGAATGGAATATCAATCTACGACGTTGAGATACACATATATATATATATAACATCATATAAACATAATACAACATGATATAACAAACCAACAGGCCAACTGGATTTCACCTGTCAAATTTTTGGAAATCTGTATTTGCCGGTCGCGCCTGTGGATCTTGACAGCTGTGGTGCCTTCTTCATGCAAGCTGAGCTGCGAGACGTGGCACGAGAGATCGGTAGCCAGGAGCTGGGCGACTGATAGCCCGAATGGTTTCCCCCACAACGAAACATCAAAACATGATCTGAAGGTGGATGACTCTGGGAAATCCGTATATATAGAATATTATATATATATTATGATGATATATTATATTATTTACACATTAATATATTGATATATTATATATATATATATATATTTATAACTTATATAATTGTATATATATACCCATATTTATTGATTGTTTTGGGACAAATCCAGGTGTGGCACATGTTACAGGGAATGGCACGGGATGCGCAGGACGATCGCGGAGCTTTCTTGGATATCTTGGAGGTGGATCCGAAGAACGCCCAGGAAACGATGGCGGAAAGGGTTCACTCGGGTTCACTGCTGCGGTGTCGATGTTTGGCATATTTTGGCGTATCCCTGGCGTTGAACACTGATGTGAAGCTACACTGAAATTGACAATGTGTAATTACATAATTACGTGCAGCTTTAGAAGGCAGACATGTAGAGCTTCATCAATCCTCTTGCTGAGCATCCCAAGCTCCTTCGCCGGAGGCATTTGACAACCTGGGCTCTACCTTGCGACCAGGCTGGAAGCTGGGGCTTGGAGTGCCTGGAAATGCATGTCTAGTAAAATACAACCTTTCTGGTTGGAAAGAGAATGTCTTATGATCACCAAAGATGTCTCAGAATGAATGGCTCCTCTCAAAGGCCTCACACTTTCTCTCATGGTGACATAGGTGGGAGCACATAGCACAGCACAGAACTGACATGGTTCAGGTTTTTTAAGCATTCATCTCTTTTGCACAAATCACATAGCGGCAGGTCTGGATTTGAAACTATAGACTGCAAAAGAGTGTTCTGAGCCCCACGGAAGAATCCGTCAAACAAGAGCGGTGATCAACCGCGTTTCACCTCCGGAGGCGAAAGCTTACAGTTGCCCGATGGGTTCCTTGGCCCTACGGAAAGGGAAACTCACTCTCTGTTGCTTTCCCGATTTCTCGGTCAAATCTGTTCCAACTGTCCAGCTGGGATCACTCCAAGGCTATTGTTGCCGAAAAAGGCATTGCATTTGAAGGCCCTCGAACTGGATGCCACTCACAGTTGGGGGGCTCAGTGTTTGCCAATCGAAGAATGTTGGCCGGGTGTGCTGGGATGAAGAAGTGACTCTGAAGAAATGGATGAAATGGCATAGGAGAGGACCCAAACTCTTCAACTGCAGCTGTCCAAGCTTTGGCACATGTACAGACATGCTGCTTAATCTTTCCCCGCTGGCTGCGAAATGGCTCGATGGGTTGCATTCGTCACACTGGGTGGCTTCTTGCCTCTAACGTTCTAATATTGCTACTGTTAGACTCTTAGAGGATAGACTCTTTAACGATCCTCAGGGCCAGATCAAATTCATGTCCTTCACAAAGTGAGGCATACAAACACAATCATTTCGGAACATGGCATGTTGAACGCCCTCTTCAATACCCAAAGACCACTGTACCATCACTTGTCAGTGTTGTGCGATTCCCAGGCCATGCCCACAACAACTTGGCTGTTTCACTAGGCCCAGGGGAGGTGCGGCGCTCGCTTTAGATGGCTTTGTCCGAAGTTTTGTTTTCTTCACGGTCTAGTCCCAAAGTCAAAAGGTTGCAAAAGGTTGAGCAATCCTCTGAAGGCTCAAAGGCATGACATTTCCTTCGGGTATCCATCCCCATTATCTTACCATATCTTACCGTTAACAGCCACAGCTCAACTCCTCGCAGGTGGTCACATTGCAAGGCAACGGGGTCAATCAACGAGCGCTCTTCCAGCGAGCCGTCTGAAGCTCAGCGGAACCAGGGCAGCCCTTTCCGACCTGCCTTGGATTGCGCTAGTGATGCTAGTAACTGCTAGTAGAAGAGCAGGTGATTGCAAAACATGATTATACTGTATATATCTGTATATACTTATCATACTGTCTATAGGGCATTGGCTTGTGACTTGAGAGTTTGTAACCAATCACTTCAGCACTTTGGGTGACACTTCCTTCATGTTTTTCATGGTTTTCCATGTTTTTCCCCGTCCCAGGTTGAGTTGGACCCCAAGAACGCGGTGGCGCACTGCAATCTGGGCGTTGTCTTGGGGGATCATGAGGCCCGGGATGCGCCACTCTGGGTTGCATGGGTTGCTGGGTCGATGCCAAAGGAAACCCAAGGGAAACCGAAGGGAATGTGAGGGCCACCATGTAGGTCTGGAGAAGAGGTGTCAACGGTGTCAACCTTGACCCAAGGAAGTATGCTGATGGAAAACTGGAAAACCCTTTCAGATGCTGCCTGGAGAGGTTCTGCGGACGAAAGATGGCCAACTTTGGGACAAGCGAAGCCTCTACGTGAAAGCCATTGAGCTGGACCTGGGGTGCGGTGGGGAAGGGGCTGAATGGGCCTGATTTTTGGTGACGATTCCAGCTGTAGGATCCCAGCTATGCCTTTGCCTATAACAACTTGGCTGTTCTCATGGCACCGCAGGAGCTGAGGGAGGGAGGGCTGGTGATGCTAAGCCACTGACCCTCAATGGAGAGGTTGCACCCTGTTGCAACCAATCTTCATCCTGCATGGCAGGTGTTTGTGTGATGGATTCATAGATACATTGGAAGATCCAGCCAGAACTAGCTTCATGACCTTCCCCCATGTGCACCCATCCATCAAATGGCATGGTATCTGACAACCATCTCAACTATCGATCGCTTCATTTGAACAGATTTTGATATATATTCCCTTGGAAGCGTCAAACACCCAATGCTATCGAAACGCCCCTTTGGTGGTCAGGAATGGGTGCGCCTAGCGGATGGCAGCTGCTGGGATCGGCGCAGTTTGTACTTCGCCGCGCTGCAGTTGGATCCTGGCTATGCGGTGCTCGCCTCAAAGTTGTTGTTGGGCAAGGCCGGCAGGGCCAGGAGTTGACAGCCCAGGGCCTAGCAGAATGCTTCGAGACGCCGAAAGCACAGCGCATTTAGGTGGCCTACAACAACCTAGCGCTCAGCCTGGGCTTCCAGGAGAGAGTGCCTTGGCGATGCATGCTGCATGGAATGAGAACAAAAACCTTTTGAAACACTTTGCGAGGGTAGAGTCGGGTAGAGTACCAAGCAGCCACATTAATCACATTACTCATTGGCAGGTCTCCATGGTTCTCCGACCTCTGTTTCTAGGTTTTCGAGTTGTAAACCCTTTGATCCCTTTGCATGGTACAGAACCTGATCCCGGATGGTTCCCCTCGCAGGTGCAATGCCTGGATGCGTTCTGGGACCGGAGAGCATTGCATCAGAAAGCGCTGGAGTTGGATCCCAGGCGAAAGATTCAGCCGATTTCAGCCGGCCGAATGTGGGTTGCTGATGGTTACTGCAGGAAACCACCAGCGCAAGTATTGCGGCAGTTTTTCCCGAAAACCTGAGTGACGCCGCAAATTGGTCACAATTGCTGCGTGCAACTCTGTGTCAAGCTATATCCATCATATATCCATCATTATCAACCTGAATCGGTATAGCTGAATGTTCGAGTGTTTAGCTGTTCCAGGCATTGCTGTGCCTACCGTCGCACTTGCTTGTTTGTGCAGCCCGCTGCTTGCCATGGGAAGGAGAGAACGATCCCCTTTGAATGGCATGGACTCAAGTTCAAACCGAGATTATATCTAGTTCGTGAGAACTGGGTCTAAACCGGTTTGTCTCGGTGCAACAGCAACATTTAGATTGGCGCCCTCACAGTTTTTTTTCCACAGGGCCTGTGTGATATACAGTGGCTCTGGCAGTGTCTAAACAGCTATCAGCCTGTTGTAGTTAAAGAGCATGGCAGTCAATTTTTTTTAAGCACATTTGTAGGAAGGCAGCCAGACGGGTGTGCCCAGTTGTCGCTCCATGATAACGATGCAACCCTCCCGGACAGGGTGCATCTTTTTTCCTGCAGCCCTCCTGATGCTATCATTAAGATTGATTATGTGCGTATGAAACAACAATGATTTGCAAACGATTCTAATCGATTCTATATATCTCTATATGATATTTTATCACATTACTGTAGATTCAGCACACTTTACCACACTTCCTACATCATATCATGAACATATCATGCATGGCTGTTCTTCCACTTTTTGGGTCCACTGACCTGGGACATGTGCAGGCGATCTCGCCTTAGCATTGCGCCCCAAAGAGACTGTGCTGTTGCAGGGAGGTGCGCGGCTGTGCTGGTGGGATCTGGAGAACGATGGAGAACGGAAAACAAAATGCCATCAGATCCATCAGGTTGCCCCTGCCAAAGTGTCACAGCTTTGGCCTCGAAGTGTTGTATGGGCCTGGGGTATCAAAGGTGCTGATTTGTGCAAAGACTTGCTTAGCTTGAACCGGCTTGAACCTGTATCAGGCTGTATCAAATACGGTTGGGAAGTGGGTGCTGATTCTTTGAGTCGGTTGCCACGTAGAGAATCACAAGCCTGTCGCAGGGATTTCAACGATCACAGATATTCACAAGCCGATCTCCACGTTTCCACCATGTCATGACCTTGGGATTTGCCCCCTGGATTCCTGATGGCAGGGCAGTGTCATGGCAATGTTGGAAGACGGGAACTACTTTTGGAGGCCATCAGGCGACTCGATCCAACGGGTTTCTGGGTTCTGGAGGAATCGGAGGTGTCGTAGAGCTTGTGTTGCAAACCTGTGTGCTGTGTACCCTTTTTTGTAGCCACATTGAGGCTTGAGCCGAGCTCGGCTGAGAACTATCGGCTCCTTGCAGAGACCCTACAAAAAGATGAGGACAGCATAGAGTGACGCTTTTCAACACAACCAGTTCTTTTTCTTCACTGGTCATATTCTATGGTAGCAGTAGCAGATCTAGAAACTAGCCAGTCGGAACTTTGCACAAACCACAGCTCAAGACTGGGTCAATGGGGTTGGTAAAATATAGCAAGATATGGCGAACTTATGCAAGCTTCATGAAATGTCCGACTCAAGGGTGGTCCATGGTGGCCCTTCAGTTGAGGAGCTGATGCTCAATGGAGTTCAGATGGGCAAGACTCAAGTCTTTGTCCGGTGCCTTGGGACACAAGTCACAGTCACAGTGCTAGCAGACAGCAGACCATTCAGATCCATTGAGGTTCGTTCTTTGGAGCTGGATGTAGACCCGGTCACGTGTGCACAGCTTGGCCGGGGCACCAAGGGGCGAAGGGTGTGAGCAAGGGCGGTTGTAGCAAAGTAAACTTGAAACACTGATTGACAGTGCAGTATTTTGGAAAGAGGAATGACAATGAATGACATGTGGTTCAAAAGTTCAAGTTGATCCTTCCTCAAAGTTGTCTTAGACTCAAGACAAGTCACTCTCTGAGGCTAGGATGACATCCCACGCAGCCCATTTCGCTTTGTTTCCAGCGGTTGATTCGATGTGCAGGCGTAGCTGCGTAGCTATAAATTTGAACATCACATAACATCACATATACCATTAGGACTGGGGATGCACTGCAGGCGTTCACTTGGGTCCGGACTCTTGCCGCGTCAAAGGTGCAGGGGAAGGGGATGCTTCATCATCAATATCATCATAATCTCGGTTCTCACATTGTTGATGTATCTAGGCCTACTGGGTGGCAGAGGCTTGGGTAGATGCTTTCTAGCTCCCAAAAGTGGACAGGGAGCATCATGAAAGGCTTTGGGTCTGTGGTTTGTGCATCATTTCCGAATCCCACACTGTCCCATACCATAGCTGTGACAGCTCCGGGACCAGATATATTGCAAGGTTGGTCGAGCCCGGCCAGTTGGTTCAGCGGAGCCGCCGAGGAAGGTGTCACATGTTGTCAGGGCAGATGTGTATCTCGATTGACTTTACGTAAGGTGGCTGGCAGTGTGCTTTAATTTGTTTGGCATGTTGAAGCATGTGGAAGCCGCTAAAAAGTCTCAGCCGTGCCGGGAAAGGGATTACAGGATTGCATGTATACGCAAACTTCAAGTGTGCCCTGGCTACCAATGGTTTGGATTTTTGTTTTGTCTGGTGCTTGAAGTGGAGGTGACAACAGCTGGACTGGTACACAGCTCATCGAGAGGCAGGTCTCGTCACATCTGGTGATGTGGTTACCAAGTGTGGATGTGATGTTATGTAGCAGCAATGTAGCACCAAAATTGCCTGAGAAGCAAAGGATTGGTCGACTTCATTCGTAGACATCTTTTTGGGACAGGTGTTGGTCCGGCAAAGGGTTTCTTGGTTGTTATCATTCTTGAACCCACATCCATCAGGGGAGACAACAATTGATTGCACAAAATCTTGTCCTTTTGGTTTTTGTTGGCGGTTTTTTAAACATTCGACCAGCAGCTGTCCAATCGGAATGATGTCTGAGGGCCCTGCAGTTGGCGCCCACCCGTCCCGATGTGTTAATGGCTGCAGTTGGGAGCCACAGCAACTGCTTGGTATGTTGGAATCCTTTCATAGCAGCTCGCTCCTGAAGCACTCCAGCCGCTCAACTTCTTTACCAGGAATCGCCTCCTTGAACAAATGATAATGAATATCATGAGAGGTGCTTCATGCTTGAACCTTAATAAATCAACACAGGTCGGAGGGGAATCTATCCACTCAACACAAGCACCTGTTACCAGACAAACCTGTCAGAACAGATTCTGAGGCAACTTTTGAGCTTGAGAGGCCCCGGGCTGACCGCACTAAAGCCCGCCTCTAGGAAGCATTGGGCATCTGAGGAAGGTCAATGTTCTACATATCCTACATGTTGCTAGAGTCTGATAGAGGCTTGGAGGATCTCAGAGGTCTTTCGGATCCCATTCGTGCGCTGCATCAGTGAATCGCGCGGCTGGGGCTTGGTGTGCAATTGTGCAGAGATTAGTTGTGCAAGTCCCATAGAACCGTGGCTGTAGTCGATGAACCCAAGATGACGAGGTGTCCATCCCCGTCCCTTCGGCCTTGAGGTCAGTTGCTGCTGGTTGCTGTTGCACAGGGCGGCCGTCCCAATGTCGCAGCTGCTGCTGGGCGGTTGGCGCTGTTGATGGAGCCAGGGGAAGCAGCAGCTCAGCCGCAGCAAAGCTTGCAACAGGTGGGATCGATCCAAGGAAGAGATGCAGTTCCGAAGATGGATTCAGCCTTCAGATCCTTCAGCAAGAATCGGGACGCACAATTATTTGGCCATATTTGGCCCAAAAATGTGCTCAGGAATTTGATTAATTACATGGCAGATATGCGCTATGTATGATGTAGTGTGCTGTATTTAAGACACATGATAATCAAGCCTCTGAAGACATTGGCCCAGTGTTCAACACGGACTGTTCAACATAGCCTGAGGTGCGGATACCTTCCCAGGAGCCTAGCAGCTGTGCATGAGATGCTGCTGTGCTCATGCAACCCCACACAGTTCTTGTCACTTGAGGGGTTCGTGTTAAAGGGACAAGAACAGGGCGATATTCATCGCGCTTCCATCGTTTCTACCTGACAGTCAAAGACACATAACTAGTCACGACAACTTGCATTACTTTTGCCACTCTTCCGCTTTCTTCCCTGCCGGACAGTTCTTGGGAATTGATGTTCCCTGCACTTCATCCAGTCTTTGTATACTGTTTTCGGTGGAGGAGGGTGGGGCGACCGCTGTCCGTCGGCAGCTACTGCTCGCAGCTTGCGAAGAGGTAGACGATGCCCAGCTGCTGACAGAGTGCCACGGCACTGTTTCAGAGCCGACAGGACGCGAAAACCCCGCAAATTCAAAACAATCGGCTATGTTATGGTACTGTATGGTATAGTTTAATATGATTTTGACCGACGTTTTTTTGAACTTTCACCAGATGGTGACCAGTTGGGGTGAGATTCGCCTGAGGTTGGCCCTGGAGCTTTTGCGCTCCCCAGCCCCGGAAGTCCAGCTTCGTGGAAGAACCTTTGATGTGCGCGCCCTGTGCCGCGAGGCCGCGGACGAATTAACTGTTTCTTTTTTTTTTGGAGGTGCTTCTCATCATGGTTCTTGTGGATCGGCAAGTTCCAAGTTGAAACAGCCATCCTGACTGAATGTGTGAGGCCCTAATATTGGATCCACATCACTCAATGGCGCAGCAACTCCTTTCGCACGAGACCAAAAGAACATCACCCAAGCCCCTGCTGCTGTCACCCGGCGAGGGCCAGGGCAGAAAGTTGGGATGACGCTCTCGGAAGGGAACATCTGGGTGGGTAAGAAATGGACTGTAGAAGGCCGCCACAAACTGTATCCAGCTGGAGTCAAAACTCATTGCTGAATCTAGCGCCATTGTTTTTGCAGAACATACTTTCTGATAGAAGTATATAGAAGTTGCATATTTGATACATTTTGAAAGGTTAGAGTTGTCCAAGCCGCAACTGGAGAGGAGTGAAGCGAGAATGCTGACACCATTGCATCCCATTTCCTTATTGTCAAAACTAAGCAAGTCATTTACACAATTTTATACAATTTTACTATAAATAGGTTGGCTTTCGGTTTTTCGACCAGCTTCGGTTTGACATGTCGGGCCTTTCGTGATCCACAATTTTCTCAACCAAGGAGATCTGCTGCACCCGATTTGCGGCTTGCAACAAAAGACAGTGAGCAGTGAATTGTTCGGTTTTGCAGACGCCAGGCCACTAGTTGACCTCGAATAATCGGCTACGGTTGGGGTCATTTTTATAAGCTTTCTGAGGTGTTTGAGGCCACAGATTTTATCGTTGAATCCAGGGTTCGAGGCAGTTTGAAAGCTCCCTAGATGAAGGAAATGCAACGCTCAATCAACATATCGCAGTAGTATTTCTCCGCACTTCTGCAAACTAAGTACCTGTGCCCAAATTGAACATAGCCTTTGGATTCGCCTAGGATTCAAAGCTCCAAAGACTGGCAGGCAGGTGGGGAGGTGGTTGTCAAGGTGGAGAGGCCTTTCCCTTTCCATATCGGGGTCAGTGTTTGCAGATTCTGCAGCTGCAAGAAGTCCAGAATCGGTTCCAGAGAAACGTTGAGTCCGTCGAACTTTGGTTTGCCTCAATCTAGATGGTGATATCATGTGATATCTATACAATGTGTATGTTATTATGTTTATGTCTAAGTAATATACGTATTGTATCGTATTGTGTACACGCATATTCATTACCTGCACGTGCCTGTCATGTCGCCATACACGCCAAGCCATGTACAAAATTTTACATCACCTCATCGGAGGCTGACAGAAGCCTTGTCCTTTCGTTTCATTTTCATATGGGGATGGGTCAAAACCCTGTACCCCTGTAGTTCACATCAAAATAGCTGGGATTTATGGATAAGAATAACCCACTTAAAATGGTATTAATAGGTATTGATTCATTTTCATATTGATTGGGAATGATTGGGACACTTCTGGTCTACGTTCAAAGCATTCAGATTTTCTTCGTCAGGAGCCTGGCTTCGCACCAGCGGACGCACCCAAAGAGCTAGACCGTTTCGTCCTGGCGCTGGTGGCCCTGGAAGCGAATAAACACGAGGCCTGTATGGCTCATGTGAGTCGCACCATTTGTTGACATTTGTATGGAGGTCCAACAAAAGAGATCTAAGGTAGATTGGGTAAATCACTAAATGCTCAGCAAAGTACATCAAAGTAGTGTGGAACAGCTTTTTTACGAAAGCCAGCCAAAGGCTAGGCTAAAGTTGTCCTGACGAGAGCGTGAAAAATCTTGTAAATAGGTGGTAATTAGGGCATGCGTTTTGGTCGTTTTTGCGAGTCATGTACCATGACGCAAATGTGTGAGGGTGGGGTGTGGATTCCCCCCTGGTCCGCATCTAGATGCCCGTTTGGTCCGCGCTGACACTCATATCTACAGTGCTTGTTTGTGAGAAATGTTGCAACCAGGAAAAGGTTGACATGGGCGTCTCACAGTGTGTTATCTGTAGATGCCAAAGTTGCCCACAAGAAACGCAAGTATGATGCGACTAACTAAGTGGATCGAGTGACGCATCGAGGTGTCTTGTCGCTGTCACATGGGCCACTGAGCTGCTCGTTTGGTCTGTGCTGACACGCCTTCTTTGTCGCATTTGTTTGAGCCACCGAGCTACAGGCTGTTCCCGTCGAGTTGTGTTGCTTTTTTTTTTGCACTCTTGGGCTGGTGCGTTTGAGATAATCGCTGGAATCGCGACCCTCAATTCCATGTTTTTCCTCTCCTTGGTAAGAGATCAAAGTACGAGATCCGCTCTAGAATGCCTACAAGTAACTTTTAAATCCAAAGGACATAATACTTGGGCAGGGATGTATTCTAGATTTTGTTAGAAGGCGGGGTCCTTTTTATATGCAGTGAAGTCGCTTTCCTGCAGCTAAGCGCTAGGTTTGTGCTAGTGTAGCGCTAGATACTTTTACATAGCCATTCAAGTGAAACATAGTCAGGCCCAATGCTTTCTTTCCCTCTTATATACCAATGACGGTTGGTAACGGTGGAGCCGGGGTTAGCACTTCTTGATCAAACTTTTGTTTTTTCTTCTCGTGCGGGAGTGCAGTTCGGAAACGGAAAAATATATTCACATGCTTTAGCGTCTGGAAGCCAGCTACAAGAAACATCATGGCAGTTATCGTATCATTCTCGCAAGTGGGTTTCATGTGCCACTAGCTCGGTCCGGCTGGTTCTGGCCTGTGCTTCTAGGCCTCGCCGTCCAAGCCGTTTGATGACATATACTTGACAGAAGTTTGACATGTAGTGTGACGTATCTGATGAAACAGTTGGCTGTGTTCGGTTGGTTCTTGTCTGTTGGCCTTCGGCGCCAGCAAGTACAAATTATGTCATCGAAACTAAGTTGAGTCAGCCATCGGATGCCATCGGAACATGGTGGAACATAATAACATCATGGCTGACACACGTCTGAGCAGGCTTCCGTTTTGGGAACTTTTTTTCATCTTTCTGGATGTTGTCTGAGAAATTATGCCAGATTATGCCAAACTATACCAAAAGGTACTAGTTATGTCAGTGATAATCAGTTGAGTCAGCGATTGGATCCTATCGGAACACGACGGAACATGTCAACATCATTCACACATGTCTGAACAGGCTTCCGCTTTGGGAACCTTTTTATTTCATGTTTCTGGATGTTGTCTGATGTTGCTACTCTAACTGGCGCAAACAGAAAGGAGCGAAAGAGTATAGGCGACCGTCCAAGCAGCTTTGGGGAGGAGGCGGGATGTTACCAGTAGTCCCATGCTTCGACTCTAACTGGACGCCTGGACCTGAACTCTAGCACGGCCTCGGGAGGCAGTGGAGCACGCCTGGGCCCGAATACAAGCCAGAGAGAATGTAAAATAGATGCCAGATAGAATGCCAGATAGAATGTCAGAACGTATGTCAGAATAAATGCTAGATAGAATGTGAGAATATATGGCAGATAAGATGCCGATCAGAATGCCAGATAGCATGCCAGATAATGACAGATGGAATGTCAGAATGTATGCCGAATAGAACGCCCGATGGAATGTCAGAATATATGCCAGATTAGGTGCCAGATGGAATGTCCGAACATATGTCAGATAGAATGTCACTTGGTGGGGATCACTCGGAGAAAGTAATTTTCTATGGTCGTTCCATGTTTGGCACCTTTCCTTCTTCCTATTTTTCATTGTTTCGACATGTTTCAATAGAGAGGCACACGTTTTCTGATCCTTATTGGCTTTTGATCCTCTTCAGCTCTTATATATGGTTTCTTTATATGACCAATTTTGCCACCGCTGCTCTTACCTTTCTATCGTTTTGATTCAAACATAGAAAACAAGGCTCGGAAACATCCCCGAAGGTACTTCTTTGCTGAAACGCAACGTTGATCCTTCTGCCGCGCTTCGCTTAAGAGAGCGCGGCTGGCTTTCTTTCCCTCCTTCTCAGGTTAATTTTTCGGGGACCCTGAAATTGTTTACAGCCAGTTGGCCACATTCGCACCACTGCAAGCACCTGCGAGGGCGCTCTTGCTGATGCGTTGGGAGAGCTCATGGGCCCGGCAGACCGAGTGCGTTTGTCCGAAGGCGGGATGCGTTTGGCCTGGAGGGTTTCATTGACTTTCAAACAAACATTTCAACACTCTGGAACATCTCAAAACTAATCAGTTTGACACCTGAACAAAACCCATGGTTTCTCTGGCTTCTCATTCTCTAGGTGTCTGTTGTGAAATGATGTTGCACCATGAAGACCATGCCCGAAAATTCACCTCCATGTTGTTCCTGGTCCAGGGCAGGACGGTACGGCGAGCAGATATTGGCAGTACCGCAGCAGGAGCCAGCTGCACCAAGCAGCCTTGGTTACTTGGACCAAGATGGAAGATTTGAAAACGGGAAGGTGCCAAACGAGGTTCTCGAATTTTGAGGTAGTTTTCTTTGAATAAAAAAGGGCTTAATTCCTTTCCCACCTGGCTGTACAGTAGTTGAGCATGGCCTGGCAGAGTCTTGTGACTTGAGGAAGCGAACTGACCAAATAAAGCGGCACACTGCCATCACTAAATATATTGCAACTATTGTCATGATGAGTTATGATGGGTTATGTGATATGTGACATGATATTTGTATTTTTATTTATTTGTATAATCTGATCATCGATTATATCTCTTTACTTTCTATGATCCTGCAACTTAGGAAGCTGATCCTTCTTCGTCTCGCACCTGGACAAACTTAGGACCACTGGAGACGATGTTCCAAATAACGCGTCTTTTTTGAGAGAACTCTTGCAGAAAGACATCACCAAACCTTTTTTTTTTGGCATGACATGAAACACCAAAGAATCAAAATCACCTATCTGGTGGAATTTGTGGAAATTCTGGCTATGTGATGGCTTTGCTGGCATCAGTAATGATCCAAATGTTGTCTCTCACCATGGAGTTGACCTAACATGTTTTGCCACGTGGTGCCTCAGTTTCCAGTGGCCACGATATGATGCCCTTGAAATTAAAGTCGAATGCTGGAGCTCCAGACTAGGCGAGCATTTAAAACACTTGTAGCCGGCTCGGAAAGTTTTCGCGGAACCTCCCAACTTGCTGCAATCATGTGACTTGGACTGCTCACAGTCAAGTCTGATTTGTGATCTGAGCCTAAAGACCTGATTGATATGGGATGATGTGGGAGGTCTTCCCTACATGGACAGACCAAGAGCACAGCTGCACCGGTCACCAGGGTCACCTGCGGCAGGAGTGACCACAGAAGAGATCAACTTTCAAGGCTGTCTCTACAACCGTGAGGCCATGTTCCAACGTGCACTGGATCCTCCTCTGCACATTGATGTTTCGCCGGGTAGCTGGACATTTAAGAGAACTGTTGAGGAAAAAATCTAGCCATAGGCGAAATATGAAGATAGCTGCCTGTCATGATTCTGATTCTGGCGTCGCTCGGAATTCTGGAGCTTCGAATTCAACAACGGACAGTAGTCTTCTCAGAAGACATTGTTTTCCAGACCGCATGTCACATTTTGATCTGCTCCTGCCGAAGTCAGCAAATTCCAAATCCAATCTGCCGGACTTATTGAACGGAATGAACTGACTCAGTCATACCCAGTCCCCCAGTCCTTGGATGCAGCCAATCATCAAAGGAGTTGGATCCTCAGAACACTGCGGCGGCCACTAACTTGGCCTTTCTCCGTGGCTCTCATGGGAGGCGCAGCGCTCAGAAGAAAAACTCCACAGTCAACATTCGCTGTAGATATGACCATCTAATCTTCTAGAGTGTGCGTCTGGCGGGCTGGACTCCAATTAGGTGATATTTCGGGACATTTTTTTTTGGGCATTTGAACCAGATGACAAAATCCGAATCCGTGGCAGGTGCGGCCGAAGCTGCCAGGCCTGGCCACGGCGTGGTGGCAGGCGGATGGCGGGGGAGGTGCAGCCGGAACTTCCTGGGGGTTTGTTGTATGTTGTTGTTTGGGGAAAGCGTGGGAAAGCTGTGAAGCTAGGGAATACGTGCTGTAGGTGAAAAGGACAGTTTCAAAGCTTATATCATTCATCATTGTTGTGATGAACTGTCATGATATAACTGTTGCTATGACATGTCCGCTTCTGTGCTTTGGGCACCTTTGGGCTAATCGACGTGCAAAGATCTTGATTGAAGTTGCTTGGATCCGAAAGGTGAAACAGCTGGTGGAATCCTCCCTAACATTGCAGGAAAAGGTGATGGGCTCAGCGGGTATCAGTGCAATATGTGTAATCATATTCGATTTGGTGGAAGTGGAGGGATCTAAAAGTTTGATGTAAGCGATCTACTTGCTGCTATGAAATTGAAGATGGCCAGCCTTAAGACACCGCATTCGTGGGCTTTCGAACTTGAAGCCTTCTGCCGTTGCCTCAGAACTTCCAAAGGCCTGCAGATTGCAGCCACGCTGTGCCCGACGTCGCTTGCGTCTTGCAAACTCGCTCGCGGATGCAGCAGAGAACGACATCTTGGAGGGGCGGTGGGGGAAAATGCATAGCAGGCATAGTAGCATTTGGGTGCGACAGCAACCAGCTGTGACAACTGAGACAAGTGATGTCTCAACTTCAGCAACAAATGCATGCTGCCGTTCTGCAAATGTGCGTGCGTTCGCTGACGGAAGTTGTTCAAGAAATCTAGTCGACCCACCAGGAGACGCAGAAACTTCATGGGCTGCGATTGTCGCATTTGCAAGAGGAGCTTCGCTTGGGGTGTGAGGTTTGAGTTTGCCTTGAAATTTAGCGGCCAAGTCAATTTGGACCTCTTGCTGCAAGGGCCATGGCCTCGATGTGTTCGGGAGTGTCCCTTTCCAAGTATTGTGGTACTTTCAGATTATGGCTTGCCCTTGAAGAACTCCAAGGCGACTCCAGAGATAGATAGCTGTGAATTTCAATCATATTGGCACGGATCTAGTGTGATGATTTACTTGGTGGCCTGATTGTTACAGACTGGAATAGGGGAATCCGCTAGAACATGCTCGAACCAGATTTCTCCTTTTTCCCACCATGCCAATGGGATGCCTTCAGCCCTGAAGATTACCAGGAACGTCCATGGGCATCAATGAACAAGCATCGAGCCAGCGAGTGCTGATTGGCTAACCTCATGCCCATCCGCCGTCAAATGCCGTCAACACTATCATAGCCCCCTTCGCTATCCTTTGCTCCTTACGCATGGGTTGGACTCTGCCCTTTGCTGCGTTCTCCAGGCGTTTCACTTGGATGCAGACGATGCTGATGTGTGCCATCAGCTGGGCATCATGCTGTTTCAAACAGATACCACCTTGAGATGGAACGAGGCGCGCTGGACTGCAGGGTTTTGAAAGCTGTTGAATGGCCGGATTGCATTCGGAAGGGAGTCTGAGCAAAGGAATATATAATCAAATGCTGGTGTGAATGAAGTGGTGTTATGTGGGTTGCGCTGTCCTTGTTGCGTCCCACACGTCGAACATTTCCGACGAATGATTCCTCAGAAAGCGCAGTCAGTGCCGTGGCCAGGGCAGTTGGACTGCAGAAAGTTTGCTGTCACGTGCCCTGATTCTGAAACCGCAGGCGCCGAAAATACATCCTCATTCAAATCATTATCGGATGAATATGGACAATCCTTCCAAGCATAGATTACTATACATTCTGTGGGCACATTGAACAGTCGCAATTATTTTGAAATTTGATTCTTGTTGCGTGGATTCAATATCATTCAGTTCCAACTACTGATCTCCAATAGGCGCTGAATATTTACAATAATTTAGCTGACAATTTGAAATCTAAGAAAAATATACGATTTGAATATATGTGTATAATATATATATATATTAGTCTTTAAAACACGAAGCGGATCTGCAAATACTTGATATTCCCATTTTTTTAAAATAATTTAAACTATATACATATTTTTATTCTATAATTTTTAGTGTGTTGTCATTTTTTTTTATAGAAAAGAAGCGCATGAGAAGAAAATAATGCAATTTTATAATATCTTATAACATATTATTTCTAAATTATCATATACCCATTATTTGATATGTTTTTAGAATTAATATAGATATATATATATATTAATATTTTTTAAAACAAATATATAAATATATATCCTTAATATAAAATATATTTTGACATTAAATTATTTAAAATAATATATCTTTTTAATATATAAATATATATAATACTTGAGAGGGGGAACCGAAAAGATAGGTAATTAAGAAGGGGAAATAAAGCCTCTCTGTATAAAAATTGGAGGTGCGTAAACGCGTGCTGTGTGCATAAATTGCTGAGTGTAATTTGTGTATGTATAAAGACATCTGTGTGTAAAAGCGTCTCTATGTAAATTTTGTTGTGCGTAAAACCTTTTGTGAGTAAGATTTCTGTGCGGAGAACCTTCTGTGTAAAAAAAGCATGTCTGTAAAAATTGCAGTGCATAAAAGGCTTCTGTGCGAAAAGAAATCTGCTGTGTAAAAATTGCTCTGGGTAAAGTTAAAAAAATCTGTGTGCAGTTTTTGTGTTCAAGTTTCTCTGTGCCAAATATTTTTTGTGTGTAGAAAAAATACGTGTAAAAATTGTTCTGTGCAAAGGCTTCTCTGTGGAAAAGGTTCTGTGAGTAAAAACGCCTATGTGCCTTTATTTATGCGCGCAAAAGCATCTTTGTACAAAGTATCTGTGTGTAAATACTTCCTTCTTTGCGTAAAGACCTCTGTGTATAAAGGCGTCTGTGTACATTTTTTTTTGTGCACAAACCTCTCTGTGCAAGGATGTCTGCGTGTAAAAGCTGCTCTGTGTAAAGGCTTCTGTGCGTAACGTCGTTTGTTTGTAGAAACATATCGGTGCAAAATGCATCATCACAGCTAAAGCGCAGAAAAAAATGAAACAAAAAAATCCAAGATCAAATGCCTTGATGTCGTTACCTTGTTGATGATAACGATCATGTGCGCAGGGCCCCACAAGGCGTCATTTTAGCTGTCTTGAATCTTAAGTCAATTTTTGAAAGCCTTCGGAACAAATTATTTTCTTCGAGTGATCCCCACCAAGTGACACTTTTTTTTGACATATTTTCTGACATGCTATTTGGCATTCGCATTTTATCTCATATATTTTCTCGAATCTTTCTGGCATTCTATCTGGTATATCTTCGGGGATTCTTTGTGGTTGAGGCCCGGCGGGCAACACTCTGATCATAAAGTTCGATGTTTTTGTTGTTGTTGTTGTTGCTGGTGTTGTTGCTGTTGCTGTTGCTGTTCTTGTTGTTCTTGTTGTTGTTTGTTGTTGTTTGTTGTCGTCGTTTGTTGTTTGTTGTCGTCGTTTGTTGTTTGTTGTTGTTTGTTGTTGTTGGTTGTTGTTGGTTGTTGTTTGTTGTTGTTTGTTGTTGTTTGTTGTTGTTTGTTGTT
>Ga0126342_10002867_pt1 | contig 27687 bp, 23 predicted proteins | sample Cyp1metagenome_FD_92528 | JGI IMG/M metagenome (GOLD analysis project Ga0126342, IMG submission 92528) | Coral microbial communities from Lord Howe Island, Old Settlement Bay, Australia - Cyphastrea 1 metagenome | ecosystem: Host-associated > Invertebrates > Cnidaria > Coral ... | reverse complement strand
TAGGTATACAACACTAATGGGGTGAACCTACAACCGGTAAGCGGTCAGCACTGTTTTGAACCAACGCTATCGGGCAGATCGATGATATATACAATACATGGTTTTACTGCAGGAGTTTTTACAATTTCAATGGTTCATGAAACAACTATGTCTATGTTCATCCTGTTTCATGGTATCTTATTTACTGGTATTTTAGAGGTTTAGATGCATTTCCATTCTTTGCTGGAGGCATTTTTTTGCAGCAATGATGATGATCATCGATGAAGATTTCCAACAATGATCGGGATGCGTCATGTCTTTTTCGCGGAACCCAGTCTTGAATATGTTTGACCCCATACACATTGGTACAAATAAAAAACACCAAGGCCACCAAGGTAAAGGTAAAACTATAGGGTAAGAAAACATACTGCGGAATGAGGCAAAGCAGTACTTTTCACTGACAATGGCAGCCCTAATTACTAATACATCATCAATATATTATATACATAGTATGTACATAGTAGGGTATGTATACTATAATCTGTGTACAAAATATAACACCATAATACAATGCTCTGGTCAAACAAGCAAACAAAAAATGTGGGAACGGGTAACGGTTCCAATGTTTGTCCAGGTTGACCGCCTGGATCTGGGACCTGTTTCGCGTGGACATATCTCTGTGCACGTCCAGTCAACTGGACAAAGAACAGCGCGGACTGCACTATGGATACCCTCTGGTAAACTAACATAACTATGGAAAATCACTTTTTTTAATGGGTAAATCAACTATAAATGGCCATGTTCAATAGCTATGTTTGTTTACCAGAGGGTAATAATTCCACTCCCCCTAATACTAAACACCCCAAAAAACATATAAATGATTCCATACCATCCACTAGAAAAAATTATGGTTCTGGTGTGTGCTTAATATTGGAATATTGTATCATTATGGATAAGAAACAACATTGTGGATAACAAACAACCGTTTTTTGGATGTTGATATTGACATGTTGGAAGATATTAAACAATATACAGTATATGATATTTACTATTCATATAATTATATTATTTTTTTTTCTATGAATAAACAGCATGTGCTTCTGAAAAAGGACCCAAGTGGTCACCACTTAAGTTCTATGATCCCTTGCGATCCCCTGCCTCGGTGTAAGTACAAATGGGTCGTACCACCGGAAGGTCGATCCCTGTAGCATACCTGGTGCCGATACAACACACAAGCAGCAGCCAGAAAAAAGGGAAACCCAATGGGAAACCCAATGGGAAACCCAATGTGGGGCACCTAAGATAGCTAAGTTTTGTTTTAACTACATAGGTATCCATGCTATTTAAATATATATATATATAGAGAGAGAGAGTCACTCGGATTTATCTATATTGATGCTGGATATGATATGTAATTACTGTTGATCCCTGGCCTGAGAACATTACAAACCACTTGGCTTTTGGCTTATAAAATGACAAATCAGAAAGGATAGTGCTATAAAATGACAGATCCAAAGGTTATAAAAGGTCATTTGCGACCTGGAAATGAAACCTGGAATTTTTCACACGGGCCATTTACCACAGATTGGGACTTCGGAGAGGATTTTCAACAACGATCCAACACTATGACAATGTGGTTTCATATATGCCTCTCATTTTGCACGAAATACCACATGTTTCAAAAGAAAACCGATCAATGTACCTTATAAAATGGTAAATACATGTGTATATATATATGAATTTGAATGCAATCACTCTTTTGCACAAATGCAGGTTGCTTGTAAAATCTATAAGGTTTGACTTCCATTTTTGGAGGACAACAAGCAAAAACATGTCTTTAAAAACAAAACACCTTTTAAGACCAGGTTGGTTGATATCCTTTGTCATTTTACAAGCTCGTTTTTGATTGAAAACAGGGTAGTCTGAAAAATTGCCTATTGACTCCGGGAGAATTGGCAATTTCAAAGGAACCTTTTGGCATCCTGCTTTTGAAATGACCCTTGAAAACGCCACTAATAAGGGTTACTACGAGGGGGATTACTGTTGAATAACGGGGGGGGGGTGCCCACTTTGGAAGACATAAAGAAGTATACAAGCCACCAAAACTATGCACCCCAAATATGTGCAAATGATCAACAATGAGGAACATTCCTTATCAGTGCGCCACTCTTTGCTTCAACTGCTTCAATCTAGATGCTTCCAAGCAGGCACATCTCTTGATCAAAGTGTCTTTGTGACCTACCTGCAGATACATCAGATGCATTCAAATATCAAGCATAAATAACCACATCTTTGGAACCATTTTTTTCAAACATCAATGGCAACACGTGGTTCCAGTGAACCAAGTCCACAAAAAAGGGCTGGTTCCATCATGTTCCATCCGGAAAAACCCAGGGTACACCACCCATTCATTGAAAATGGGTGTCGTTGTCGCGAAGATATGTCGAGGATCTAGCGCCATCTCCTGGGGGTCGAGTCGAATTTCTGGCGAACCGCCAGATCTGAATCTCGGGTGACTGGCTGTCCGCAAAAAAAAACCAGCCATTGTCCCAGTCAATGTCCCAAATACATCTTATTTCAGGTGATATTTGTCAAATATATTTCAATTGGGTTCTTCATCACATTTGTTAAACAAAACCTCTATAAACAAGCAAATGTTCACCCGGTATTAGAACACATATAACTAACCGTACAACCATGGTCTTTGACCAGTTACCAACTGGGATGTCCTTTCAAGCAAGGGACCCGCCCCCATTACTGTAGACTTTGCAACCCCGGGAACAAAAATACCATGCGTACTTTGCCGTTTGTCTTTTGTGCTCGGTTATCATTGGGTTGTTGGATCATACTTAATTGGTAACAAACCGATTATGATTGGGTTTATCAATTGTCGTTGATGGGTCACAAACAAGGCACACACAGAAAATCCGGCAAGAGAAAATAAACCAAGGTGGTCTGGAAGTTGCGGAAAAATAATCACAGAAATTGAAGTGTATAAACCATTATAATCCACCCAACCACCCGCCATGAAACTTGCCAACACAGTCAGTCCAAACTTGGTACGCCCAAACACTGGCTGTCTTGAAACCAAACATTGGGAGACATCGCCCGAGAATGCAGGGTTTTGGGAGGCTGGATGCCACCACGATTACAACATCCTGAAGAATTGGGATGCCCCAAATAGCTTCACTATCCATTCCAAGGAACCCAATACTGCTTCATGTTAGATCCCACTTGTAGATCAAAAACTTCAATTTTGAAGGTTTCAAGGAACTCCCTTTGCAATGAGTAATTACACAGGTGGCTGTGAACAACTCGGGCCCTTGGACCCTTGGAAATCCGAAGATCTCCACCAAGCGTCGTAAAACTGCTGGTACCATTCAGCACGATCTTCTTTGCCAACCTTGCGGCTGATGATTCTAGCGGCACGAACCATCAACACAAACTCATCCAGAGAAACACCATGAATCAAACAAACAAAATCCAACAATTGTTCCAAGGACTGCGAATCTGGTCATGATTTTGGAAGAAGGATGAAGAAGGTAAGCAAATGTAAGCAATGGCATGTTCACTATTAATAACACCATTGCCATGGAACACTAATGGAAATCCCACAGTGGCTGGGCACGCTGGAATTGGTATGATCTGCAGAGGATCCAGTACAAACTGAAAAAGGGACGTGACTAGAAATCACAAGGGACAAAATCAGAATTCGAGGCACGCTGATATAAACTTGCACCCCCCAAACTTGCACCCCCCAAAAAGGAAATTGCCTTCCCCACCACAGCTTTCATAGATCATTGAGAGTACATACTCTCAGAAATCCTCACATACATCCTGCATATGCACCCTGAGGTTGTGGCTGGTGTGGTTAAGATGTACCTACTGTAGAAGCAAAGTAAAGTCGTCCGCCTTTCTTTTTTCAGAACGCAAGTGCCGCAAAGTGGCGCCGCCCCCAGCTATGTTTGTTTGGGGCACCTCCTTGAGTATCGATCAACAACTTCCACTATAGCAGAATGAGGAATGCCCCATGTTTTGCCTCAAAAAAAACAAGTTTTACCGATTTTAGCCATCCCAAACACTAGTGGCTTCACTGGAAATCATTCCGTTTGGAACAAACCTCGGTTTCACTAATCACATGCTGCATGGGTTAAGGATACAACACCCATGAAAGATCATGAAAGCAGGTCTCATCCGGCCACATCCTCCGGTGGACTCAAAGCAACTCTTTGAAGGAATGGGACTGAACCAACAACAACACCAACATTGAGTGAATAAGCTCGAGATGTCCCAAGTTGAGAATCAATGGCTCCAAAATGAAGCGGGAAGAATATGTAATTATATGTTGTGTGTGTACGCGTCCCGCTATCCCTTAACCATAAAATCATAGTGGGACCCCTCATTCTTTCAGGTGGTTTAGAGCTGTTTGGGGTGCTTCTTGACCATACCTCTGCATCTTTGATCACTGAGGCCCTAGGTTCACACGCATGATATAGCAACCAACAAAGTATGTAAACGTAGCCACCAACACCATAGCTAGCCCACATAGCTGAAGCAACTGGCATATTTTTCTCTGGGTGGTCTTATGGCATGGGGGATTGGAGAAAGATAAAAGCTGGGGCAATCTTTTGGAAAACGTCATTTACCAAGGAAACAGTGCCCATGATGATTTCCAAACCATGAGCCTGCAACCCTGATTGGAAAGTCCATGAAAATTCCAAACATCCTCTCCTAAATGTTTTGGGCTATAGAAACTTGGGCAAGAACCCATCTGTCCAAATCCCAAAAAATATGGTGTGTCAAACGTGTCAGTGGCGTGTCGCGGGTGGTTCCTCACGGGTGCGGTAGGGGGGCCCATTAGGCTAAGGAGTCCCACTATGGGACCCCTTGAAAATTGTCGGGGATATCCACCAACTTTGGGGGTCATTTTTGTCTTGCAGAATCGTACTTTTTGGGGTTTGGTCAAAAAAAGAGATCGATCAATTTTGTGGCTCCAGAAGGGTTTTTCCGGACCAACATCCTAGTCGATCTGGTTTCCGCCATGTCGGACGAAAACAGGGTATGGCTGGCTAACCCTATCGATTTTTGCCAACTTCTATAAATGATATCTTATTTATTGTGGCTGGTTCCCCTTAATGTTTCATGTGAATATATGCACATTATCCCTGAAATACATCATGGCTAAATGCATGTACGTGTTTTTTGGCTGGGGGGCTACGTCAGCTACGTTGCCCGGGCGGGTGAGACATAGAATACCATATAATCATGGTCAGGACATGTGATTTTAACAGGTCAGTGGGGCCCCTTGGGCTGGTATATATATATATATAACAGAAGAACAACATGATTTTTGGAAACAACAACACACCCAAGTTGTGGAGCATCAAAAATCTCAAAACACCATGCGTTGGACTGCCGAGGAGCATACACTGAAATGGGTGTGGAGATGTAGCCAATCACTGGCTGCCCAAAGTAACTCAAGAGACGGCAGAAAAGAACCGGTTCTCCGCACATGAAGAAATCCTGAGCGTGGAGGGCAACTCTTGGATTTGCTGATCCCAAAGCGCACAACAAAAATAAAAAGAAGTAGATGTCCCATTGGAAAAACTACCCAAAATCACCTTCAACAAAGCCATGTCTTTCAGTGATGCCATGACGGATGCCATGCCTTGATCACGTTTGCGAGACGGGGTATCCTTTTTGGAATCGACGGAATTCCATAAGAACTTAAGACATTTTCCATGTCCGTATTGCTTGCTTACATTTACTGTTACCCTCTGGTCATTTAACATAGCTATTGAAAATGGTGATTTACAGTGGATTTGCCCATTGAAAATGGTGATTTCCCATACTTATGTTAGTTTACCATAGGGTATATTAGAAGTATCGAACATAACGCAACTCTTCACCAAGCCAACGTCAAGCGATGCACCCCACCCCTGTGTGAACCTTTGCTTCGGGGCCCCATTCTTGATCCACAGATATCGAGGTGAAATGACATTAGTAACCACGAATCACTTTAACATGGAACATCGAGAAACAACTTATCCACAAACTGTTTACCGGGCCGATGTGAAGCTGTTCGATATATTTATTCTCTAATACCAAATTTCGCAATTCTCCTCATGAAATCCTTTTCGGTGTCATAATGTGTCATTGTTTGCGGGTCAAACCGCCAATTCAGTGCTTGTGACATCCACAGTGTGGTTGCTGATGAGACTTTTGCCGGTTTGAAACCATTGTTTTTGTAAGTCAAGTTCCAGTGTGTTTCTGGTTTTCCACCCCATTTCAACCAAAGTTCAGCGTTTTTAATCCATTGTGAACCTAATTTGCTGCCGAAATATCCGTTAGTTTTGTCATTTAATACATCATAACGCAATCGTTCAATCAATTCTGATGCAAAAAAGAGCGGGTATGCTCCCAAAATTTCGGTGGCAAACACGACCTTCTAGTCCACTGGAATTTGGTTGTACTGTTGTCATTTGCAAAAAAACGCGTATAAATCCAACGTTGGGGCAGTACTATATATAAAAAAATAAAGGACTATTTTCAAGAGATTGTCCAGATCTATCCTGCAATACCACCAAGTCATAGCTATATTCTAGCTGGAGTTGATATATATATATATTTACATTTACATAATAATTGTGTATATATATATATTATACATACAAAATAAAATACAATATTCAAAATTATTATAAATATGAATATATCACTATATATCTATAAGTCTATAATTATAAATACATTTATATGAACATTATGTCCATGTCAATTTTTTTTCATGTTCCGCGCCAAGGGTCTGCGTCTCGAAGTCCTTCGTCACGGCCCATAAGGCCTACGAAGCGCTCGTAGTACTCGGAGGCCTTGGTTCCGGCGGCGACGTCGGTACTGATTTGATACCGAGGAAACTTTGGAATTCAGAATTACCCCGCTGTGGGAAATATCCCATTTCTACTTGCTTTACCTATTAACAATGGTGATTTTCCATAGCTATGTTAAATTACCAAAGGGTATTTCAGTAATTACCAAAAAAATGACAATAACATAAAATTAACAAACTAAAGTTGCGGTGATTTCAACAAATCATTGCAGATTTCACTGGATTTCAGGCAATGAACAGATTGAAAGCTGCAAAAAGTGGAGATGTCAACTACCTGACAAAACATAAGAAATTAAAATTACTTCGCCAACAGAGAAGGTGGACTTCAACATATTCTAAACCTGAACCTGACCGTTAGTGGGTTATAACCCATTTACGATTCCTGGGGTGAACCAACAAAGATCAACCGGGGATAGTTGAGGATGATGACCAAGACAAATATGTGGGGTTTCAACAAAATTCGTAAGACAGGAGTGGTACATGTGTATATATATATATATATATATGTATATGTATGATGATTCTATTGTGCATGTATATAATATAATCAAAATAAACATAATTCAATTGTATCATATATATATTTATATTTATATACATAGAAACAAATAAATCAATGCTGAAACTCAAAAACAAATACAATGTGATCAACGATGAAACTTGTACAAGACATGTCACCAGAGCAACCACTATTGAGGATGCAATCCACCATGGTAGATTATAAAAGCAATAATTGACAAACTTAGGGGATTTGACAACAATCTAGTAGTCAACATAGAATATATAATATATATAATGCATGCAATGTAAGATGTAATTTTGGCTATCAAATTCTATCGGTATTGACCAACTTGACACTATAACAGCGAACTCATTGCAATAAAGTCAAAGTTTGCTCAAACAACAACTCTTCGTAAAAAAACAAAACACACATTAAAATCAATTTTATGACATGGTTGTTGACTGTAGGTATTGTTGTTCCTGGTTTTAAGAACCATGTGGTTGTTGCTGGTTGAACTTTTTTTCACGCATATGGTCATATGATATTCCAAGCCCCAAGAAGTAGAAACACCTCAGCCACTATCTCCTAAAGTAGGTAAATTCGATCTGTTTCCTGTTTTAATCCCATTCTGCTATGATTTTCCATTATGAACCATCCATTTGGGGTACCCCCATTTATGGAAACCTCCATCAGTTCTTTTTTGGTTGCTATACATATCACGTCTGGCACAACGCCCCCCCACGTCACAGACACAGCACAGATCTCAAAAAATGGTGACGAGCCTGGACCAGGTGGGCCCCACTTAGCAAATGGCTAGCAAATGGCACCACCCACTTAGCTTAGCTGGCTTATACCACCCAAATAAAAAATATGGAATATCCCAAAAATCCCAACATATATGGGATTATAGGGGGTTATAAATGGATTATACATCACTTACTAAATGGGATACAAATCCAATAGTGTGGGTAAAACAATGGTCATAAACCACCAATGACTGGGAATGCTAACCATACCACCTATAAAAATGGTGATGACTGGGGGATGGTAAACATGGCATTGTTTTACCCACATTAATGGCCATTAAATGTTGGGGAAACAATTACTTGCTCAACATCATGAAATTTCAGGGAGTTACAATGAGTTACACCTGGTGTAAGCATCAGGTGTTGTTTTTGTGTCAGCACCGCACTAAAAAGATATCAATCTGGAAATCTCAACAGAATGGCCCTGGGGTTCCAATGTGGGGACAATAATATCAACAAATAGCTTTCGGAAGGTATCCACCTCACTTACTACTCTCAGATTGTCTCACTAGAGCTCACAGCTTCCTATAGCCCTCAGACCTCACTTGAGCTTCGCCGAGAACGTGAGATTGCAATCCTACGTCGCACATCATTACAGTAAACCTTGTGGTATATATATACACTTATGTGACAAGAATTATTGACTTACGTGGCGGGCATGCATAAAATATCATAAAATGAGCTATGCGAAGCTTACGTTGATAGGTTTAACTTTCAAACGCATAGGAACTGCTTGGGCCAGAAGGCATGATAGTGCTTACGCCGGAGCTTACGCCTTGCATTTTAGAAGAGTGGCTTACCCCACCTTACGAAAGCCTTGCGCACGCCTGGAATGCGATGGGAAAGATTCTGTATGGTGGGGGAAAAGAGATGTGGGGTGGGGTGGGATGGGGCAACGATGACATGCAAACTCGATAGCAGGCGCCCTCAAACGAGATCGAACATATAATGTGGAATGGGGTGGCGCAAGGAAGTAACCTGGTCTTGTCGTCTCATCTGCAACCAACTCAAACATAGAAGTCAATGAATTCTAAGCATTTCAAGATCATACTGATTGGATAGTTCCCGCATGCGGACATCTTCCATAGACGGTGTTTTTCCAAAACTTCATGGCAGCACTGGTAGTTGCAATGTGCATTGCGCGTCTCCAACGGAATTCGCCATGTCATGCACCGAGGGATGCACCACTTATTGGATCTTATTGGTACAGCGCCAGGATCCTGAGCAAGTGCTGACATAGAAATCCGCCGAACTTGGGATGTAGCGATCGATACCTTTTACAAACATCGATGGCATCAGAGATTCGATTATAAATTATATAAAAATTGTATCACAAGCATGTCAGATGGCAAACATTTGTGAACGGTCATCTTGTGAGTTGCGAGCCATCAGAAACCCTTGTGAATCCTCGTGGGTATTGTGGTGGGTTATTGTTTGGGGGGATGGTGCGCAGCGGTGCTTCCGTTGACGGCTGACTAAAGGTTTCTTAGTCTTTTTAAGGCCACAAACCCTGCAGGCGTGCTTTCTTCATCCCCTTCTTTGAAGACGTCTCAAGATAAACAAAACAGAACAACATGTTGAGTTGAATAGGAAGGCTAAAGCCAATCGACGCAATAATTGAAACCTGGAGGACTCCTAACGAGAGCAGGGAACACTTGCTGATCAGCTCCGATCAGAAAATCCCATGAATTTCGGTCAAAATTAGCCTCTGGTATTTTAACACGCATATGAGCATTTGACCATTTTTGAGAGGTGGTTTACCACTATTCAACATGGTGATTTTCAACAGCTCCTTCACACTACGACAGGGTAAATCAACTTCTGCTATCATGGCTAGATGTTTTATACCCGCAAACAAGTTGATGTTTAGTAGGGCATTGTATTTCCCGTATTCATTGCAACGATAAACCAATCATGGAAACCAACCATAGAAACCGATATGTGCCATCGTCATAACATGTTATGTATACATATTGTGGGGTATGGTCAATGGTCATCCCACTGTCATTATGGATTCCTTTCAATGGATATGATATTTATATATATTATATATATATATATATCTGGGTAAATTATAATAATTCACTAACCTGAATTAAGGCCATTTGGGGATGATTCCCCTTACTAACCATGATTCCAGTGAGGTCGCAGTGAGGTCGTTATGATTTACCAATCTATATATATATACTATATATCATCTTATATACAGTAATGTATATATATATATACACTATATATACATACATTATTTAGACATTATGCATGACCATCCCGTACGAAGGCAAATAAACAATGTAACTTGAACATTTCACCAACGTTACGTGGTGACCCAGACTTTTTGTGGGTCGATGAATCCTATAGTTTGATCTCAGGTAGCCTCACCCCCTCCGAACATGCCGCCTTGTGGTCGCCCACATGGCAGTCCAGCAAAACTTCAGTGAAGAGCCTCAGTAGTTGCTCTGATCTCGCATCTGCAGCGTTGGTCTGGGATCTGACCAATTTATGCCTTCACCATGGAAAAATGTTGCTTCCACCAGAAAAAAATATGACAATTCACCAAAGAAAAATCAGGACTTGAGCAAGGCAAATCGGGATTTGAGCATCAAACATGCGGGTTGAATCAACAACAGTACAAGGTGCTCCTGTTTGTTAGGACATTTGGTTAATATAACCAGGCTGACTAGGATTCGTTTATGGTTTTTATCACTAGTGAGCTAGGTTTTCTTGAAGCAGCAAAGATAAGTGGGAGGCATCACCTTGTAGAGTGGAATCATTGCCTTCATCAAATATGGTTGATAGTATGCCGCGGTTGCAACATGTTGAAAGATTTTTTGCTCTGAAAATTGCTGATCCTGGGATAGTATATATACCCCTTTCCAGATGAAGACCCTGCACATGACAAATGGAAAAATTGATTTCACAATGGATTCTCACTCAAGTTGGGCACTTGACTTCAGAGTGAGTAAACGGTGCAATATTACATGTTTCGCGAAACCACCGGCGGTTTCGACGAAAACACACATAAAACTAATTGTTGAGTCATGATTGTATCTGCAGGACACAATATCATTAAACAAAAACTACCTCTTGGACCATGGGTCGAAAATGGATACCAAAAATCCGCAGGAATGACCAACATGTCAATGCCCGAGAGATCCAAACCTGACCCATAGCCAGACAAGGTAAAGACAACAATGCCTATTCTGATGGATACTGTTTCCCTCTCAGCATTCCTTGGAACGGCTATTTGAATAATTATCTATTTACCCATGCAGAAACAGCCATATCTTCTGGGGTGCTTCATGATCCATGATAAACTTGCACTTAAATCTGTTGTTATGCAATATCAATATCCAACTATATCCCCCGTCTTTGTCAGTCAAGGGCTCCCGCACCCTATCATTGTGGATTCATACTCCCATGTGTGTGTGGCACGTCTGAAGAGACGTAAAACTTCGTTGGAGGCTCATCATGTTATATCGTATAATATTATATTTATTATTATCATTTTATATGTTAATGTATTATATTATATTTGATGAAATTATATCATATTAAATTAAATTATATTATAATATACTATATTATTCTATATTATATAATATTTTATTATTGTATATCATTAGTTTATATATATATATATATGTTATATTATGATATATAAAATTATACTATATTATAAAATTTATATAAATTATTATATTATACTGTACTATATTATTCTATATTATATTATAACAAATTAAATCAAATTATATAATGTTATATCGTTAAAGCAGGGGATCACCGGGGTCCCGGGGGGGTCGGTGATCAACGAAGACACCTCCCCGGGACCCGTGTAAACGTACCTGCTAGGCTTTGGTGGTGCACCTGGGCGCATTTAAGTCGCAGCTGGTGGCCACCATAGCCTACTATACATATATATATATATATATATATAATCTAAATGCATGTGAGGGGATTCAGTTCCCAACGGATCACTTCAATGATCCAATTTCTTGTCTAGTGTGTGTTTGGACCATACTTCCACGTGTTGAGTTTGATGGTCCATAAAGTTGAAATTCACACGTTGAAACTTGAAATGCTAGAGTTCTTTAAGTTTTGTTGTCACAACCAGCAACAACTGCGCGCTGCTGCTGAGATCCAAAAAATGTTTCTAGAATAGAGAACAAAGGGATCTTGTATCAGTTTATACCATTTGGGGGTGTTGCACTTTGACCCATTCCCCAACCATCCGTGCTCTTTCATCTTAGATTCCCCTTGAACGCCTGTTCATATGTAGTTGGGTGTCAAAAAGATGCACCCGTCAACATAGATAGCAAAACATTCAACCATAAAACTACCCTTCAATCCAGTGCTTGATCATCGCCATACATGGGGAGCTATGATTACCAGCAAACACACCTGCATATCATACTGTTGGTTAGATACCCCATCAGAATTTGCATTATGCTTGGTTACAAAACCACCATTTGTGTTGGTTTAAATGCCCTCATTTTATGGTTGCCTTGTAATCCGCTCTGTTTTAAGTGAACATTTTTGTCCAGAATCCAGACCCATATACATACCCTATATATATATTAGTTCATTTTTTCTTAAATGTCATAATGTCATAATGTTCTATCCCATATACATACCCTATATATATATTATTTCATTAAATGTACCATTAAATTCCTATTATAGCACCATGTTAGACGCTTCATATTATGTCATTGCCAGTAGTCTTGGTTATAAGTGATTATAAGTGATTATATATGCAACTACTGTATATGGTCCACTATGGTGGATTGTAAATCAACAGTGAGTCGCTAACATCACCAAAAAAAACAACAACAACAACATCATCTTTGGAACATCTTGGGGAGTTGTTATTTTGTTGATATCATCAGTAAACATCATCTGTCTTCCAAAAAAATCACTATTGGGGAGTCGGTCACCCATCCGCTATCATCCGCTCAAGCTCAACAGCTCAACATGCGTTGAGCGTCTCATTCAACTCTAGGAGGCGTTCGTCGGTAGCGCACCAACTACCTCCCTCAGTCGTTGAGCGTTCATTTTTTGATGGTTGGGGATGCAAAATTAACCGTGATTTCCTGGGATTCAGTAAGATTTAGAGATGTGAGCTAACAAAGCTGCGGTTTTAGGATGATCCATTCTAAGATGATTTGAACATCCCTCTGCACCTCTGGTACCTGGGAAGTGCCTGCAGCATCCCGAATTAGAATCCGTTCATAAACCATCTTTGGCGGCAAAGAGAATGATCTGGGGGTCTGATGTATTTTTCTTAGATGTATGCAACATGAGTAGATTGGTAGGCAGAAATGGTGACTTCACACGACGCTGGAGCTCGGTGAGGAGTTCAACAGGATTCTACATGGGGAGGCGGTGAACGCATGGCATCCCCCAATTTGATTCTGAATCATCATGTTCCCATTTCTATCAGAAGGCTTCGAAGTGGGGTCTCCCACAATCGGACACACCGAAATATCTCAGTGGAAAAAGACAATTATCAGTAGAATATACATATATATATATATATACATGTATATATATATACACGTATATATATATATATATATATATACATGTATATATATATATATACGTATATATATATATATATGTATATATATATATATACGTATATATATACATATACATATGTATATACGTATATATAATGATATATATACATATATATAGTGTAACACTACTGAAATCAATCTCTAATGTTGCAGATATGTGCTGTTCAAAGATATATCCCTTCAATGCTCCAAAGTCCTTTCACCTTCCCGGCTTTGATTGCGCACGGCTTCGAGGTGCAATGAAGCGGCAATGGCTGTGTAATCTGGCCACGTCCTTTAAAAGGGAACTTGGGGTGAACATAACGAGGCCAACATGGATGTGTTTATGATAGTTTATAGGTTATATATATATATGTATATATATATATATATGTAATATGTATATATATAATAATAATATATAAGTATACTTATATTATATTACACATATCTTATATTATACATATTGGATATATCTGGAACTACTTAAGTGGGTGAACATAAACCAACGTACAACTGAGAAGCACCACAATGTACCAATGACTGATGAACCTTTGTGAGGACCATATGTACATTATACATATTCTGCATCTACAGGTATTGGGAATGAATCCAAAGCTGTTTTGAGTTTTGAGAGTTTACTTGGACGCCAAATTCCTTCCCCTCGCTGAGAGAGTACTTGCATTCATGGAGTTACATATGAGCATTTTGGGGGTGTAGTATGCATAGAAATATAGAAACATACAGTACACGGAGTAGTCCGGTGTTTTTTTGAACAATGTTCCATATTCAATTACCACACCACCAAACATCAGTTCAATTCGTATTCTTGAACTCCGCACTGTTTGCAAGTTTGAGTCCCCAAAACAATAGTTCCAATACAAAACCTGTCTTGAATATCAACTTCAACACCAAGCAGGAAGGGATTTCAGAACTATCCAATAGTTGAATAAGCATCCAATAGGAGTTAAACATTTCAATGCATGCTCGCGTGGTGAAATTACAGTATCTCTTCTTTTGGGGTACTCAGCATTATTGATGTCAGCAAGACAACAAGCAATAACAGATCCTCAGCCGTCTTGGCCGTGACGTCCAGGATGTGTAAGGTGCTTTGAATGTCGAAGGCGTGGGTCAGCATGTGTTGCCTCAATGCGGGGAATGAATTTATTTTACTTTGAATGATTTGACATGATTTGGGCAACACAATTGGTGATTTGCATGATATGGTTTAACAAACAATGGTGATTCAACCATCTAAAATGAGGATTTACCCAAGAAGAGTAGGGATGTTATGCCGCCATGTGCCGCCAAGTTGGTGTAAAAACGGTTTGATGTGGTTTATGGTGTATATATATATACTAGTACCCACAGTTCGATGGGATTTCAACACCAACTTATCACTGGAGAGCCCCAGGATTCTCTTCAACTCCCAACCGCGGAGTTGTAAGTTGGTTTATAATCCTTGATCCGATCTAATTAGTTCCGTATATCTACTATATAAACCGTTCCGTAAAGCTAGTGATGTTTACCAACTTTGCCGTCCGGGACCTTGGCACCTTGGCATTCACGGGAGAGTCCTCTCGGGTGAGCATGGCACTCTGTGGCCTTCCAAATGAGGACTTATGAGCTATGGAAGAACAGATCTGGTTGGTGGTTTCAACCCCTCTGAAAAATATTAGTCAGATTGGATCATCATCCCAATTATTGGGGAAAATAAAACATGTTCCAAACCACCAACCAGATATATACTCCAAGTCTCAACCCATGCCTTGGACATTTCAGGCGTTACCACTTAAGCATCCCGACCAAAAGGTCAGCGGTTCGCGGATCAGTGCAGTATGGTACCTGCGGTCAAAAACTTCCATCAGGACTGACTTTAATGGATTTGACATAGAAACTCAAAATGGTGTACCTTTATGCAGGGTGACAATTGGTGATCATGAACTATTCTTGGAGTCCTAAGGGGGATAAAAGGGATACAAGAGCGGCTGCAGGGCTTGTCCTATGATTCATAGTGCTTTTCAAAGGTGCTGCTCCTGTTGATGTGTTAAGCCCAACTACACTGAGTAGGAAAGGTTTATCAACAGGGCACCACCTGGTGAGTACCCACCAAATTGCAATCTTCGTCCTGCGGAAAATCAGGTTCCAGGGATTCCGTTTTAGGTCAAGTCACACAGTCAGTAAGATCTATCTATCTACCTATCTATCTATCTATCTGTCTGTCTGTCTATCTATCTATCTATCGATCTATCTATCTATATATATATATATATATTGTATTGTATATATTATGAAACATTGGAATCTTTCTGTAATAGGTAGATAAATGTATACGTAGATCATCCAAATCAATGGACTATTCTCCGCAGCACATCTTGGCAAAAATGCCCACAGGTGCGCGTCATGTCCCCATTTCGTGGTCCATTTTTTTTGTGGCAGCTAAAGTAGCGGCCTCCTAAAATAACAGACTCATTGGTGGGTGAAATGGGTATGGCTCAATTAGGTTTACCGGAACTAAGAATTGCCAGAATTGGCTAACCTATGAGATTTTTGAACTTTCACAAGATTCGACAAGATCCAGATCATGTTGGAAAACAACTCGCCAGGTGCGGTCGAACCTATCAGCATGCCACAACGAATGCAGAACATACACATGTTATACATCATGCTTTGATGTTCAATACGTTGATTTGGGAACTGAAACCGGGACACATTTCTCTGGACTAAACGATGTGATTTGTCTGAAAATAAAGTGCCCCCAAATATCCCATTGCGTATCATCACTTTACAACCTAAACATGTTGAGATATCCTCCATTTGGACAAAACCATGTCAAACTTCAATACTTGGCTTCGCCTGAAAATAGGGTACCCTAAATTTAAATCTCCTGGTTAATCATTCATTGTCCCTATCATATCAATATGTCCACTTTGGGATACCCTCTGGTAATTTAACATAGCTATTGAAAATGGCCATTTATAGTGAGTTTTCCCATTAAAAATTGTGATTTTCCATAGCTATGTTAGTTTACCAGAGGGTATCCCCAATTTTCAGACAAACCTACATTGCCCAAACGGGTCAACGATCAGCACTTCTCCGGGCTCACGAGATCCCGACAGCTTTCAAGGTTCTGAGCCCTGACAGCCTGCAGTCGCGGGACCTACTACATGGCACACGTCCTATGACTGGATGGAAATATGAACATGGAAACCATGGTCATAGAGTCATAGAGTGAATGGAAACATATGGAAACCCGGTCATAAGATGGACAAATGGAATGAAATTACAACCACTGGATGGAAACCCTGAAGGGGGCACTTCAGCAGGTCAAAGAGTATCAGAGCAAAGGCTCTGGTTCTTCAAACATGTAGTTGTAATGCGACTTATTCCAAGCTGCTTCAACTTTTCTTGAGAGGAAGCAAAAGCAGGCTCCGTTCCTATCGTTCCTGTGAAAATAGATGGCCCCAAGATACTATGCTGCTTAATCATCATAGTGTCGGAATCCATCAAAATACCAGGGTTATGCGGAACATCTACCCTCTGGTAAACATACAAAAAAATGGGAAATCACAATTTTTACTGGGTAAATCCACTATAAATGGCCATTTTCAATAGCTACTGTATGTTAGTTATTACCACTATTTTAAGCACGACTGGGCCATTTTCAGACACCCAGACACCCTTGTTGGTGAAAGGTCTCCAGCAGGTCCCCATGAGGACGCCTGGTATGCACCGGGGAGGCCCGAAAAACCCGTCCCGGCGTCAAGGTCGCGATGGGTAAGGCGGCGTCACGGGAGACCCTGCCGCGGTGCTGATCGCATTCAACGGCCGAGCGGATGATTTTTTTAGCAGCCTTGGAGAGTGAACCACTGTAGTAATCATATCATATACATATATGATCATATATGTGTATATATATACTCGGCTGGCTAGACATATCTATATGCATCTATCCATATGTGTATAAGGCAAAGTCTTAAGTCTTCTTCCATATTTACTGTATAATTATGTATATATATATATATATGTACACATGCATGAGTTCCCAAAAATGGTTTCTCCGTGTTCTCCTAATCAACAGTTCACCATCTTTGGGAGTCCATGTGAATATTCAGAGTTGATTCTGTTAGATGTTTTTTTTGTTGTTTTTCTATAGATGATATCCCATGAGTTGTTTGAATTCATGATGTTCCCCCTCAATTATAGATGATGACCACCAAAAAAAACATCATAACATCTAACACCTCCATTTTTTTGGGGGGACCCTGGGATTTCCTCCCCCCAAAAAAGTGATGACACCGAGAAAGTTCTACCATAATCAGCCGGCCTGTAGTCCGAGTTGGCCATGAAGGTCACTGACACCGCTTTCGCCATCTCCACCATCTTCACGCTCCAACCACTGCTTTCCTAAGAGCGGCTTGCTGGGGGATCATCATCCCAGGTTCCGAACTCTTTTTGAGATGGAACATAGTAAAAAAATAATCAATATATATATATATATATATATATTCAGTACATATATATATATATCATTTTTCTATTCTGCAATTCTGTCAAATGAATTTGAAGTGACCATTTTTTGGAATGGAACATACTTTACAAGGGAAATACTGTGCAAACAACTGGATCTGAAGAGGAACTCAAATGTGAAGAACATGTGCAGGATTGGTGGCAGATTCACTATGGATGACCAAGTGACTAATCAGGTCCTGGCCCCCCAAAAGGCAGCCTTGAACCCAAACAAAAACACAATGATTCCTATGAGCCTTTTTAAAATCCGAAATGCTTTATACATCTTTATACATGACAAAGTATAGATACCTAACAACCAAAGACCTAACGTCCTAAAGCAACGTCATTCGCACAGGCCTTCGGCAACAACCAAGGCACCAGAAAGTGCATGGCATTGAACTTCGAGGCATCGTTCAAGAAACCTTCGCGGCACGGTGACAACTCACAGCCGAAGAAATGGGACCATGGGACATGAAAAAACGCAAGACCTGTCTACATCACAGCCATCCTGACAAATTTTACTGGGGATCATCATCACAAACATATATATATATATTCCATATACATATACATATATATATATATATTCATGTATATAGAATGAATTTAGGGACATCACACAATGCAAAGCACAGAACAGGTCTGTCTTCCACCGGGATGCATCCCAGTGAGTGCTTAATCCCATCACCAAAAAAAACATGTTTACATTATATGGTACCCCCTCCAATGATGACTACAATCTCTATATATTAATAATATATATATATATTCATACATATAACATGCATATATAATCATAAATATAATTATATAAACACAATAGATTATATGCATATATATATAATATTTCTCCATGACAATGGCGATACAATTAGTGTACGACTTCCCTGTTCAGTGTAGGCGGAAGCGTCCCGTGGATCCGGAGGTCTCCTGAGGTCCCGGGCCTCGGGCATTGTGTGCCCATTCAGACATGCCTGGGACATTGCTGAAGATCTGATGTCCAAACAAACCCATCCTCGGTTTGACAAAGACCGGATTGCTGCAACTAAGATAAAAAAAAGGCCAGGTGCTTGGGACACCATGAAAGGGACGGGCAATACCACAAACATGTTCTTTTGGCTGGGGGTTGAGTTTGACCCAAATATGCTCAAATCATGTCCAATCATAAAGGTATGAAGCATTCTTTTGGCCCGGAGCTCGCTGGGTGGTTAGTCAAAAAGCATCTATAACAAAAAAACTGAATGTATCAAGTTAGCCTGCAACAACAAGACAATGCAAAGAACATATATGGACAATCGAGAAGTGGTCGTAACGGTACGATGCATCATGCAATTTCTGCTTGAAACAACCTTGGCTGTTCATTCGGAGAATCATCGAACAATGATCTGAGGAAGTCATTGGCCGTAGATTTTAATCTTTTGTGGACAACAACATCAAACAAGCATTTCGCCGATTTTCACAGATCATTCTGGTTCTACCTAGATAGAAAACGGATTAAAGTTGTTTACAAACCCAAATAAAGCCCATTAAGCCTATGTATGTATATGTAAATATATAATTACCTATATATATAATATATATATATATATATAATTCTATATATCTAAATAATTATATTATGTATAATTATAGGTATTATATGTATGTATATATATATATATATATATACACATCTACCATATATGGACCATAACCCCTAGTCACTAGTCGATCTACTTTTCTTTATCAACTTCGTTAACCACCTGAACGACTTCACAAGAACTGACACCGCCAGGAAACCACTGCACCGTGGCGAAACCGTAAAAGCAAAAGTTCCGTTGGAGGTCCTGCTGGTGGTGAATCTATGGAGTCTGGAGGACTCCACTGGAGGACACATTCAGCCAACTTATACCGGGGCTCCAACTTAGTAAACGTGTAAACAAAAGGAACAATTCATTCTGATTGGAAATCAATTCTACTATCCAAGGTATGTGCTCTCTTTTTTGTGCCATGGTCAAAAACATGCCCCTTGATGCCCCCACCATTACGGTCATCCCATGTCACCATCGATTCCGGAGAGATTTTCCGATCTCCGTGGTTTTAACCATGGTTTTGACCATGGCTCATATGGCTTTCAAAATTAAACACCACCAAGTTATGTGAAACCTCGGTAAACCATCATCCCATCATCCCAGCATAAGCTCTTTTGGCAACATGCCATGGTAACAAGGATTTGATCAACTTACCAATCAACAACAAAAACAGCCATGAACTACCAAATTTAGGGTTTGTAAATTATGTCCTAACATGTCCAGTTTGAATTGCCTCGTATCCCTCTTAGTTGGTTTCATACCTGCGGGGTTATTTTAATTCACATCCGACCTCCACTCAATCTTTCCTCACATGATTGTCAGCCTTGACATGTGTACTCTGATAAGGGCATGGATGAGATTTCTTGGTCAGCATAAACCAGCTCTTAATCATCTACCACACTGCTGACAAGTTAGCCAAGTTAGCACGGAACCCAAACATGGCTATTACATGGCCATGATTAGCAGTGAACAAGTCATCTAAGTCATCTTTCGATTGGCTCCATTTCTATATTTCTTGGGTTTCCATCTGGGTTTTCGGGGTTCGGGTTTCGAAACCATCCCCACCCCGGTTTCGTCCTCTGGCACCTGAAACAAACTGTCAGGGTTACAGAGGTGAAACACCGACCAATCGCTGGCATATTTCACCTGTGCCGCTGCAAGTGTGGAGCATGGGGATGGGTGTGTGACAGATTTACCATGATTTATACCATTGAAGCAGAGTTTGGTTTCCGGGTACAGGGAAACGACAATGTCACGCCTAAGTCATGCCTAGCGTGTTTTTGAATGGCATTTACCATTGTTTGGTTTCCGGGTACAGGGAAACGACAATGTCACGCCTCAGTCATGCCTAGCGTGTTTTTGAATGGCATTTACCATTGTAAACGCTGTATCCAACAAGTCATGCCTAAGTCATGTAATGAGCATAACTTTATTAGGTGTTTTTGAATTTTCCCCATGGCTGTTGACGAAATTTCCCGATTTTCCCCAGTTGTCATTGGTTCAACTCCCAAGTTTTTTGTCAACATACTGCATGATACGTGGAAAACCACTTGGAGTAGTCTTATCCCCTTACCCTCTGGTAAACAAACATAGCTATTGAACATAGACATAGTAGATTTACCCATTAAAAATGCTGGTTTTCCATAGTTTTTTGTGTGTTTACCAGAGGGTAACCTGACAAACGCTTACCCCTCCATTGCAACTAGACATATTACGACATCACCATTGCAGGGATTTGGGGGCTAAGGGACCATCCACTGGATAAATCTGGACGACAGTTGTCCTCAAATTTGAGTGGACCCCACTACGAACCGCGGGATGTCGCTGATATATCTATCCCATTAGATATCCCATTAAAAATACCCATCAATAGCATGGTGATTTTCCATATACAGTAGTTTTTTGTATGTTTACCAGAGGGTAGATCCCTTTACCATGGATATCCCAACTAACTGCCCGAGTATCGAAGGTCGGCTCGTAGCGCATGCCGAGGACATTCGCTTCGCGAAGCACCTAAGCGAAAAGTGAAGCGCCATTGGCATTCGCCGCTTCGTGATGATGTTGGGAGGACTCTGTGTACAATACCCTCTGGTTATGACTAACATAGCGATGGTATAGATGGCCCATAGAAATAGATGGTTTACCGCCTATTAAAAATGGTGAATCTTTCCATGGCTATGTTAAATAACCAAATGGTATATACTATACTCCATATAGAATTTTAGATGTGGTATAAGTATATATTCAACAAATAATGCACATGTATGTACGTACTTGATCATATGCATATATATATCATATGCATATATATATATATATATACATACCTAGAAAACCCAACTATGGAAAGTGTTAGGCATACTTACGGCTTACCAACTGTATGTATAATATATAAGATACATATATAGGTAAATTAATATACATATGTAGAATAAGTACACATGCTAAACAGCTGAGAATATTATATATATATATCACATATATAGTTTATGTATATATATATACTTATCACATACACATACTGTATACGTTGAATCTGTAATTGACATGTGTATTTTGCTTAGCCATCTAATGGTAGATGTAGTGGGTATAGATGTAGGTAGTATATGACTCAAAATCCACTATCGGCATGTCAGGTGAACCTTTGGTTGACGTCACCCAGGAAAATAGGGTTTCATATAACCAACCATTAAGGCTGGGATTTAAACGGCAACAATCTTTCAGCAACCCCATGTTTACTCTACTGGTAATTGATTTAGATTGATGGAAAATGCATGGATGGATCTGTCAACCCCTCGTTTCTTTTTTGGCCGATTTCCCCTCTGTTGGTGAAATCCCCATATGGTTCGAGTTGCACAAAGGTTCTCCACACAGTAAAACAAGTTATCCATGGATTCCTCATATTCCTCATGTCAATTTTACCCTTGGGGAGAAAAAAAACATAGCCGCCTAAGCAAACCCAGGAATATCGGTTGATGGGGGCCTGAAAAGTATTGTTGTGTCAAAACAAGGAGATTACACTCCAAGGTTTTGATGTACATACATGTATAAATATGGTTCGCAACTGGGAGTAAGTCGGTACCCTCTAGCTCTTGCACATGGCAATGGAAAATCCACCATTGATGGATTATTTTCCGATTGACACCTGCATTCAAACCTGCATGTAAAGGAGATTGCCCAGCCAGTCATGTGTAAATACCAAAGAGTGATAGTTTTGGGTTTATGCTGATGAAACTGGAAATCTCCCAAATCAGGAAGTTGGAACATTTCCAAACCCACCGATATCTCAAGACTGGACAGTTCATTTCCCCCGTCAGAAAATGGTGAGACTCCGTTCTTTTAATGACCTACAAAGTCGCGCCCCCAACTTAGTTTGTTGGTTTATGGTTGTAGCTAGTTCGATATATCCCCAAACAAAACCGACGAGTAGTTGGCCCACCGCCTAGAACAGCCCGTGGGTTTTTAGCGCGTTCTTTCTTGCTTTTATATGCTTTTATGAAGATGAGGCTGCGTTAGTGGACGTCTCGGTGATGATAGCGCGCTGGCAGGGAGAGAGGGGGGGTGGGCGGGTGTGTTGACGTTCCGTGCATTTGCGTCTTGAAGATGATGCTACGCTGCGGCTTGCAAGATATTCAATGCACTTGGAATATGAGAAATGTAATTGTAATGTCATACCATGGATCTAGTTGTTAGCCCAGTTATAAACTAATGATATAGGATATAGGGAACTATGGGGCACGACCTTCCATGCCGATGTTTTCCATTATGTTATGCTATGTTCATTCACGGGAACTCTCTCCCAAAGTCCCCAGACCGGTCTGAGAACTGGACGTCTGAGACTTCAGAAACCATCCATTCTCTCTCGCGATCTCGCGGGTCCTGCAACGCTGCTGACGCTGCTGGGTGTCTTACAGGTTGTTTACCTCCAACTTGACGAAATGGTCCTTTTTTGGGGAGAGTGATGCTGCTGAACCATCATTATCCATATTCGCACTCTTCAAATAGAACCAGCTGATGACAGGTGACAGTCATTTCTTTTTAATGGCAGGTTTTGCCGGGTACCGCCTGCTCCAGCTTCAGACCAGCAAGTTGTAGAGCCATATATTTGATATTCTTCAGGACATCTGTCTCCAGTTCTCATATTCGCCTGTGGAAAATAGTGGGGAATCCCTTATCAACGGATGTTTATAGCTGGAAAAATCATCTATAAATGGTGGGTTTTCAATTGCCATGTTCATCTCTCAAAAATAGTTCCTCTGGCACTTCTGATTTGGATCCACTAGTAGAAACAATAATGCCTGAGGAAGGACCATAGATGCAACAATGACTTCAGCAAGCACAAACTCTTCTTCTGATTCATTCAGAGCAGGGTTCCCAGTTGTTGGATTAATTTATAGAAACATATAAGCTAATAGAAACTATCTATCGGCTTTATCCCCCATCTTTCGCCCATAATATACTGTTCAGGCAGGGAAACAAACACCATATCAAACAACCATCATTTCTGGGTTACAGCAGTGGTTGCTCAGAATTACCCTCCAGTAATGAAACATGGCAATATGGACAATTCCCCATTTATAAATGTTATTTCCAAGCTGTAAACCTCCATTTACTTGGGGGGGTTTCTATTGCCACCTTTGATGAAACCGGAGGGTATTGCACCGGTCACCAGCAGGTCGGCACGGACGCGATGAGCGCAGTGCCTCAGAGTTGAAACGCTTCCAGAACTTGTCGAAGCGTTGTCGGAAGGAATTCCATTCCTGGGCCACGTCCGTGTCAGAGATGTAACATGTGTTAAAAAAAAACAGCAAACCGTCTCAAATAATATGCCAGGTTTATTGGTGGTATACAGTCCAAGGCTTATAGGCTTTACCAGGATGTTAAGATACTCCTTTTTGACGGGAGATGGAACATCAACCACAAATGATATGATTTTCCACTACTGGCTCCTGGACATGGAACATTGCCGCCTGGGCAGTTGAAGATGTGCGTTGGGAATCGTAGATATATAAGTAGATGTTCAAAGAATTTCAAATACAGTATCTAAGAAAACACGTGTCCCCAGCGAAGCAACCTCCTGTGTAAAGCAATATAATGTCACCATGTCACCACTCCTATTTTACAATCATATTTACTATTTATAGCTACTATCTGGTTATTTAACATAGCCATGGAAAGATTCACAATTTTTAATAGGTAAACCATCTATTTCTATGGGCCATCTATACCATGGCTGTGTTAGTCATAACCAGACGGTAAACCACTTTCACATACTTCAACATATTTTTCACGGAGCCCCAAGGCCCTCAACATCCATCGCTCAACCCAGCGGCTGGATTGTTGGAGCAATCGAAATACCAGGGCGTCTGTGGCATTTTCAGCACTTTAAAAGGGCAGGCAAAGTGACCAACATTTCAGCGTGATCCAGTTGATTTAATGTTGATGTATGAGCTGAAAATATTGCCATATTTAATGGGATTGACCAACTTATTTTGTCAGAAATAGTGGGAAGACATTTTTCAGATCGGTCATCAATTTTGTCAGAGGGAAATCCATGGAAACCCCTGGGAAACGAAGGGGCGGTAAATGATGGTACAATTCATGGGACAACTGAAACAACAATACTGGTTCATGAAACCAACTATTTCAAATCGGCATATAGATGATATAGCGAGATGTAACAGCAAATGCTACGCCTTCGTAATGATTGTCCCAGACTTGGTTATCAGATTATCACTCCATCTTACAGCAAATTGAATCGGAAGAATGATGATAAACCATCAAATTGGATCCAGAGAAAATCCAGCCCGGCTGGCCCCCATTTTTGCTGGCAAGAACAACATGGGGGAAACCCATGGTTTCTTGTAGATGGTCCGCTTAACCCAATCCATTGATACTGCCAAAGTCATCTTCCTCTTGGATGAGGTAGGTGCCTGGATACCAACCACCAGCTCAATGAAATACGACCTTGGTTTCATAGCAACACAGCCCGTAGACACAGAAGATGGTGACACTACTGTAGGACCCAAAACTTTCCTAAGTTCCGTTTGCTCAAAACTTTTCAATATAATTATTACAGTACTGCAAGCGTTCCATAATAAGCTCGTTGCGTATTTTGTCTAACTATCTATTGCAACAATTTGTGACTTTAGAGACCGCTGGAGTGTCAACAAAACGTTAGTTCACAGAGTCATAGTGTCTTGATGTTGGACCCGTGCCCAAAACTGATGATTATATCTATGTTGGAAGGACCTTCAATTGAATTGGTGAATATAGTCCAATTTCTATCAGGTGGGCCACTTTTTTAAATGTTAAGTATCCAGTTAGCTGGTGAGAGAAACGTCCCACACCAAATGCCAGTCTAATCCCAATTTCAAAATGATCTGTTTTCCTTGGAATCGTATAACTCAAACTGCGCAAAGGGGGATAGATGATGATAGATTACCTCCAAACGGTATATGGTCATCTCCCCAAACCATTTTGGATGGTTGGATGTTCTTGAGTCAACATCAGCTAGCAGCTGAATTGGTCCATTCAAACCATTCAAATTGTCACCATCTTTTTGTCGCCACCAGCGTTTGCCGTATTGTTTACTTCCTTAATTCTTACTCCCACATTTCCTTTTTCTGACTGTATCCCATGTTTCCACTGCTACCGTTTATGCTGGCGAACTTCGTTATAGCAACCCCCAAAGAATAGACAAGTCAAACCAACTATATAAATTGGTGGACATTTACTTTTCACATTGTTTCTATATTTGTTGATCTCAAGCTATGACTCTGAGTTTTTCTGTCGCCGAGGCACCAGCCGATCCATCCGCCTCTGCTGGGCGCCATGTGCCCACGCAAGATGCAGTGGCGAAGGTCGGGGAAGGTGACGAGGGGCTTGAAGTTTGAATGCAACATCTCTGATGCGTACCTCAATATACCCTCTGGTAAACATACAAACAACTATGGAAAATCACCAGAGGGTAATTGAATCATCATTAATTATACGTACATCTATAGATGTTGTACATCGACTCCATACAGAATCTTCTTGTCTCAGAATATCTAGATCCATGTCTTCAATTTGCACGACCCCGGCAGCACTTGGATCCAGAAAGGGGTGCTGTGTGGGAAACCTTCCGGAAAATGCCCAACTCGCGCTTAAATGACCAACTTTCTAGCCTTATATGATGCTATGTAATGCCAGATACGAATTGGATACTGGCTGAGATCAAGATCTGTGAATTGGATTGAATTGGGATGTCTAAAATTGTAGCCCGGACCCTGATAGTTCAAACAGCTGCGCCATGAGAAGTACCCCTGTTTCAACCTTGCAAGACGGAACTCCACCGGATTTTTTTGCATTTCACTAGGACTCCTGTGCAAAAAACACATATTATGACCCAAACTGGCCAATGGACACCAAGAAATTTCCCCGATGTTTTTCTTGGAACGCACATGTGAGTATGATGGCACGATCGGTGCATTTATTGGCGCAGTGCCCAGTGCCTATCTGTCGTTTGCAATTTCCTACTGGTTGGTTGACAGGGCTGCTGCTGGACCCACAACCCCAAACCTAGGATTTACCCTCTGGTTATTTAACATAGCCATGGAAAATGGCCCATTTATAGATGGTTTACCTATTAAAATTCGTGATTTTCCATTAACCATATTATAGTCGAGGAACGACGGTAAGCAGTAAAAATCTGCTTACTGACGGCGCTAAAACGCATTTTCCCCACTTTTCTGAAACATATCTATAAATATAAACACCTAGTAAGCAGAAAATGAAAATGTTGTACATTTGGTAAAACGAAGAATCTTCTTACTGCACCACATATTTTTTTGTCTGTACAAAACATCCTTGAAATGATGAG
>Ga0126342_10002866_pt1 | contig 27689 bp, 25 predicted proteins | sample Cyp1metagenome_FD_92528 | JGI IMG/M metagenome (GOLD analysis project Ga0126342, IMG submission 92528) | Coral microbial communities from Lord Howe Island, Old Settlement Bay, Australia - Cyphastrea 1 metagenome | ecosystem: Host-associated > Invertebrates > Cnidaria > Coral ... | reverse complement strand
TCAACAACCCCGACAGGCTAGCTCCAATCAGCCAACTCAACCAAATTTCGGTCGGTAAACGGGAAGGGAATTAATTACCACCTTAAAGAAGGCAAGAGATGACCCTAAAGAAGGTCTCAGTCACACCACCTACTAAGGCCAACAAAAGGTTCAATAAGACGGGGGGATAAAGGGGGTTAAAAGTTCCTACAAAACAACCCCCTACCTAGTGAAAAATTAAAAACTACCCCGTGTTTATCACCTCAGTCATGCCAAGGCCTTTTTGACTCTGGCGAAGCCGTAATTTCGCGCCCTTGAGGCGCCACTTGCGAATTCTTTGGACTTGCTTGGGCGTCCAAGTGAGATGCGCCAGCTGCATCGTGCCGGTATCCACATAGATACGGCAGGTCTTCTGGTTAGCCCAACGGCCTCGCACCACTGTACTATCTAAAGATAGGGTGGTATTGTACCACCAAGTAGCTCCGCCTCGACGTAGCGAGTACGGGTGATAAGAAGAAGGTGCAAAGCCCAGCCGCTGCAGGAGCTGCTGAAAGCGACGCCGAAAGGCGTGAGGTCCTTGTGACCACAGCAGCCGCCCTTTAGAAAGGGTGCTGATGGAAGCACGAGCCATGCTTAGGAGCATGGCATCGGTGACTTGTAACACCTGTGGGTTACCCTGTGACGTCTTGGAGCTGGGAATGACGACACTCAGGGATTGGTGCTGGTCATGGAACATGATGTGGTCCTTAGTCAGAGCCATCATCTCAGATGTGCGAAGCATTGCGTGAAAGCTAAGAGCTAAAAGCAGGCCCAGTCGCGGTTGACGGTCATGAAGAGCGACGCCCACCATTGCCTCAACCAGCTCCCAGCTGGCTGGCAGGGCCCTGACCGGAACATGGGCCTTGGACCAGTTCCGATAGTACTGGGAAGACACCGGAAGCTTAAGGCGCAGCTCCGGGTGAAACCGCTTGATTGCGGATAGGAGGTGCCCTGAGTAAGCCAGGGGCTCTCCTTCTTGATAAGCAATGTTGATGAATTCGGCCAAACGGCGATCCAGGTGAGACGGTCGCATGGTATCTAAGCGTCGGCGCTGCAAAAATTGCAAAAAGGAGTCCAGTGCCTGGTGGTATGCCCATAGTGTGCGAGGCTGCAATCCCACATACTTGAGATGGGACTTCCTACTTTTTGTCATGTTTCCTGGAAGCCTTGTCACTAAAGTTCCACCCACTGATGGTCCAGAGGGGGAACATGTAGGAGTTCTGGGCGATGGAGAGTGCAGCCTGCTTTCTCAGGGGCATGTTGATCCTTGGACTGGACGAACGACCTTTTGCCAACGCTCCTCTGCAAACCATGCTGTCAATGATGTGCACCCAACGGGTGTGAAACTTTGAGGTGGATCGGGTCCTGTGCTTGGTGACCACGATCACTGCATTCATCTCGAGCTCGTTGATGTGAGCTCCCTGCTTCCATGCATAGGAGGCGAAGGTGCGCCATCTCCAGCGCAGTGCTGGGTAAGGAATCTCATGCTGCGGCTCTTCTCCTCCGATCTGCATGTGAAATCGGACGTCAGTCCCTCGCATGGAAGCTGCTCTGAGGAGCTCCCTCAGGTGAAGACCTTCTTCGCCTCGCTGCATTTTGGCCTCCCAACGGGCCAGATAGGTGGCCATGGGCCGTGCAATGCCACTTCCTGCGAGGCGGGCGGTGCTGGCCTCGAGCTGCTGCTGGTACCAAAGCTCACGTGCCTGCAGGCGCACTTTCTCAAAGACCTTCTCTTTGTCTGCCTGCGCTCGAAGGCCTCGGGCGTAAGCCAGGCAGAGGCTCCAGGGGTACTCTGCTTCTTCTTCAGTTGCATAGTGCAGCCGTCCATCGGGGAGCTCCTCCACTTCATACCCCAGAAGGCCTTCATGGCCCGGGCAGTCTCGGTTGAGACGACTGCGGATCTCCTCAGCGCTGGCTGCAAACGCGTACCATTTGACGCGTCGTCCGCCGAAACAACAGTGGGAGCCAATGGCCCTCTCAAATCCAACGCTTTCCGCCTCCCGGGCGAGAGAGAACTCCCACAGCCAGCTATTCTTGGGGTGTTCGAGCGACCAATGGCGCGGCACGCGCGTTTGAGCTACCTGGACTCCTCGCCTCAGGCCCTTCAGTGCCATAGTGTTTGACTTACGCAGCCTGGCCTTCATCTCTCTGGTTAGCCATGGGAAACCCATGAGATGATGTGCGTCTCGCACAGGCTGAGGTCCACTGATGGTCCTTCCGGAACGCAGCCTTATGGGACGGCCCCTTGCTCTGCTGAAAAGGCGACACTCAGGCGCCCAGTGCTCTGCGTAGAGGTCCTAGTCCTCCATGTCCTTTCTCAGGGTCTCTCTACCCTGGTCAGTGAAGAAGTCATCTCCTCGGGCCAGATCGAACGGCCTCTGTACCTCAATGTGGCCCATTTGAGCCACGGCATGCGTGAGGGGCGCGTGCGGTCCAGAAAAACGCTCGCCGAAACGCGGCACCCTCCAGTGCTTCCTGACGCAGCTCTTGTGCTCGTGCTGCTCCTTATTCCGGTGACTCCACATGCACTCCAGGGAGCACAGTGCCACTCCACATGCCGCTGGGCATGGGTAACGCTGCTCTTGGCGAAAGGAGCCTCCGCACCACCAGCACTCGCCACCTTCATGCTCCACAGTCAGCGGTTCTCTCATGAATTCTTCTGCTACCGCCGCTCCTCCGCCATCCAAGGAGGCATCTGAGCACGACACCTGGGGATCCAGGGTGACCTTGAGGCTGGACCCCATGAAGGCGGTCATTGCCATGACCATCAGCACCTCATCCACAGAGCCCGCTGCTGGCTCGGAGGGTCCCTTCTTCAGAATTCTCCTCAGTTCGTTGAAGACCTCTTGGAAGATGCTGAGCAGTGGTCTTCGGAAACACATCCCAAAGGTCGCCTTCCCTATGAGGTGCCTCAGCTCAAACTCTGACCACTGGTCTTTCACTGCCAAGGCAAGGCACAAGCTCACCAGGCTCACCTGCTTGTCCCCTGCCAGCTTGTACCAGCCTTTCTTGCCGTCCAACTCGCCTCCTTGAAGCGTTCCTTGAGTCGCCCCCACCAGGCGCTTGGCGTCGTTCAGGGCGAGCCCTTTTTCTTCACACACTCGCCTGAAGCGCTGGTGTCGCTCAGACGCCTCTCCTTCGAGCGCGGCAGCACATTGATGGCTAAGCCTCCGCAACTCGTCATACGAATCCAGGTATATCACCGTGTAGTCATCAGTCTCGGGCATTGACTTCAGGTTGGCCACCTCCGATGACTCCGGCACCTGGGCCTCCTGGAACACCAGTGACCGAACAACCGACTGAACCACAGAGACGGCATTCAGCCACCCCATCGGGACCACAGCCAGCTGTCCGGCAGCGTGAACAGGTTGAAGCAAGAGCAGAAATCCTCTGAGTCCACCAGGTAAGTCTCTTCTTCTGTCTGCTCCAACAAAGTCAACTGCCCAAGGTAGGGCAGGTAACGGTCCCCTCCACTCAACAGGGTATGGTACTCATTTGCCGGGATCAGATTTGATATGAAGCGCTGCATCTGGCGCTCCTCTCCTCCAATTTTCTTCAACTTTCTGACCCCGCCAGCCCCGTTGAGCACCTTCTGCCCCTTCCTGTCTCTGAAAACTTCATCCTCCTCCAGTGGTTTCATCAATCCTCTGGCGAACCCTGCTTCAACTATCTTGTCCCACTCATCCTGGCTGGCCATCACCCGACTGCGATGGGGTGTCTCCGGCCACTCCCACTCTGGGCGCAGGCAATTTCTTGGGTCCTCCAGCATCTCAGCCATGCCTGATGGCAGGTAACTCATAACCGGCTGGACTGCAGCCTCACCGATCTTAGGCCACACCGGGATGACCTTCTCTGCCACCAGCTCTTCCATGACCATCACTGGTTCACCACAGTAGTCAAAACGGGCGCTGCCCAATGTCTTGGTCGCCTCCTCAACCGGCGGGCACAGAGTACCTACCTGGCTCAAGTCATCCAACCTCTCCATGAGATGATCCAGCATGATCTCTTGCCCCTTGGACAGTGAGGGAGGTGGTGGTAGGCTTCTCTTTGGGTCATAACGGCCCCCCATTGCCAGGAGGCTCAAGACCGCCAAGATCAATTTCATGGAATCTCGCTTGTCAGGCTCTAGCGCCGTGAACCTGCTCATCACCTCGGGGGACAGAGGGAGCAACTCATCTCCCCTAGGGGGTTGAGCGGTTTCGCTGGGAGGCACTCCGGATCCTTTGCATGACCTTGCATAGGCCCCCAGAGGTGAATCAAGCTGGTCCAGCGCTCTCCACGCCTCTGCCAGCACGCAAGAGGCCTTTTGGGGTGCAGCGCAGGCCCGCCTCAGGGCCCGAGCAAACTTCTGCCTGCTCACCCCCCCCTGTGCATCTGAGGCAGGCCTCTCTGCGGGCTCACCTAGGCCTCGTCGGCCTTCTTCTTGTTCTTGCCTTTTCCTCCTCCTTGATCTCCCCGACCTTTTCCTTGACCTTTGTCGCCCTTCTTCCCTCCTCCGCCTGTCACGAGCCGGGGCTTCTCGTAGTTCCGAACCTTCATCTCTTGAAGGTATTCCTTCGCCACGTAGGCCTGCTCGTCTCGCTCCAGCAGGGTCGACATCTCTGAGGGTATCAACTCCAAAAACTGGGCTGTGTTCCAGTGTCCCTCTGTTGTCGCCCTCTCCAACGCCTTTATTCTCTGGCTGAGAACATCTGCTGCCCTTGCTGGGGCTTTTCTCGCCAGGTGATCCACCGCCACCACCAACGTCCTCAGCTCTCGCTGGGTTCGAAGGTTCATCCTGCTTCCCAGCTGCGGAGCCATGATGGTGAGGAAGTAGTGAGTCGCCGTTGGAGGTGTCCGATCCTTCGGATTTGTTGTTGCCCCCGTCGAGCCCAGTGCCACCTCGCTCTGCATCTTCAGTAGAAGCCTCGCGGCTAAACGCCCGGGCTTTCGGTGGCTGTAGAGGACCAGCGCCTGCTGACCGCTCTTTGACGACTGGACGGGGGCTTCGCGAAAAACTTGATCGCCTTCTGTGTCTGAGGATCCTTGGGAGTTAAAGTCAACTGGCTGCCCTGCACCAAAAGGCCCTCTATCTCCTTTCTTCGGCGGCAGGGCGCCCTCCTGAGCCTCTTTTGGGCCCGGGGTGAATAACTTCTCATCCACCTCGCTCTCACTGCTGCTAGAGGACTCCTCAGCTCTCTTCTTCTTGGCCTTCTTGGCCGCAGTGCCTTCTGAATCGCTGGCGTCTCGCTTTTTCTTCCTCTTGGTGGCCTCCTTCTTATCCTTCTTTGACTTCTTCTTTTTCTTGATGTCTTCTCCTCCCTCTGAACTGCCTCGGGAGGGTGAATCTGAACTCCTCTTGCGCTTTTTCTTCTTCTCTCCCCTTGGCTTCGAAGGGGATCCCTTATGCTTCTTCTTCTTCTTGGCTTTCTTCGGGTCTCCTTTGCCTTTGGCTTCCAATTTGGCCAGCTTGGACTTGAGACGCCTGATCTTTGCAGCAGTATCATCATCCCCTGAATCTTCCGATGACCCAGAGTCCTCATCTTGCACTTCATCGGGCCCCGCGGCGATCCATGGCAGGGGGACCACGTCTCCTCTTTCAGGCTTCTTCTGTTGGAGCTGCACGTCAAAGGCCTCCACATCCTTCCGGCAGCCTCCCTTGAAGGCCCACTCAGGGATCTTCGCGGCCCACTCCTGCGGACCAATGATCCTGACCTTCTCAAAGTGGATCATGGTGACCTTCGGCCTCACCTCTTTGCAGTCAGCCGCATTGCCCTCGCAGCTGTGGTACCAGCCTCTGGCTTGCAACTTCTTGCCACCACCCGCGGTCATCCACCATCGGTAGTGGCTGTCTGAGGCTGATACATAGGCAGCCTGGAACAAGTGCCCACTGGTGGAAGTAGCCTCATGGGACAAGACTCGCACCAGCGCAGTGCCTTGTGCTCGTCCCGCATCATCGCGGATGGCGCCTTCCACCAGTTGGCCTTGCTGGAACCGCAGCCGGTACCACGGCTCCCTGTCTATTCCACCCCCCAGCCACATATCAGCTGGGGGGGGTGACTGACTCACCTGAGCACCCCACCTGGTGAAAGAGGTGAGTTCTCAGGTGGTTGCCCTTGAAGGTAAAAGGCTGCAACAGGTGAAATATATATTACGTTGCTCACTTCCCCTCTTCATTACTCTACGAGTGTCGTTCGACACCACTAGATATAATATATATGTAATATTATATACATTTAACAATTTAACTGCTGTAGTTTGCCTGAATAGGAATTTCCAACACAACAAAGCAGTATCGCGGCCCTTTGGGAATTCAGAATTAGCACAGAAAACCAGCAGTCTGTTCACCTGCAGTAAAAGTGACACATATTTGACCAATTGCAGATCCAGCTTGTGCCTGTCGCGACTATCATCACGTCTGGACCGGCGTGGTGGGGAGCGTGAGCGGCCCCGGCCTTCAGAAATGGAATGAAGCTTTGTAAGGCGACCTGTTGAAAGGTAAAGTCCATCCCATTTTGGACATTTTTCCGGTGCAAGAAAATTGACATGTCATGCAATGCAGAAGTGTCAGATCTGTTGACAATGGTTTCAACTAGTTTCAACTAGTTTCAACATTCATCACCAGTGAACCTCCTGCTCCACGTCGCGGTCGCGAGTCGCTCCTGGAGATCGTGTCAGTTCATGTCAGTTCACACTTCATCGGTGACCTAGGCCTGGGCGATCCCGAATGTCTTTGAAAGGTCAATCTTGGTGCGGCTTCGGCACACTGTTACATAATGACATAGTGCGGTACAGCGATGCGATAGCTTCTCTGGCTGTTTCATGAATTTCATGATGTGTTCTCTTCTATCTTTTTAAAATCTGAAATCTCTACACATCTGAAATGTCGAAAGCTCACACCTTGCCACTACTTGCCACTGGCATCCCGATCCCGCCTGGAATCACTTCGCCGAGGCATCAGCGACGCGTTAGCCGCTCCCCGCGGAGCCACGAAAGCACTGCGATGTGATGGATTCGATGCTCCTGGACGATGTTGACGATGTTCAAATACGTATGTTCACGTAACATCAAGTAGTTTGGAAGAAGTCATGCCTCCATGCCATCTATGGTGACAGCTTAAAGTCTATGGTCCAGCACAGTTGACAAAAACAAGATGTCAGGTTATCCATGTTATCGCTGCACTCGGAAGAAAGCGATAACATACTTGTCAGATGTGGGGAGGTGGAAGTGTCAACGATGAGTTTGTTAGGGCGTGGTTTGTGTCTATGTCCATGTATTGGTCCCTTTCAGTGGTTTGAGATGTGGAGCTTTAATCGCACATGATCTTACATTGCGGGTCACTGTCGGTGTCAGCAATACTCAGCTGAAGAGCACTTTTTTACAACGATGCAAGAGCTGATATGTGTTGCTTCCACAAACATGTCCGCTTTGCGGACAAGTGTGTTTGTGCCAAATGGATCGCCAATAGCGATTCGTTGGGCTTTGGCTAAGTTCTGTACAAACATAGGAACTCACATGAAATCACGCTTCAAGACCTAGTCAACTATACAGTATACATATATGGCCATTTGTAAAAAGTATCTAGGCAGCAAATGCAATCCACACATGCATCCTGATGCTACAGCCCATTGCAAAACCCAGGCTGCAGCACCATGATGGTGTTGGATCAAACAAAAGCATCCAGAAATCGGCATTATCGTCACGCCATGCGACTATGCATAGGTATCTGCCATAATCTGCCTATAAAAAGGCGGCAAAAAAGGCAGCTGGGAGCTCTTTGATGAGCACCTGGTGAGCCTGGTGAGCCTGGTGAGATGTTAGAGTCCGCAAAGTTCGCAAAGCAACAAGGACAACAAGGACAACAAGGACAGATCTGGTTGTGGCCTTAAGCAGATCCTTAAGCTTCAGGATCATCGACAGCATCCTGGGCTCGGTGCATCGCAATTCCACTTTCGAAGCAGCTCGAAAATGTTCGAAACATGATGGTTGATGGATGGTTAATGGGATGATTAATGGGATGATGAGATCAAATGAGATCAAATGAGATCAAATGAGATCAAATGAGATCAAATGAGATCAAATGAGTTTTGACCTGCAAAATGCTCTTGGCACAAAGTGACCACAGCTGAGGGGATGCACCTCTGCATCATCCTTTTTCTTCTTCCGCCTCTCCTGTGCGTTCAGCGGCATGAAACCCTAAGATGGTGTTTCAGGCAAAGGGATTTGATGACATGGTGGTTGCCAGCTTATCCTAGTCCTAGTATAATCAAGATCAGACGAACCTACCCATCAGGAGCACTCCACCAAACGCTGCTTCTTCCGACCCAGCAGGCAGCATGAGGTTGGCCTTAAGCTGCCTGAGACACTCTATAGGTAGTAGAATAGTAGAAAAAGGGTTCCTCCTGTCCCAATTCCTTATGCAGTTTCTGGAGAGCTGCAAATAATATCAGCCTTCCAGGCTAAACTGTCCTTCCGCTCTTTCTTCTCTCTCTTTTCGTGAGGATCCTGCTTGAAGCATCTTGCAAAGGATCAACGTTTGCCCCAGATTCATCCACGCAATAGAATTTCACGCGGTCTGAATCTCCAAGGTGCATCTCACAAGTGTGCCATGAGGCAAAGATGAAGCAGAAAGCAAACTGCCCTCTGTCTTCACTGTCCTTCTCAGACTTTTCTCTGGGCTCTCTTTCCCCGCCAGGCTCCTCGGCTTCTTCGCCCTTCGAATCCTTCAAATCCTTCTCCTTTGTCTCCTTCTCCTTAGGTTCCTTCGCTTCCTTCGCTTCCTTCGGTTCCTTTTCCCTCCTCTTGGATTCCTTCGGTTCCTTTGATTCCTTGTCTCTGTCTTCTTTAGTAGCCTCTCTATCCTCAGTGTTTCTGTGACTTCATCGTCCGAAGAACCAATCCAACGGCAAATACAGTGCAACAAACAATCACGCCATATCAGCAGTACTCAAAGATGTCTGCTTTATCAGGTGCCTTCGATCGCTCTTTTTTGCCCGGACTCTTAGCCTGATAAATAGGTTGAAAGGCTTCAATGCTCAAATGAGCCAAGTCTAGCACAACAGAAATGCGAAGCCAGGCCTTCCTCTCGGAAAGTTGGTCTTTGGACTTACTTCTGGAAAATTCCTCGGCCTCCAGCCACTCCAGCCACTCCAGCCATTTCCATTGGCCATTCCCATTGATTCCCATCAGCATCCGCACCTTGCGGCTGGGAGGAGCCCCGCCTGTCAAAATGGCAATTTGGGATGTCTCCCCTTGTTTTTTTTTGACAAACCATGACAAACCCAAATGAGTCAAGGAAGCCCCATTTCTGACTCTTGCCCTTCTGGACACTTGGCAGACTTGGCAAAAAATCTCCCACCTTCTTTGATTCTTCTGATCGCAGCCTCTGGTTCAACAACCGTCTGAGGTTTGGAAACTTCTCAATGACTTCAAGCCCGCGATCAGCCTATATAAACAAACCATGTCATGCTGATGGATTACAGTCACTACATGCCACTACCATCACAAGAATTGGGTCACAGGGCACCTCAGCCTGAATTGCCATCCTCAGGAACGCTCATTGACTGTTCATGTTTTGCAGCCCGCGCATGTCAACTAGACCAATTTGGCCAAATAGCTATGGCAGCTATGACCAACTTGCAAAATGTACGACTTCCGTCACAGGTGGAAATGCTAAGGCTGCATCTTGTCCATCCGGGCGGAGAAACGCTGCAAACCATCCTGGTGGAATGGTTCTGATGGATGCCAATGGATGCCATTACAGATACCAATGGATTCTAAATAGATCTAAATGCCCGTGGATGGGATACCAATGGATTACAATGGATACTATATTATAATAAATTATTATAATGGATTACCAATGGTTCTGATGCCAGTGGATACCTATGGCAATTCCATTGAACCCTTGAAAAACACGTGACCAGCAAAGGCCTCGGACTTCTGCAAGCGCTCTCGCAGCTTGTTTCGAAGGGACACAACTCGCTCTCGGAGTTTGGGTTCCTGCCATCTAAAAACTCTGCAAGGTGCACCAGGAATAGTAAAGTTTTAAAGAGCCAAAAAATACTGAGATGGTATATACTATATATATATATACGATATACTGTTACTTTTATATCTTTCAATTAACACTGGCCCTCTCCCTTTTTGTAGCCGCGCCGCACTTCATGGCTATCTGTACTTGGCCAAGACTCACACCTCTAAAAGCCAGCCATGATAGCCATGGCATCCTACTCTCAAGGTGAGTTGGAAGAGCTCGCAGCCCTCCAAATATCTCACCATATCTCACCCAGCATCTGGAGGACACCAACTGGGCAATCCTGGTTTTCTCTTGAGAGTTGTGAAGCAAGCGGGTCTTTGTGTTTTTTCTCTCCAGACCAGTCAAGTGAGAAGCACATGGCCGCACGTCTCAAAATGCCAGCTCGCAGCTGCATTCCGGTATGGCACCTGGCATCAGCAAAAATGCGTCACTGCACAAGGATCTATCTCATGCAGAAAGAACCTCTCTTAAAGAAGGTATTTAAATGTATTTAATAAATATCCTGCGGCATAACTCATGACAGCCCGAAGCAAGCACGGAGCCTGGCCAAAGCGAAGATCTGACTACCGGGCCTCTCATCCATAGGAAGAGAAGAGCGATGTTCTGGGCTCATCAAAGACAAAGTCGCAGATGTACTCTGAAGCCTCATGTGGGTGGGATAGAACCATTATAGATTCATCATGGTTGAATGATTGAGCATGATACATTGAATGAATGATACTAATGATACATTAAAAATGATGAATTGATACAATTTGATACATCCGTAAATTCAGCCAGAAGCAGAGCAGCATTGTGCTGGGACCCTCTGCAACCCTCTGGGACCCAGGCCTTCGTGGCATCAAAGCCTTGGCGATGACATGCCAGGAAGAAGTGTTGCAGCTGCGCCATGGAGACCTGGGACAAATCAATAAACCATTGAACCATGGTACATCATGGTACATCATGGTACTTTTTACGATACATTGACATGACAAACTACAGCTTCGAGATGCTTCCGTCGTCTCCACTTGGCCGGGACACCTTTCGTTCAGCAATGCGTCCGCCTGAGGGACGCACATGCCACAACATGCCAAGACATGCCACCGGCTTGGCATCATTCGATCGGTGGCCGGCCCAGACCTTGCCTACCGAAGTTCCAAAGATTGCTGCAGCCTCATCAGCTCCAGGGTAGAAGGTCAGGAAGTACTTGGCGGCCACGTCCTTGTTCCTCAGTGGCATCTCCATGGGAAACTCACAAATGACATCCACAAATCCAACCATTGATGGCACAGCATGTATAACCATGAACAACAAGACGACAGTGTGGCCCAAAAGAAAGCAGGAGGGAGTAGACCAAAAAAGGATTTTAAAAAACGATGATAATCTGATAACAGATGATTTGATGCTAGCTCCTGTTGTAGCCAGCCACGACCTTGAGCCACAACAGGTCGCTCCAATGATTTGGGTCCATGGGTGACTCACGCTTCAACGAAACAGTGCACAACCAGCCTCGCACACCAGGTGGTTTCGCACAAACCGCGGTTACAACCAACTTGCGCGCGCCAGTCTTTGTTGGAGCTTTCAGGAAAAAAAAGTGGATCAATGGCTATTGCACCATTGGGGATGAAGATCGATTTACCAACTGATGACTCAGCTGGTGTTCAGAAGAGGGTACCAAGGGTTAGACTCATACCTTAGTAGCGTGGCAACTCTGCAGATAAAGTTCGGTTTCTTGAACTCTGCCTTCAAGTCTATTCTTCCCGGCCGCATGACAGCAGGGTCCTTGGCAAGCCACCGCATGTCACTGCAGAAGGCGAAAGCGTTCTAAATGTGGAAACGATCTACCGTGCAGCTGTCCAACTGGCAAAGTATCTTTGATGTTGATTGAAGTCGTACCTCCATCAACAGTTAAAGTCTTTCCAGATCTTTCCAGACAACTGAGATCTGCACCAACTTGTCCGGATGATTAGTTGTCATAAAAATGACAACATCATCAGGAGCTCCCAACCCATCCAAGCAGTTGAGGAATCCACTGAAGGACCTGAAAATCACCGCCAATACGTGGGGTGTTCCAAACGGGTAGTTTGCAGCTGTCAGTTTCAAGAATAGCAGTAAAAGCTGTCCAAAAAGCTGTCCACACAATGCCCCACGGCATTCAAGGCACAAGGAGGAATTGTTCTGATCTGCTTCACGGTGGTTTGTGAAGAGTGCATCCACATCTTCAAGAACTACCATGGAGAGAGCTGGAAGCTGTGTCATGGCGTTTCCTCAGAACAGAATGAGTCAAGACAAGTCGGTTCAACCAGACAGCCTTTGCAGTTCCCAAGGTTTTCAGAGGCCCTCAATTTATTTGCAATCGCGACTGACTCTACTTTGAGCTCATACAATGGCAGAGTCTCGTTTGCACACTCAAGGCTGGCACTGCCAGGTGATCTTAAGCGCCCGTCACTAGAAATGAGCCGTCAATCCTTCCCTCCAGTTGCAGTCCCTTACAAAAGACCCAGCCCTGACAGGATTTAGTCGAAAGCCATTTCATAGATACAAAAACATCATGTCAATCTCACTGGACCACCAAATACCATTTGAAAGACCGAGGGGCTAAAAGTATCATCAGTCATGTGCTTGTCCATTTGGATAAAGCACAAGTTGCGTTGAATGTGTCCAGCCACTGAGTTCATGAAAGAGGTCTTGCCAGTTCCGGGCTCTCCATGCAGTAGATAGCAGCGATGGTATGGAATGCCGTGCTTGGCATAGAATGTGCGAGTCTCGTCCTTCAAGAACCACTCCAGGTCATCCATCAGCGGCTTCTTCACACCTATGGCGACAAAAAACAAAACAGTTACTATCAGCTTGGGATGTCGAACGGCTCCAAAACAGCAAACTGTTGGGATTTGGCCAAGACACTCTCCTCAAGAACAATGCTTTCAAGACTACGAGCCATTCGTCTTGAGATTCGCGACCAAAAGTGATACTTGGTGTCAAATCTCCACAGGGATACGCGATTCCTTGTGGTGCGGATGATCATGTTTCCACTTAAGAAAAATCAACAGCAATGGATTGCAGTGCTGTACTGTAAATGACCCAAACTAATATACTTGACGTCCAGTTGCGATACTGGAATGTCTAGCCGCGCATGAACTCTGATTCTGACCGTGACGGAACTGAGACATCTGCGCTTTCTGCTTGGTTTCGTTGTCTGCAGCCTCAAGAAAAATCATACTTGGCAGTACTGCGTGGAATTCTCCACAGACCTAGATACTTGAAAACACATTTTGTCCTCAAAGTAACATAGCGTTCTGGTGTTCAATCATCAGAAGGAAACAAACCTTTTAGCCTTTTATCATCATGTTAATCACGGAAAAAATGGTGTTCACACATCTTGTGGCAAACCAAGAGGGGCCCGAGAAGAAGGCATCACGCTTTTTCTTGTTTCACCGTTTCATTGTTTCATCCAAGAATTGTTCGATACGTCCAGTAAATAAAACAGTCAGACCGCCTTCTGGCAAATTTTCAGCAAGGGTGTTTGGTCAGGTCCTTCTGCAAAAAGCACCAATGAAGTGAAGAAGGATGGGCCGTCACCTGACAACTTAGGTTGACCATTTTCCTCGGGGTCTGAACTGCCGGTTGGTCTGCGCCACCTTTTCCCCTTCTCATGACCTTGTCTTATGTCTTTGCAGTTTTACCATGCTACAAGAGCAAGAAACAAAATAACAGGTTCCGGGGAAGCCCCGAAGCATGCGTCTTAAGCAATGTGTGTTCATCTGAAATCCCTGTTGTGTTTTCCTCGAGATGCATTCAACGATTCTGGTAGGGACGACGGCGGCCTGTTGGGTTCCCAATCCGCTGCAGAACTATCGTGATCTTGGCAGTCTTCTCATCCCAAGTGAAGTCGAAGGAATGCCAGCCTTAGGGCGTGGGAAACAGACCCAGCTGACTCAGCTGACCTTTGAAAATTAATCTGCCAAGAAAACATAAGAAAACATTATCAGGGTTCACTCTTTGACCATAATTTCCAAAACATATCTTCATTGAGTCTCAAAGCTGTTCCGAACTGTTCCTTCATTTTTTGAGCTGCAAAGCGTGCACTTCGATTGGGGAACCGTGTGTGTTTTGCAATGGTCCTGAACATCCCAAACATCCGGAGCGTTTTGGCACATCCAAACCCATCCTATCGAGGAGCCCAAGCCGATGTTGGCCGAAGGCATCTGGACTTCCCGCTTTCGCTTTCGGCTGGCACCGCCAACCTGCCGCAGAAAACAGCGGGCTAGGGCGGCTAGGGGGAAAAGAAAAAACTCAAATCGCAGTCAACCCATGGCCTTGCCCTTGCCCTTGACCATGACCAGTAGATCATCGATCTCGTCATCATCAGCCTCAGTCGAAACACCACAAGAGAGGAATGGAAGGAATAGACTCTGTGCTTTGTGTTTGCGTCTAGTCTTGCCGGCGATGAAAATGACACTGATGCATTACTAGTGCAGTCAAAGTTGCGCCAAGACCTCTTCCCTTGCCCATGTCCGCTCGAATGCTCCTTGCATCCTGCACCTTGCTTCTGGGTGCCCCTTCCAACATATGTCCCGTGGCAAATGCCTTTCAAAACCGGCTCTTTTTGAGACACGGTTTTCAAAATTCGGGCCAGGTGGATTGCACCAAGCTTCCCGAAGTCAGGGTGCTAAAATCCCCTGCGACCTTCTCTTCGCATGCTGCCTTGAGAGAATGGAGGCTGCATGCTTCTAAGGGACAGATTTACTCACGAAGCGCAACATGTAGCTGAAGAGCGGCTCCTAAGATCACAGATCGTGGTGCAGCGCTATAAATTTGACATTTTTCATGGCAGTGAACCAGGGAACCCGCTCCTCATTGGATTGTACCTCCAAGTAGACTGCCTTGCTGACGTCATATGGCAAACGCCGCCGCGCCTGTGCAGCAAGACATTGACAGCACTATTAGGTGAGTACACTGGGTTTGCCAGGGCGCGACTGCTCCAACTCTCAAATTTTGCTGGAGCTTCGCTAGCTGTGGTTCTTACAGCCCATGAAAGGCAAGTGAACAGGCCTGAACAGGTGTTCTTTTCTTCGATAATTTATTAGCTGACTAGCTTTGCTTTCGAAATTTGGCATCAGTTCTTCAATTTCTTTCAGGACTTGAGCAGCGTTAAGCGGTGCCAGCTCAGCCTCTTCTTCCAGAAACGGGCAGGAAGATCTCAGCGGTTCTGACTGGGTTGCATCATGGCTTTGAGCCATTGCTTGATGCACAAGTGGGCTGACAACCGAGCAAGAGTCCTGGGTACAAGTTCATGACCTCTTTGAAATGGAGCTATCACTTGTACTTATTATGGACATTTATGGACTCTAGACTGTACTCCATTCTGTTTTCTTGATTCATTGATTTTTGATAGCAAATCCAAGACTGTTTCTTCGGAATCCTCATGTCGTGACTCCAAGCATAATTCAGGGTGGGTAGTCGCTCTTTGGAGACGTTGCGTTTGCTGTTTGATGCCATGGATGTTTTGCTTGGAATCTCCTGTGACTGAGCCAATATAGCTGTGATCTTCAGAAGGTTTCTCTGATGTAAAAAGGAAGTCCTGGATCACCCAGGATGCCATGATATGAGCCGACAGAGTTCACTATCAGAGTGGGATAAGAGGGTGACATTGGAAAAGGCTAAAGGGTTTGGTTTAAAAAGTGACACCTCGACAACATCGCCCAAGCCTCCTGGTCATCATCTTGTAGACCATGCACTCCCATGCTTTCACCCATCCTCTCATCGATGTCTTAGCTTCGGACCGAGACGGGACAATGATCACAGATTATCACAATCCAAAAGTCTTAGGCTTTGAATCTCAGTCCACAAGAATACTTGATTCATCTTGATTCAAAAAGTCTATCATAGTCTATTCATGTCCATGTCGGTCCAGCCAAAATCTCTGAAGGGAAAGACTTGGCTGCAGGCTGCAAGCTGTCCTTGTAATTCCTTTTCCAAGCCGCTCAATGCCCTTCACAAGCATCACCAAGTCCTGCCGCATGGGAAAGCTCTAGCTACTGACCAACCCCAGAAGATTCTATGTGTTGCAAGGTACCTTGTTCTTGGCGACTCCTTTCAGCTGGCTCATGCCTGGAATATGCTTGAGCTGCTAGCGCAAATGTTATGGATTGCAGTGTCAAACCGCATCTAATCCCTGCCACTACCTAATGATATTTTTCTGTAAATGGATATTGGCAAACATTGGCAATATGAATGGATCTTGTACAGAAAGCCTGCCAGAAGCCTTTGCATCAAACGCTTTCTGTCCAGTTCTCCGTGAAACTCCGAGACGCAAGCCTTGCATGAACTCCGAGAGGTCAAGTTCTCCCTGCAACACCAGGGCATTGAAAGCCAGCCCCATGAAGAAACGCCCCGGCACAGCATAGAATCACATCAAAACATATCAAAACATATCGAAACATATCGAATCTCTTCAGCGTTCCTCTCCACCAGTGTCCAGCAATGCGAAGCTCCATGGCTTGGTCTTTCTTCAACCTCGATCCCCAAGCGCCGCCAGCGCCCGCGCCAAATCCCGAAGGATGCCCAGTTATCCCAGTTGCAGCGGGTCTCTGAGATTTGAGCCCAAGCATCATAAATTTGCCCAGGATGGTTTCATCCTTTAGCGCCTGGCAAAATGATCAAAATGTCTGCTTCATTGGTGGTATCAACATGTATCAACTGGTTGCCAGCCCTTGATGTATTGTGAATGCCCAAGTGGGACTATGACTAATGAAAACAGAGAACGATGCCAGTGTACTAGACCATGTGTGCAAAATCCAAGTCCAAATAATCTTCCATTCCTCGACGGAATCGCACGCAGGGGCACAGAAGGGAAAGCAAAATAGCAGGATCCCTAGTGGCACAAGGCATAAAGAAGTCGAAGTACAAATCTTGCAATGGAAATGGTCTGTATGGCGCGCCTCTTCGAACTCTGCTATGCTCACAATGCCACTACCATCTTCATCAATTTCACGAAACATCCTCGAAATTTCTTTCACCAAGCATCAACAGGCGTCCTCTCGAAATCTGAATACACCAACACAGAAAACTCTGCAGGTTGCACCCAGGTTGCACCCCGCTGAGGAAGAAGCTCAGCCAGTTCTTTCATCTCGCGATCCTGTTCTCTTTTCCGTATTATGGCCAGCCTGGAAGCGTGAGAAAAGAGGCAGTGGCTACACCCACCAGATGCAGAAATGCAGTCAGCGCAGTCAATAGTGCAGTAGTGCAGTCAAGTGGACTCTTTCTCGTCACCTTTGGACATGTCCATTGCTTGCCTCAGATTCTGATCCTCAAAGGCTGAAAAAATTGCCCGGATCTTGGGAGATGCGAAGCTTGACTGCAGATGTTTGCAGAGCTTTGAGTTCCTGAGTTCCTGTCTGAACGATGACAGCTGTCACCAGGTTCAGCAGTACGAAGGAGGACAGCGCTGTGAACAGCCACAGAAAGATCCTGTTTTGGCCCGTTCAAAGCTGGGACAAGCCCTTTCTCTCCATAGCTGTCCAGGGTACAGCTGCTTGTTCCAGCATAAACTTGCCAGATGAACCAAATTTACGGCAACTCTTCCACCAAATCATCCTTGAACAATGCGATAAAAGATGACGCTAGGCATTCTGCAATCAGCCAAATCACAACAAGGCAGTCTGCCTGCTTGTTGTTTCACCACATTGTGTGCGTGCAAAAGGGTGTCCCGAGTTTCTGCTCAAAGTGTGTCGGTGGTTTAGTACTACGGTTTTTCCAACAATCTTTGCATCAAACGGATTCAATCTGCATGTATGTGAAAGGAATCTGAGCACCGGGCCATTATACCCTGCGAGTCATCTCCATGCATGAATCTCGTGAGGGTCAACATCGATTGGCTAATTCCTGCAGAATTCCGTCAGATTCCAATCGATGTCATCTGTATCAATGGAATCAACGGACATCGGACGGCGATGACATCGAGCTTCTGGCCAAAAACAGCAACAAAACAGAAGCAGGGCTGCCTTTGAATCGCTGTTGTGCTTCCTTTGCAGCATCTGAAGCTTCTGCACTGAATTCTTGGAAACCGATCCTTGGTGCAAAGGTCAGAACAGCTGCATTCCCACAATTACCATAGCAATTCGCTTTCCAGGTTTTGAGGTAAAAGCAATTCGCAGCAAAAGATGGCAAAAACGTAGAGGTTGAAGACGATCAGGCTCATTGCTGGGCAAGCAAAGGAGCATCGTCAACAATTCCCAAGTTAAGTGGCCCATGAATCCAGTTTCATCATCGCAGGCTTCTCCAACGAGTATCCATGTAGTCTTGCTTGTGTAAAGCACAAACTCTGTGAATGCGGGATACCGCAAAGTGGCCATTGTAAGGCGAAAATGATGAAAAACCATCGGATTTTGAAATTCACAATTTTGAGAGAACCCCATGTGCTTCATGACGGTACCATGCCGAGTGATGACTTTGTTGGGTGAGCTGTGCCTGAAAGTAGAGTGCCTCCACTGCTCACCAATCCACGCACTAACCTCTGCCGAACACAACGTTTGCCACAATGTGATGTCTACAAGTCATAATTAGTACAAAAGTATCCACAAAAGCCAAGCAAGGGCTGGGTATCAGTATTTAAATCCATTCAAATCCTGTACTTCCATTGGTGCCAAAACTGATGGACACAAGAGGCAAGGACTTCCACAAATCCTCGAAGGCAGCAACATGCTTGAAGGTTCTAACCTGTGTTCAAGCTCATGGATGAGACGGGCTGATTTGCGCGGCACTTTTGCGGACTTGCCGAAACAAGGCTCTGGCCAGCTGTACAAAACGAAGCATCCGGGCAATTCGAAAGAATTTGAAGAGGTCACTCCTTGGAACTGCAACAGAAATAAAAGAGAATCGGAACAGCAGCCGTTGAGATTAATAAAGCCCACTCACCAACAGCATGTTGAGGTGATGGCATATTTTCCTCAATGTTCAGTGGCTGCATGATCTGCAATGATGGGATTTGAGGCAGTTGCCGCTTGCGTGCAACCAGCAGTTGACTTCAACTGGAGCAATTTTCAAGACATGTAGGGCGGGCCCACACCACCACAACTCCAGGACACCAAACTATAAAGGTGTCCAGCAGGGTTTGAAAGCCCTGGAACCGAAGTGTCTGTGCTTTTGGGTGGAGATGCAACTGCTGAAACACCAAGTGCAAGCAGCGCAAGTAGCATTGAGCATATCATCCAAGGCCAGTCTCTGAAAGTAAAACTATCTCGCGATCCTTGAACCATTTTCGGCCAAATGCAGCCACTCTCAATATCCACTCAAGCAGAAAGAATGCCGTCACCTCATCAGCATTGTGCATTTGCACAGCATCTCGTTATCGAAAGAAATTCTGGGAGTCACATACTGATGACACCAAGCAGAAGGCAAGGCTTTCCGAGAACTGGATGAAGAACGGTGCATCCACTGCATCAGTTTGCAAGCAGATCACCTTGGAAAGTCACAATTCAAACATATTCAAACTAAAACAAACAGCATTTGGCTTGTGAGATTGTGATGATTGTGATGCTTTGCAAGCTTTGAAATCCTAGATGACTAAGTTGCTAAGGGAGCGGCAAAGACGCTATAGCAGATCGCACAGCCGCATGCTATCTCAAATTCGTCGGAGCACACAAAGACCTGCAAGTCGGTTCCAGTCGCATCATGTTGTAGCAACTTTCCAAGGCATTCATAGCACGTTGCCAGGCTCCGAACAACAAGGTGTCCTTTCGGTTGCGCCTCCTGCACATCGAAGATGAGACATGGTGAGACATGGTGAGACCAAGGGCGACGGATCGATGCGGATCGATGCGGATCAACACGGATCGTGCCTCTTCAATGATCTTTGATGCACATGATGCACTTTTGGCGTCCTTCGCCGACTCCTGCAGAAAAAACTTCACAAAGCAGCAGAGGGCTTAGTTGCGGCTTAGTGTATCTGTGGGAACACGTGTTTGACTGACGGAAGTTGCTTGAATTTTCAAGTTGTTTTAGTGTCAGTGTACGGAAAACAATTCCGATAAAATAGATTTGCAAACTAGACAAAAAGTGCCTTAAAGTGCCTAAAGAAATGGCCTTCGATCTTTGATCGTTGCAGCAAGCTGAACCACTGTCACAGCAAGCTTGTCATCAACGAGTTTTTTTGATTCCCAACTTGTAGGCAGTCCTCCAGTGCAACTTGAACTTCGACCTTCGCACTCAAGTCTCTTGCAGTTAGAAACGAAAGACTGTCTGAAATGCCCGAAGTCTCATTCATGTCCAGTGCGGTTTCCTCTAAGCCACTAAGCCATGGACATTTGCTGGTGCGACAGTAGAAGGTTTCCTGGCACGTGAAAAGGTTGATGCAAGCCACAAAGTGTTGAAAGATGTTGAAAGTGTCGGACAGGCAAAAGAAGAAGACTCGCAACTAAAGCTTTCTGAAAGATCAAATGTCAGAGACTGAGTTGAACTGAAAAAAATATATAATCTTCTCTACTCTACGACTCTACCTTTCGCTTTCTTTCAGAAGCAGCCAGGTGCGCTTCTCTGAACCCATTCAGCTGCACGCTCTGGTCGCCGAGAAAACCTCCAAGTCGTCAAGATTCGCTGTCTATTTTGCTGTCTAATTAGAATATTTAGCTGCTGGATACTGCTGTACCCTCTGGTAAACTAACATAACTATGGAAAATCACCATATTTGATGGGAAAAACCACTATAAATGGCCATTTTCAATAGCTATGTTAATTTACCAGAGGGTATACTGCTGTATACTGCTGTATACTGCTGTATACTGCTGTATACTGCTGTATACTGCATACTCTCTGTTTGGAAGTTTTGAAGAAATAGATGGACAATGATGGACAGATATCCAATGACCGGTTGTGCTCCCACCTGGATGATCCTCATCGTGACATTACCGCAACATCTGACTTCATGGCTACCTTCTCTACAAGTCGTTATAGCTGTGTGCTTGGAATTCTGCGCCAGCCGAATCATGTGCAATGTAGGGATTGCTGGCGAAACTACAAATGTCTTTCGATGTTTTTTCCTAGTACAAATAAGATTTTTTTCTGAATCATCTGATTCTGGCTATTGCTAATGGTCGGTTTGAATCCTTTTGCCTCATGTGCCACTGAGATCACTGAGATCCTAGCTTCAAGCCAGCAACATACCAGTTGTGATCAAAAAATCTGGTCGGACGACAATTGCAGATGTTTCAGCGCAAAGGGCTCTCTCTGTTTTTTGTTGCGCGAATCTTCTATAGCCAAAGTTATTTGATTGCCTCTCGCGTACTCAAAATGAACAACTCGACGATAGAACGTGGCTCAATGGCTCCACCCCAAGGATCACCTTTCTTGGATCAACGAGACCATTGATGACTATTGAAGATTTCACCAAATGTATCTTTCCTATGTGCGATCAAGAAACATTGTGGAAAAAAAGACAAGTCAGTCAAATCCTGACGCCACTTCGAGGAATCAAAAAGCTGGGGATTGATTGATTTACATACTACTGATGCTTCATTTGCACACATTGGCCTGGGAACGTCTCCAAGATGCACAGAGACAAACTTGTACCAATACAGTAGCAGGTAGCAAGAATTCAAACATATGGATACATATGGCACATGACAAATTGGATGGGTGTCGAATCACTTCTGAAATGTCCATACATAACTTGTGTGTGTGGACTCCAAACAAGCCTGAAGCGCAGGTCTGCCGCTTTTGATTTTGAATGCAAGCAGGTTTCTGATGGACAGAGACTCTGTCTGGTCACTTGGAGCGCAAAGCTCATGTTTGGTGCCACACAACTACTATGAGGCTAGAATTCTTTGTGGGTTTAGTATGCGTAGGTCCTTAAAAATTGTGAGGTGTCTCTCTTGCATGACTGCCCCTTGGATAGCACCACCAGAGCATTGCCTGACACTGCACAATCCAAGAGCACGCAGACACGCTCATTGAAGCGAGTGCGGCTTCAGGTCCAGTTCCGGTCACCTTAGATCATCATACATCATGATACATTTAAGAGGCCAAATTATATATGCCAAATCTACTCAGTTTTAGTCTCCAAGCCCGACTTTTTGTGGCAGTGTAAGGGAGCTCAGAATGTCACACTAGGCTCGCGGTTGCATGATGGCATAGCTCTGAGCTCCACCAACAGCAACAGAGAGCCCCTTGTAGGCGTCCTTTGAACGAACGATTCGTGAAGCTCTCCAGTCGTCGGTCGCTTCGGTCGCTTCTCGGTCGCGTCGGTTGCTTTTCAGTTTCAAAGACCCCCTTGGCTCCACACAAATGGTATGTCATCGACTGCCTGCGGCTTCACAAAAGTGTCGTCTGTCTCGTCGCCGATCGCTTGCTTCTGCCGGTTGTACCTCATGTGACTCATGTGGCCATGTACAAAAGTCCAAGCCCTTGGCACCCTAGAGTGATCCTGAAACACCAATGATTGCGATCTGATTGCAAAATCACGTTGTGGTTATTTTGAAAGACAAGCGCAACAATCACAACCCCACCACTCAGGACATGACCCCCAGCCGCGCAAGGTGCCGTCCTTACTGACACAGTTCTATCCAAAGTTGGCAGAAGGCTGGAAATGATTCATAAAAAGTACTGGTACTTCAAAGAAAATACACTGAGCTCACCGCATAGCACACAAGGATTCCATGTGCCTCGCACTGAAACACTAGTCCACCCACGAATTTAGCAAGCATTTGCGTTGAGTACAAGCTCAATAATGATTCAAAATATTTAGGATGAATCTCAAGGTTAGGCAGATCAAAGCTGCCTCTCCAACCGATGCTTCAGTGACGACTTCAGTCATCACTTCAACACCAGTGGTGCTGACCATGTCCATCACACCAGCCTGCCAAGCAATTTCTCGGCCGGCTCCAGTCAAGCCCAAAGCTTGAAGCAGAGCAACTAAGAACATCTAAGGACCAATGAATACAATCGAATTGTCTATAGGAGGAGCCTCCGTCAAGCAATGGATTAAGTCGTGAGAAAGCGAGATTGCGGTCTTTTCTTCAAATGCAAACGCAAGATACGCAAGATACGCAAGATACGCAAGATGTAAACAACTGGGAGACGCAAGTTGTGAATCTGTGAATCTGTTCAGCACGGGTTCCGGGTTCAGCATCTCCCAGTGCCAACCGCTGCGCTGCCTCTGGTTGCGGACCGCCGCCATAGCCACCTCTGGACATCTCGGGCGCTGGTCCCTCACCATCCTCTCCACCCTTGGTGCATGGTGCAATGTTTTCTACCAGCGGCAGCACTGCAACGTGCAATGCCACAAGGAAGCTCAAGAAGCTCAAGAATGAAGCTCAGGAAGCTGCTTGCTGCATGTCAGACACACTTGGGCCCTGCAGGGTTCAAATCCATGGTTTGCAAACTACAGTCAAATCAGTCAAATCCAAATGATTTTTCAATTTCTACACTCAAAGTATGTCAAACTCCACAATGAAGGGCAGGGCCAGGCAGGGGCCTCAGCACGGATGCCGCCGCAAATGATAGGTCGAGCGCTCTCGGTGATGTATGCCTCAAGCAAACTTAGCAAACAGCATATTCCACTGCAAGATCTGCAAGAGCTATGCATCGCTTCTCAAATCTACCAGTTTGCATGTCTCTGCTGCCACCAGTCTGCTGCACATTCATGAGTTCTAACGATCTCTCACTCTGCAGCCGAGGGGTCTGCTGTACATTGCCAGCCGGCACGCACCTTTGAGACAGGATCACCCAATGGAATTTCGACCTGAGGCACACGTCATCATGTCAACATGGATTGAAACTTTGCTTTTGCACATCTTTCCTGAATCCATGGCGCAGTCTCATAGCAACCTGAAAGACCGACAAGTCCCCACGATGTGAGATGCCAGCCGGCTCTGGGAAGCATTGCCGCATCGCATGGCCTAGCCTTGCCAAAACTCAGACCAACCCCTGTCCTTGCATGTCCTTGCATTTCCTTGCTATGCATCTTTGATATCTTTGGTTTGAGACAGGAGAAACATGGAGAAACATGGAGAAACATGGAGAAACATTGTCGAGCGCTGGGTCCCAGACTGTCCATTTGTGTTTGATCCAAAGCCTCCGCCAATTGGATCCGGGCCAATTGCCCAAAAATCCGGGCTGACATTTCTGGCTGAGAACACGACCAAAAATTCGACAGCTTTTGGTGATAGCCACTGTATGACCACCTCCACCTGAGCATGAATAGTGCGTGTGCAATGATGGCGTGCTATGGACCGTGAACAAACCTCGGTTGTTGTGTCTGGCATATCTGGCAACGCAAACGACTGAGCAACGCACAAGCAAAATCAATGATTTCCTCACTTTCGAGCAAACCTTTGACCTGGAGGGTTGGTTAGGAACGGTTAGGGTGTCATTTTGGGAAACGGTTTGTTTCACCGTGTTGTTGACAAAGTTTGCCTGCCTGTGCTGTCATGCCCTCAGACAGAATTCTAACCGAAAGCAACAGTCCCAGCCTGGTTCGGTCTCTGCTGCCCAACTCTTCCCTCACCATGCAAGCCCCAGCCTGGTCTCAAGGAAGTACAGAACTACAACAAAAGTGACCAAGAGGGCTGATACTCGATTTCCAAGTGGGTCGTACTGCAATTGGGATTGAAATCACTTGAATTATCCCGAGTTCAGGCAAAGCAGCAAGGTCAATCTGCTCGTGTGTGATGTTTGACAGCTCCAGAATGAGCATTTCGGCACAACGAGACTGCCTGTCTTTGAACATGCATGTGTTGGAGTTCACACGCTGCTGAGGCAAAGTCCAAGCTGGCCAAAATCATTGTAGCCCCATGTGTAGAGCTGCACCAAACAAAGAAAGTGATGCACAAAACAAGAAGACTTCAAGCACCATGTGAAATTTCGAAGGCAAAACGGTATAACTTCCTTGTTGCACCGAAGCAATCCTGCCTTTCCTTCCTTCGTCAGCGCGCCCATGTGTTGGTCGCCAGCTGAAACACGAACAATTTTGAGACCCTGCAAGGGAACATCTATGTGTCCCTGCGAGAGGATGCACTTCTTGCACAGTTTTTGCATCAGGCTATTTTCAGGTGTATTTAAATGTTTGTGTCTGTACACATGTGAGTACATGCAAGATACATGTAAATGTCACAGACATCATGCTAAACCTCTCATTGAGAGGCCACTCTCCCAACGCAATATTTGCTGCGTCTCACAGCGCCAACCCACTCCTTCAAGCCCATCTCTCCTTTGGCTTCATAGCCATTGCACCTGAAAGGGCACAGAGTTTGACATTCATTGTTAGCCTATGTTACTCACTGGTCTGCAGTATACATTCACAACCCGGAAGACTTCAGACTGAACCCTTCCATCTGAGTATCTTGCCAGGTCTCTGTGAACATTCTTGGGAAGTTGGAGGCCTTTCTGAAAGAGGTGCTCTGGAGATATCTGGAGATGAAAGAGAGTGAAAGTTCCAGATCCTAAGCCTAAGCATATCCAAAATATGTCCCAGATATAATTTGATATCACCAACACGATGCCGAGATCTCCTAAAAACAAAGCGGTTGTGCAAACAACAGTGTCATAGTGCTACAGCTGCAAGTTGTGGGAGAGCTTGCCTGGAATCGCCCCCAACTCCAGATATCTCCCCGCTTTGTGACACCGATGGTGTAGTTGCCTGCTACAAGAAGTGGAAAGCTGCAGACAAGCAGTGCAAAACTAGGGTATTGTTCAAGCAGGATGGAAGCAAAGCAATAACTGCAAAAATACTGGCTTGCTCCCACCACCCCAGAAATGGCTAGTTAAAGAGGCAACAATGGTAACATGATCAATTTTCTTCGCTTGTGGATATAATTCACCTATCATGGGTTGGAGCAATCCTGAAATCCAGACCTACAACATCCACTAAAGCCACCTGCTCTCTGTTTTGGCAAGCTGTCTGTTCGTCTATGCCTCCAGCTGCTATCTGCGAGATATAAGTCTCGTATGGAAGCTCCGTGTACCTTGTCCAAGGTTGTGCCAGGTTGTGCCAACTCCAACCGGCTAGCGCAGCCTTGAAACTAAGGGAAACACGATGGAAGAGCGCGATTTTCCTCCAAGATTCCAAGATTCCAAGATATATTACGATGATACTTGTGGTGCCAAAAGCACTGCAAAATACTGCAAGCGCATCAGCCAGTCTCAAGCATCCGTCTGCGCATTGCCATGCCAGTCCTCGTCACCTGTTCCGAGCTGACCAAAGTCGTTCTTGCCCCAGGCCTAAGACCGTGCCAGAGACAGTCGGGGTTCAGATCCACGAAATAGACTAAGTAAATATAAAAATAACAAGAAGGCCATGGAAATCGTAGAAGATCTAGCTTCAAATCAAGGGACGAATATCCTGCCACCTTCTGTCAGAGCAACTGCATGCTCTTTGCCGACACTGATCTGCCAGGGACAAACAGTAAAACATAGTAAAACAGTAGCAATCACAAACGACACAGTTGCGAATTGTTTTCCAACAATTCGCAACGGAGGCATCTGCCAGTCCTGACATATTCTCTTTCGCTGCAGTGTCAGAACAGGCGACGGTGTATCACCTGCAAAGTCCAGGACTCAGTCAGTGCGGCAGTTTCCCCAACAGCTCCACTGTGAATGGCGAATGGTGGCCTTTCGGATCACTCCAGGAGTTGGAGCCCCAGAAGTACACGACATTCTCCTGTGGTAGAAACAAGAAACGATCGAATTGGAAAAACTGTCATCAGCTGATTTTAGTACGTTTCAGGCATGGTTTGGTTGTGTTTCCGTCATGTTTAGTTGTGCTACTTGTCATTTCTAAGGCACTGACAGGAAGCTTCCCTGGAGATGACCTCCGAAACGCTAGCAGTCCAAGCTCTTCAAGCCCGTGAAGGCACCAGCAATTTTCGCACAGAAACTCCAGCCAGTGGCAGCAATACTCATGGAGTTACAAGAATTTCTGAGTCTGCAGCCCATCAACCACATAGATCAAGCCACCATATCCGACATAGCCAGCAATTGAATCCTGCTCTGTAGATCTGCTTGAACTTGTTTGGTTTGGTGGAGCAATGACTGGGACAACAAGAAAGCAACTGTTTGGCACCTCGTCAGGTATGGCGATGCCAGTCTCGCTGCGTAAATGAACACTGTGAACGGACCTCAATGATTCACCAGCTCTCTTGTGGCTTAGCAATTAAAAAGAAGGAATGACGAATATAGAACATTTCAGCCACCTCGCTTCTGTAAAAAGGTCATGTCCTACGGTCCTACGCCTTCCAGGATTCAGGCAACATCTCGCGCACGCGGTTGTAGAAGTTCACAAACATCTTCTTGATTGCTACAGATGGACCATCCTATTCGGCAAGGTGCACAGCAACACAGCAACAGCCAGCAATGTGGGACACTGTAGGACTACAGTGACAGGCAGGATGCGCATCATACTGGATGCGTCCTCGAAACCTCCATGCTTGGGAAGTCGCGATTTGATCCAAGCTGGTGGACCTTTCCGGCCTGGTAAGATCCACTTCTGAGCCTTTTTCAATCTTTTTTAGAATACCAATCCGCTATGACTAAAGACATCTAAAGACGATGTTGCAATATGTTGGCTCCGCCGGGGGGGTTTGCCCGGCTTGGAACAAGGTCGACTGTGACTACATGTGATGAGTATCCGCAGCCGTTTGTTGTTCTTGTAGTCATGGTGTTGATTTTACTGTGTTTTTTT